>Ga0208604_1000010_pt1 | contig 25555 bp, 21 predicted proteins | sample MicForSoSWNH22_M_FD_188009 | JGI IMG/M metagenome (GOLD analysis project Ga0208604, IMG submission 188009) | Forest soil microbial communities from Harvard Forest Long Term Ecological Research site in Petersham, Massachusetts, USA - MetaG HF016... | ecosystem: Environmental > Terrestrial > Soil... | reverse complement strand
CTCCGACAGGCCTCGCGCGCGCGCCGATGTTCGTCAAGGACACACTCGCCGATCCGAACCCAAAGGTGCGCCAGGCCGCCGGCGCGATTCACGTCCATCCGAACGGCAAATTCGTCTATCTGACCAATCGCGCCTCGGACCTGGTGGATGTGAACGGCACCAAAGCGTTCACGGGGGGCGAAAACAATATCGCCGTCTTTGCCATCGACCAGGCGAGCGGCGAGCCGACCTTGATCCAGAACGCCGACGGCCACGCGGTCGAATTACGCACCTTCGGCATCGAGCCCAGCGGCCGCATGCTGGTCGCCGCCAGCATCAAGCCGGTGCCGGTCCGCGGCGCAGGCGGCATCAAAACCGTTCCGGCCAAGCTCTGCGTTTTCCACGTCGGCAGCGACGGCAAGCTCGAGCTTAAGCGCCAATACGACGTCGACACCGGCACATATCAGCAGTTCTGGAGCGGCATGGTCACGCTCTGATGGCAGAGCTGGGTACGACCGGAACCGCCTCGCGCGCCCGCGACTGCGCGCGGGGAACGCGGCGTTATGGATAAGAAAGTCTTAATCCACAAAGCGATTTACTGAAACGCAAGGCAGCTCTGCTTTTATGCGCGCGCTGAGATTGCGGCGACAAGAAACGCGAGCGTCGGTCCCGGCTGTTTCACCTCTCCGAGGGTTCGCCGTAATGCCAGTGCCGTCCGCCGACAAGAAAACGCTGTCGCATCGACTGCGCTGGCTGGCCGTCGGTACCGCGCTTGCCATCGCCGCCATCGTCGGCGCCAACGCGCTCATCCTGGTTCAGCTGCATCACAGCACGCTACGCGACGTGCAGGACGACCTGTTGCGCCAAAGCCTTGGTTTGTCGGAACTGGTCGAACGTACCCTGCAAGCGACCGATTTGATGCTGACCAGCGTCTCCGAGCGGGCCGGCGCGCTCGCTTCTGCCGAGGACGGCACGCAACAACTGGAAAGCGAGGCGTTTCACATCCTGCTCAAGGAAAAAATGTCGGGTCTGCCGCAAGTCCACGCGCTCGGCTATCTCGACGCCAACGGCATCCGTTCGAACCACTGGCAGACCTGGCCGGCGCCGAAGATGGATGCTTCGTTTCTCGAATATTTCCAGGTGCTGAAATCTAATCCGAAGCGGGCGTCGTATCTCGACGCGCCCGTGCTCGGCCCGGTCACCGGAGCATGGGTGGCGATCGAGGCGCGTCCCGTACTGACGAAGGATGGAAGATTCTCCGGCGTCGTCTACGCCTCGACTGACATGAAATACTTCCAGGAGCTGTTTCGCTCGACGTCGATGGGCGACGGCTATGCGATAACGCTGCTGCGCAACGATGGCACGCTGTTGACGCGCTATCCGATGGCCGGCCAGATCGGCACGAAAGTGCCGGCTTCGGTCCTGGCCACGTTGTCGGACTCGCGCTCCGGCGTTTCGCGCTCAACCAGCCCGGTCGACGGTCAAGCCCGCATCGCCGCAGCCTACAGCCTCATGAAATACCCCCTCGTCATCGTCGTGACGCAAGACGAGGATTCCGCCTTCGCCCCTTGGCGCCGGACGGCGATCACCATGGGTGCCATCGCCGCCGCGATGATCGGCCTCATCGTCATCGCCGCCTGGCTGATTGCGCGCTCATGGCAGCAGCAGGAGCGCCTCAACGCCGCCCGCGCCGAAATCATTGAATCCGACAAGGTCCGCGCGCTCGCCGAAGCCGAGTTGAACCGCCAGCGCGATCTGGCCGAGCAAAGCCGGCGCTTCAACGCCGCCGTCGAGAACATGACGCAGGGTCTGTGCATGTTCGATCGCGACGCTCGCCTCGTGGTGTGCAACGACCTTTACGCGAAAATGTACCGGCTGCCGGCGGAATTGCTCAAACCCGGGTCGTTGCACCGCGACATCATTGCTCACCGTGTCCGCAGCGGCGTCCTGCAGGGCGGTCACGGCAACGCCGAAGTGCAGCAGCAATTATCCGCTTTGTCGGCGCTGCCGGCCGAAAAAAGATCGAGCCGGATCGACGAACATGCCGACGGAACGCTGGTCCGCGTAACCCGTCAGCCGCTTCCCGGCGGCGGCTGGGTCGCGACCCACGAGGACATCACCGAGCAGCGCCGCGCCGAAGAGGAGCTGTACGAGACCAAGCAATTCCTGGATTCGATCATCGACAACATTCCGATTGCGGTGGTCGTGAAGGACGCCGTTACGCGCAAGTTCGTTCTTGTCAATCGCACGTTCCAGGCGATGCGCGGCCTCGGGCGCGACGAACTGGTCGGCAAATCCGTGTTCGCGTTCTACAACCAAAGGACCGCGGAATTCATCGACCGCCTGGACAGCGAGGTTCTGCAGGGCCGCTGTGACGGCAAGAACCTCGAATACGACGTCGATACCCAGGACGGCGCGCGCATTTATGCGACCAGCCGCATCATCATCCGCGATAATGACGGCGAGGCAAAATATCTGATCGTCGTCATCAACGACGTCACCGAACGCAAGAAATCCGAGCAGCGCATCGCGTTCATGGCGCATCACGACGCGTTGACGGGTCTGGCCAACCGTGCCGCGGTGACGCAGCAAATCGAGGAAGCCGCGGCGCGCCAGCGCCGGCGCGGCGATTCGTTCACCGTGCTGCTGCTCGATCTCGACCGCTTCAAGCACGTCAACGACACGCTCGGCCATTCCGCGGGCGACGCGCTCTTGCGGCAGGCCGCTGGCCGGCTGAAGGCGCTGTTGCGGGAAACCGACGTGCTGGCGCGGCTCGGCGGCGACGAATTTGCCATCATTCAGAGCGGGGAAATCAACCAACGCGAAGCCGCAAGCGTGCTTGCCGATCGTATTATCGAGATTTTCGCAAAACCGTTCGATATCGACGGCAACGAGGTCAATATCGGCACCAGCATCGGCATTGCGCTGGCGCCGGAGCACGGCACCAATCCCGACAGCCTGCTGAAGATGGCAGACATGGGGCTCTACGGCGCCAAATCGGCCGGCCGCAACGGCTACCGCTTCTTCGACCCGGATATGGGTGCGGCCGCGGACGCGCGCCTGGCGCTGGAAAACGAATTGCGCCGCGCCGTCGCGCAGAACGAGTTCGAGCTGCATTACCAGCCGATCGTCGACACCAAGACGCGGCGGATTTGCAGCGCCGAAGCGCTGATCCGTTGGCGGCATCCGACCAAGGGCCTGATCCCGCCCGATCACTTCATCCCGATGGCCGAGGACACCGGCATGATCGCGCCGATCGGCATGTGGGTGCTGCGCACCGCATGTGCCGATGCCGCGGCATGGCCCGCCAACGTCAAGGTCGCGGTCAACCTGTCGCCGGTGCAATTCCGCAAGACCAACCTGGCCGACGCCGTGATGACCGCGCTTGCCGAGTCGGGTTTGCCGCCGGAACGGCTGGAGGTGGAGATCACAGAGACGGCGCTGATCGAATCGGCGGCGGAATGCCTGCCGGCGCTGCACCGGTTCAAGAACGCCGGCATCGCCATTGCGCTCGACGATTTCGGCACCGGTTATTCGTCGCTCAGCCAGCTGACCATGTTCCCGTTCGACAAGATCAAGATCGATAAATCGTTCACGCAAAACCTGACCAAGCGCGCCGAATGCGCCGCCATCATCTCGGCCGCTTTGACGCTGGCGCAAAACCTCGACATTGCCACCACCGCCGAGGGCGTCGAGACCAACGATCAATACAAGCTCTTACGCTTGGCCGGCGTGACGTCGCTGCAGGGTTTCCTGTTCCAGCGGCCGTGTCCGGTCTCCGAGATCGATTTCGACGTGACGTTCGGCGCCCCGGCGATGGCCGAGGTCGCGTAGTCTTTTTAATTACCGCGCAACGGCGCCGGTTGCTCGTCAAGCATGGCCTTGATCGCCAGCCGCGTGGTGTCGACATCGAGACCGTGCTTCTGCACGAGATCGCGGCAATCGGCCAGGATCGCATCGGCGTCCTGCATGATCTTGAACCGCTTGAAATGATCGTCGTAATGCAGCCCCATGCTGGCGCCGACGATCTCATAGATGTTCATGATGCGGAACGGCCAGTCGCGCTCGTGCGCGCACAACTCGCGATGGTCGGAATGATAGACCGCGACCAGGGCATCGACGCCGGCGGCTTCGGCTGCCGCAAGCTCCGCCTGCTGCAATTGGCGGCGATAGTCCGGCAGCACGCGCAGATTATTGCTTTGCAGCCCGACCGCCGGCTGCTGCAAGTCGACGATCTCGATGCCGGGCACGGCGCGCAAAATATCCTCGGCGGCTTCGACGACGCCGTGAATGCCGGGATGGCGATGCAGCGCGATCCGCATCGGCACCCTTTCGCGCAACAGCGGCCGCAGCCGGTCGAGCTTCTTGCGCAGGAACAGCGTGAACGGCGTCATCTCGAACGGTTTTGCGCCGCGCGTCTGCTCCAATGTCGGCAGGGTCGTCTCGGTGAATTGCACCTGGCATGACGGGCACCACGACACCACCTGGCCGCTCTTGCTGTGCGACAGCTTGTCGATGGTGGCCTCGCCGAACCGGCCGGAGGTCGCGACATCGCCCATGCGCATTTGCACAATGCCGCAACAATGGGTCGGGCCGCCCATGACCTCATAGGTGACGCCGATCGAATCCATGATGTCGAGCGCCAATAGCGCGATGTGCGGCGTCTTGAGCACGTTGCAGCCGGTGTAGAACACGAAGTCGGGCTTCTCGCCGGCCGCCGCCTTGTTGGCGCCCTGGCCCAGCCGCGCCAACAGCGCGTCGTCGAGCTGCATCTGCGACAGATGCTTGACCTCGACGGCGACCTTGCGGAAAGCTTCGACGCCGTCGCGGCGCTGCGCCACCGTCTCCTTGGCATGCGCCATCTCGATGCGCGCCATATAGAGCAGGAAGCGCGGATTGACGCCGTAGTCGCAGGCCTTGATGCATTCGCCGGAGAGCAGGCACCCGCTCGCCCATTTGCGCGCGGCGTCGTTGCCTTGGCCGTGGCGCACGATGTCGATGATGCCGTCGATGACATGCACCGGATTTTGCCGTTGCTCGACCGTCAATCCGGCGGCTTGCGTGGCCGGGCAAACCTCGACACATTTGCCGCAACGGGTGCAGGCGTCCGCCATGGCGTCGGCGCGCGCTTTTAGCGCCGCCTCGAACGTTCCGATCTGTGGTTGCTCGGTCATAACGGCAGCGTAGCGCCGAATCGAGCCCGATTGAAGGGCATGCCAAGTCGATGTAAGCCTTTGTTTCGATGCCCGGCCGTAAGCCGGGCATGCCTATGAATGAGGATGCAATGGGTGAATTCGCCATCGGCCAGCCGGTCCCGCGTTTCGAAGATCCCAGACTGATCCGGGGCGGCGGCCGCTACATCGCGGATATGACGTTTCCCGGCACGGCGTTCGGCTTTGTACTGCGCTCGCCGCACGCCCATGCCCGCATCCGCAAGATCGATACCGCCAAGGCTAAAACCGCGCCCGGCGTGCTCGCGGTGATCACCGGCGCCGACTACAAGGCCGCGGGCTTCGGCGACCTGCCGGTGCCCGGCGGGCTCAAGCGCCGCGGCGACACGCCCGGCTATCGGCCGCGTTATCCGGCTCTGGTCGAGGATCGGGTGCGCATGATCGGCGACTACGTCGCCTTCGTCGTCGCCGAGACCTATTACCAGGCGGTCGATGCCGCCGAGCTGATCGAGATCGATTACGAGGCGCTGCCGCCGATCGTCTCGACCGGCGACGCGGTCAAGCCCGGCGTGCCGCTGGTCTGGGACGATTGCCCGAACAATATCGGCTTCATCCAGGTCGAAGGAAACAAGGAAGCGACCGACGCCGCGTTCGCCAAGGCCGCGCATGTGGTCAAGCATCACTTCGTGGTCAACCGGGTGACGGCGGCGACCATGGAGCCGCGCGGCTGCATCGGCATTTTCGAGCCGACCGAGCAGCGCTACACCATCTACACCACACTTCAGCGCACCAACGTCTTTCAGACCGAGCTGTCGCAATTCGTGCTGAAAGTCCCCGACAACAAGATTCGCGTCGTATGCGGCGATATCGGCGGCAGCTTTGGCATGAAGTCCGCCGTCTACAACGAAGTGGCGCTGGTGCTGCTGGCCGCGAAGCTGACCGGCCGTCCGGTCAAGTGGGTGGCGACGCGCTCGGAATCATTTCTGTGCGACGCGCAAGCACGCGACAATGTCACCGACGCCGAACTGGCGCTCGACAAGGACGGCAACTTTCTCGGCTTTCGCGCCAAGATCATCGCCGCGATCGGCGCCTATCTGCAGGTCGGCATGCCGGCCTTCACCGGCAATCTCGGCACGCTCGCCGGCGTCTATCGCACGCCGGCGTCGCACGTCGACGTGACGGCGGTGTTCACCCACACCCAGCCGGTGCGGCCTTATCGCGGCAACGGCCGACCGGAAGCCGCCTACATCATCGAGCGCATGGTCGATCTGGCCGCCGACCAGACCGGCATCGACCCGGCGGAATTGCGCCGGCGCAACACCATTCCGTCGAGCGCCATGCCGTACAAGACCAGCGTCACCTTCACCTACGATTGCGGCGAGTTCGAAAAGAACATGGACCTGGCGCTCGACGCCGCCGACAAGCGCGGCTTTGAGGCGCGCCGCGCGGCTTCACGCAAGCACGGCAAGCTGCGCGGCTTCGGTTTCTCCAACACCATCGAGCGCTCGGCCGCCGCCGGCCTCGAAGGCGCCGAGATCAGGTTCGACCGCACCGGCTCGGTGTCGATCTTCTCCGGCAGCATCAACCAGGGCCAGGGCCACGAGACCGCGTTCAAGCAGATCGTCTGCGACCGCCTCGGCCTCGACCCCAACGAAGTCACCTACATCCAGGGCGACACCGACCAGGTGTTCTTTGCCGAAGGCACCGGCGGCTCGCGCTCGGCGGCGTTCTCAGGCTCGGCTTTCACCATGGCGGCGGAGAAAGTCGAAGCCAAGGGCAAGGCGATTGCGGCGCACATGCTCAAGGTCGATGTCGCCGACGTCAAGTTTGCCGACGGCGTGTTCTCCAGCCAGAAGACCAACCAGACGCTGACCATCAAGGAAGTCGCCAAGGCATCGCTCGATCCGAAAAACCTGCCGGCCGGCCACGAGCCGGGCCTGATCGAAAAGGCGATCTACACCGGCAAGGTGGCGAGCTATCCCAACGGCGTGCACGTCTGCGAGCTCGAGATCGACGAGACCACGGGCGTCGTCGAGATTTTGCACTACAACGTGGTCGACGACGTCGGCACCGTGATCAATCCACTCTTGCTGCACGGCCAGGTCGACGGCGGCATCGCCATGGGCGTCGGGCAGATTTTGATGGAAGACATCAAGTTCGACGAGCAGGGCCAAATCCTCACCGGCTCGTTCATGGACTACGCCATGCCGCGGGCGTCGGACCTCACCGGCTTTCACGTCGACTCAAATCCGGTGCCAACCAAGACCAATCCGCTCGGCGTCAAAGGCGCCGGCGAAGCCGGCTGCGTCGGCGCCATGCCCGCGGTCGCCAACGCGCTGGTCGATGCGCTCTCCGTGCTCGGCATCAAGCACGTGGAAATGCCGGCGACGCCCGAGGTGCTGTGGCGGGCGATTCACGAGGCGCGGGGGAAGACCACATAGGACATGCACGCGTGGCTGCGTGGCACTATCTGCACTTGGGTGCAGCGTAGTGGCGTTTAGAGCGTCAAGGTGCCGGCGATGCACGTCGTGACCACTCCGCCGACCCAAGTCTCGGATTCGTTGCGCTCCACATAAATCCGCCCTGCCCTGCCCAAAGCCGCACCCTGGCTGGCTACATAGCTGGAGGGCGCGACTCCGCTGCCGATCAGCCACTGCGCAAGTCCGGCGTTCAAGCTGCCGGTCACCGGGTCCTCGTAACCGCCGCCGGTGAAGGCGCGCACTTCGAATTGAGCTTCGGTGCCGTCCTTCTCGGCGTCCCAGGGAGCCACGACGCCGACGCGCAGACCGGAAAGAACCGCATAGTCGGGACGGATCGCCAACACCTCGTCCTTCGAACGCAACAAAACCGCGAGCCAGCCCGGACCGTTGTCGACCCAGTTCGAGGCGACGATCGCCTCGGGGGCGAGACGCAGTCCTTTGCTGACCTGCGCCAGAATGTCGGGCTCCAGAGTTCCGCTGCGGCGCATTTTTGGCGCGGCAAAAGACACCAAGCCAAGCCTGTGGCGAATGCGCACGAGACCGATTTCGCACTGTTGTACGACGTCGCGGCCTTTCGGTGCTACTCCCGAGGCGAGCCAGACGTGGCAGCTGCCGAGAGTCGGATGACCGGCAAAGGGCAGCTCCCCCTGCGGCGTGAATATGCGAACGCGGTAGTCGGCGAGTGGATTATTCGGCCGCAAAAGGAACGTCGTCTCGCTCAAATTGGTCCAGTTGGCGAAAGCCGCCATCTGCGCCTCGCTCAATGCATCGGCGCCGAGAACCACGGCCAGTGGGTTGCCCCGCAACGGTTGCGAGGCGAACACGTCGACTTGACGAAATCCAAATTGGGTCATCGTTTGCAGCCCTGGTGTGGTGTCGCAAAAAACCGATGCGGCGCTGCCAAAATGGCGGTACCCGCCAATGTACTCGCTGCCGCCATGACAAAGGCGGCGGGCATTCCAAGAATGGCGGCCATGCCGCCGAATGCGAGCGGCCCAACGATGCTTCCGCCGAGCGGAAAAAGCTGTGCGCCGCTGGTCAGCGCGCCGACCTGGCCGGGCGGCGATCGCCGGGCCACTTCGCCCAACAGCACCGGGAGATAGCCGGCAGCGCTGACGCCGTACAGGGCCGCCACGAACGCGACGGCGCCGAGCGGCCAGTGCGGCGTCATGGCGGCGGTGCAGAACGCGGCCGCGCTCATGATCGCGCCGATGATCGCCATCACCGCGTGCACGGAAAGCAAACGATCCGACAGTACCGCCCAGCCGACCTGGCCGACCATACCGGCCGCTTGTGAAATGCTGAACGCTATTCCGGCGGTGACAAGGCTGAGGCGCAGATTGGTGACGAGATAAATCGTAAAGAACGAGCGCAGGCACAATTGCATGCCATTGAATGTGACGCTGGCCAACAGCAGCGTCGGCAGGCCGGGGATGGCGAAGAGGCGCCTGACGGGATCGAGCGGTCGAAAATTGGCAGGCTTGGCGGGCACGGCAGCGCCATTGAGCCAGCGCACCGACGGCAGCAGAACAATCGCCAAAGCCACGCCGATGGCCGCGAGCTCCAGCGCGGCCGCGCGCCAGCCGGAGCGCAGCGCCAGCATCGGCACCAGCGCGCCCGCCATCACCCCGCCGAGCGGCACCCCTGTTTGTTTGATCGACATCACTAAGCCAGCGGTTCGCGCGGTGGTGCGCGGTCCGAGGATCTGGGCACTCGCCGGATTCATCGCTCCGGTCCCGCAACCGATGGCAACCGCAGCCAACGCTGCGGCGGCGGCATGCGGCGACAAGAGAAGCAATATCCCGGCAGCGCCAATCCCGACACACGCCAAGCTCAACCCCATTCCGCCCATGCGGAAGAGCAGCCCGGGAACTTGGAAGCTGATCAGGAAAGCCGTGACGTAAACGACCAGGGGGTAGAACGCGATGACAGTCGCATTCCATCCGCGCTCCGCCGCGATCACAGGCGCCAGGACGGGAATGCCCGCTGCGAACAGCGAGGTCGTGGCCTGCACGAGAAGGCTGATCAGAACCGCCGCCAGCACGTCACAATACGTCGCGAAGCGCGTTTGTTGCGTCATGCCGCGCATTGGCGATCGACTCCCATCGACGAGCGCTTGCCTTTCCGGCTCCTCAATAAGCGAAACGCGCCCCCATAACAGATACAGGCTATTGAAATTGTACCCGTAACAGTTATCGTCACGGCAATCTGTTATGGTTTGGTGCGCCACAGATCGAACAACGGGAGCGACTGTTTCGTGCGGGCCAAGTCCCATTTTCGCTACGAAGAAGTGGCGACGTTCGTCACTGGCCTGGTGGATTCCGGAACGCTGCCGCCGGGGTCGCGCGCGCCCTCGCTGCGCGATATCGGCAGGCAGCGGCAGATTAGCCTCTCCACCGCGCTGCAGGCCTATCGGCTGCTCGAGGACCGCGGCGTTCTGGAGGCGAGACCGCAGTCGGGCCATTATGTCGCCAAGCGCACCGCCATTGGTCTCGAAGCCCCGGCGATTACCAAGCCGCCGAGCAAGGCCACGCCCGTCGCTATCTCGGCGATGCTGGCGCGGCTGTTACAATACGCCGCCGATCCCCGGCTCGTGCCATTGGGCTGCGCCATCCCGAGCGCTGAGCTATTGGCAGCAGGCCGGCTCGATCGTTTTCTGGCGCGCGCCGCGCGCACCAAGGGCGTCGCGCACAACACCTATAGCCTTCCCAAAGGCGACCTGCGGCTGCGACAGGAGATTGCACGGCGGGCTTTGCGGTGGGGGCAGGCACTCTCGCCCGAAGACATCGTGATCACGTGCGGCTGCACCGAAGCGGTGACGCTGTCATTGAGCAGCGTGACAAAACCCGGCGACACGATCGCGATCGAATCGCCGACCTATTTCGGGCTGCTTCACTCGCTTGAAGTCCTCGGTCTCAAGGCACTCGAACTGCCGACGGACGCGACCAGCGGAATCGATGTCTCGGCCCTGAAAAAAGCGCTCGACCGCACGAGCGTCAAGGCCTGCCTGTTGTCGTCCAGTTTCAACAATCCGCTGGGCTGCACCATGTCTAACGAGAAGAAACTGGCGGTGCTGGCTCTGCTGGCGAGGCATCGGGTGCCACTGATCGAGGACGATATTTACGGCGACATCTATTTCGGCGCCGAACGTCCAACCCCGTTCATGGCGCTCGATCGGCATGGCAACACCGTTTATTGCAGTTCGTTTTCAAAAACGATTGCGCCCGGATACCGCATCGGATGGATGGTAATGAAGAATGAGATGCAGAAGCAAAGCGCTCTCGAGCGGAAGCTTGCCTTCACGCTTTCCGGGCCGTCGCTGCCGCAGACCGCCTTTGCCGATTTCCTGTCCTCCGGCGGGTATGACAATCATCTGCGTCGGATCAGACGCGTGTTCGAAGACACCATCGAACGGATGATTCGGGCCGTCGACCGATCGTTTCCCAAGGGCACGAAGGTGACCCGTCCGGCCGGCAGCTTCGTGCTCTGGCTCGAATTGCCGAAATCCACGCAGACGCGCGTTCTCTTTGACGAGGCGCTGCAGCATGGCATCTGCTTTGCCCCCGGCGACGTGTTCTCAGCAAGCGGCCGCTACGGTCATTGCCTGCGGTTGAGCTGCGGGCACGGATGGGATGCGCGGATCGAAAACGGAGTCGTGAAGTTGGGCGAGTTGGCGTGCGCCGCTGCCGCGCGCTAGCGGCGGGCGATCAGATCACCGCCACGCACTGAATCTCGATCATCATCTCCGGCTGGGCGAAGCCGGCGACGGTGATCGCGGCGCTCGCTGGAAAATCCTTGCCGAAAATCTCGGTGCGCAGCTCCGTCATCCGCGTCGTATGGCGCGAATCGATCAGGAACACCGTCATGGTGACGAGATCGGCGAGTTTTGCACCGGCGTCGGCGAGCGTCTTCTCGATGTTGCGAAAGGTCTGCCGGCATTGCGCGTCGAAATCGCCGGCGAGCGATTTTCCGGCATCGTCCACGGCGCCGGTGTGGCCGGCGATCCAGATGGCCTTGCCGCCTTCGGTGATGACGGCCGGCGAATAGGCGCGTTTCGCCGTCCGCGCCGCGCCGACGAATGACTTTTTCATGGTTCCTCCCCATCACGTCATGCCCGCACTTGTTGCGGGCATCCACGACTTTACGATAGCTAGCACAGACGTGGATGGCCGGGACAAGCCCGGCCATGACGGATTACATTGCCTTGATGGCCGGACCTCCTGCACACGCCGACAGCACCCTACCCCTTGCCGGCATTCGCGTGCTCGAATTCTGCCACGCCATCATGGGCCCGAGCGCGGGGCTGATCCTCGCCGATCTCGGCGCCGACGTGATCAAGATCGAGCCTGTGGCGGGCGATACGACCCGGCGGCTGGTCGGCTTTGCCGCCGGTTTCTTCGGCACCTTCAACCGCAACAAGCGCAGCGTCGCTATCGACCTCAAGGCCGATGAAGGCCGCGCGCTGCTGCATCGCCTGGCGGCGACAGCCGACGTCGTGGTTGAGAACTACGCGCCCGGCACTATGGACCGGCTCGGCTGCGGCTACGAGGATCTATCGAAAACAAACCCGCGCCTGATCTATTGCTCGCTCAAGGGCTTTCTCAGCGGCCCCTACGAGCACCGCCCGGCGCTCGATGAAGTGGTGCAATTCATGGCCGGGCTCGCCTACATGACCGGGCCGCCCGGCCAGCCGCTGCGCGCCGGCTCTTCGGTGGTCGACATCATGGGCGGCATGTTCGCGGTCATCGGCGTGCAGGCGGCACTGCGCGAGCGCGAGCGCACCGGCCGCGGCCAATTGATCAAATCGGCGCTGTTCGAAACCACCGCCTTCCTGATGGCGCAGCACATGGCCGGCCAGGCGGTGACCGGCCGCCCGCCGCCGCCGATGCCGGCGCGCGAAGGCGCCTGGGGCATCTACGATCCTTTCGAGACCGCAGGTGGCGAGCAAATCTTCGTCGGGCTGACCAGCGACCGGCAATGGCGGCGCTTTTGCGAGCATTTTGCCCGTCAGGATCTTCTGCAAAACCCCGCCTACAAGACCAACGAGGATCGCGTGCGCGCGCGTCCGGTGCTCCGCCCGGAGGTCGCCGCGATTGTCGCGCGGCACACGCTGGCCGAGCTTGTCGAACTGTTCGACCGTATCGATATTCCGTTCGCGCCGGTCGCCAAGCCGGGCGACCTGTTCGACGATCCGCAGCTCAACGCCGGCGGCCGCATGCTCGACGTTGTTTTTGCCGGCGGCGTCCGCGCAAAGATTCCGCGGCTGCCGGTCGAAATCGGCGATCACGATCTGGCGCTGCGCCGCCAGGCGCCGGCGATCGGCGAGCACACCGCTGAAGTTTTGGCCGAGCTCGGGCTCGCGCAAAACGAAATCGAGGCGTTGCGTAAACGCGCCATTATTACCGTCGGAGGATGAGGATGAGCGACCTGCCGAAACGCGTACACATCAGCGAGGAAGGCCCGCGCGAGGGTTTTCAGTTCGAGAAGGGCGCCATCCCGACCGCGCGGAAAATCGCGCTGATCGATGCGCTGGCGCAGACCGGGATTGACCAGATCCAGATCGTCTCCTTCGTCAATCCAAAGGCGGTGCCCGGCATGGCCGACGCCGAGGACGTCGTGCACGGCATCACGCCAAAACCCGACGTCGCCTATACGGCGCTGTGGCTCAACGACAAGGGGTTTGAACGCGCGCTGCGGGAGGACCGGCTGACGTTGAAGGGCACCATTCAGCTCTGCACGTCGGAAAAATTCCTGATGCGCAACCAGAATCGCACCATGGCGCAGCAGCTCGCCGGCCAGCATACGATCGTCGAGATGTACAAGGCGAGCGGCGTGCCGGTCGAGCGCGGCAGCCTCATGGCGGCGTTCGGCTGCAATTTCGAGGGCGACGTGCCAGTGTCGCGCGTCGTCTCGCTGGTCGGGCAAATCCTCGACGTGGCCAAAGAACACGGCGTCACGCTGACTTATGTCACGCTCGCCGACACCATGGCCTGGGCAACACCGCTTGCCATCAAGCGCACTGTCGGCGCGTTGCGCGAGCGCTGGCCCGACCTCGACATCGCGCTGCACCTGCACGACACCCGCGGCATGGCGATCGCCAACGCTTATGCCGGCCTGGAAATGGGCGTGACGCGGTTCGATTCATCGATCGCCGGCCTCGGCGGCTGTCCGTTCGCCGGGCACAAGGGCGCGGCCGGCAATGTCTGCACCGAGGATTTGGTCTTCATGTGCAACGAGATGGGTATCGAAACCGACATCGATCTCGATGCGCTGATCGAATGCGCAAAGCTTGCCGAGGACGTCGTCGGCCATCCCCTGCCCGGCTCGGTGATGAAGGGCGGCGATTTGCAGAAGTATCGCGCCTAAAGCCCTCCCCCCACCCGGGCCGCGCTTGCGCGCGCCCGAGTGCAAGCTTGTTTGAGGGAAGGTTGGGTGGGGGTCGGGAGGTGACGGGAGGGCGTCGACGATTGCGCGCCAGCTCCCGACCCCCACCCCTACCCCTCCCCACAAGGGGGAGGGGAAATTACTCTTCCAAAATCTTCCAAATCCCGTTCGCCGAGACGACGATGCGGCCCTCGACGAACATTTTGACTTCCATGAACACCACCGAGCGTGTCGCCCGCACCACTTCGGCGTGGGCCTCGACGAATTGGCCGAGTTGAACGCCGCCGATGAACTGGGTGTTGAGCTCGATGGTGGCGTGGCGCTTGACGCCGGTCGCCTGGCGCGCGGTCATCGCCATGGATTGATCGGCGAACGTCATCAGCATGCCGCCGTGCAGATTGCCGGCGCGGTTGAGATGTTTCGGCTCGACCACAAATCCCCAGCGCAGCCGCTCCGGCGTCTCATGTTTCCAGATCGGCCCGACCAGATCGCCGAACGGCGTATTGTTGACGATCTTCCAGCCGTGCGCGGCCGGGTCGAACGCTTTGGCGTCGTCCGTCGTCGGCTTGTCGTTCATGCGCGCATCTTGGCGGCGCTCGGCGCGCGTTTGGCAAGCCGTCGCGCCAGATCGGGGATGAGCTTTTCGGCATTGGCGCCGGCGACCAGCGCCCGGCCATTGGCGCCGAGCCCGCGCACCGCCTCGGTATAGGCCGCGACCTCGCTGGCCTCGCGCACGGCTTGCGGATAGTCGGTCGCGAAGACGAGTTGCGAGAACGCCAGCTCCTCGATGCCGAAACGCACCCAGTCGGCGCCCCATTCGGCGGCATGATCGGGCCCAGCCCAGCCCGCAATGTCGTAATACAGGCGATGATCGAGATAATGGTCGAACGGTGCCGCCGGGCGGCGGCCGTGGCGGCTGATTTTCGCCGTGCCCCATTTGTCGCGCTGCTGAAAACCGCGGATGCGGCCGAGATAGCGGCCGATGCCGCCGGAAAAATGCGAGAACTGGATTTTCAACGCCGGCAACTCGTCGAGCAGGCCCGAATTGACGATGCGCACCGTCGCCGTCATCAGCGAGAATTCCCAGCCCAGCATGCGGCCGAGATCGTCGGCACCCATATGGCCCCAGCGGATCACCCGCGGCAGCGGATGGATGAAGACGTAGAGGCCGAGATCGGCGCAGGCTTTCCAGAACGGTTTTAATTCTTCGGCGTCGAGCGGTTGATCCTGAAGCTCAGACGCGATGACGACGCCGGGAAACCCGAGCTCGACGGCGCAACGCTTCAATTCGGGCGCGGCTTCGGCAGGTCTTAGCGCCGGCACATGCGCCAGCCCGATGAAGCGGCCGGGATGATCCTGTTCGGCCTGCCGCATGCGATCGTTAATCAGCCGGCACGTCGCCAGATCGGGCTGATCGAAGCCAGAGCCGCAGGTGAGCACGCCGGCATCGATGCCGGCCGCATCCATGACGCGGATATGCGCGGTGAGGTCGGCAAGCAGCGGATTGAGCAGATAATTCGGATTGCCGTCCTGGTCCACTTGGACCGAGACCGCATCGGCATTGCCCTTGAGCAGTTCTGGCGGGGTGTAATGTTGCTGGAAGTCGATGAGCATGTGGGCGAACTGTAGCCCGGATTGAGCGACAGCGAAATCCGGGGCTGGCGTGCCGGTCCGATCCCGGATTTCGCTCTGCTCAATCCGGGCTACGGCCTTACATGATGGCAAATTCGGTATTGCGGCGGTCGGTCACCAGCATGGCGCCCGGGTAATGAGTGATGCAGAATTCCGGCCGCACCGCCATGATCACCGATTGCGGCGTCACCCCGCAGGCCCAGAACACCGGGATTTCGTCGTCGCCGATCGGCACAGCATCGCCCCAGTCGGGCTTGGCGATGTCCTTGATGCCGATCATGTCCGGTTTGCCGAGATGCACCGGCGCGCCGTGCACGGACGGAAACCGCGTCGTGATCTGCACAGCGCGGATGGCGTTGGCGGGCGTCATCGGCCGCATCGACACCACCAGCGGCCCGCGGAACGGGCCGGCCGGCGTCGTCGCAATCGACGTGCGGTACATCGGCACGGTGCAATCACAGGTCATGTGGCGCAGCTCGATGCCGCCTTCGAGCAGAGCTTCTTCGAAGGAAAACGAGCAGCCGATGGCAAAGGTGACGAGATCGTCGCGCCACCAGCGCATCAGGTCGCTCGGCTCGTCGACCACCGCGCCGTCGCGCCAGACCCGGTAGCGCGACAGGTCGGTGCGGATATCGAGGTCTTCGGCCAGTGCGGGCAGCCGCCAATCGCCCGGCGCGCCGACGCCGACCAGCGGACAGGGCTTTGGGTTGAGCTGGCAGAAGCGCAAAAAATCCTCGGCCAGCGCGCGCGGCAGAATGGCGAGATTGGCCTGCACGAAGCCGGGCGCCAGCCCCGAGGTCGGCCCGGCATGGGCATTGCGCCGAATGGCATGGCGCGCCGCGACCCCGGTCTGAGGCGCTTCGGCGTCATCGTCTCGCATCGTGGCCAGTGCCATGGCGCGCTCCTGTTCGATCCCGCGTGCTGATTGCCCACTTTATCATCAAGGCCGGGCGGAAACATACCGCCGCCCGCCGCCCCCGACGCTGCCACCGCGACGATGTTACACGCGGGCAGCGTGGGATCGCCGCCCCGGCCAATTTGCGAAAACGGTTGAAACTAAACCCAATATCGCGTTTGCTAATGGGACAAATTCCCCCGCCAAGAGCCCACCAAGGGTCACCAGCGCGTGGGGAATGGGCGACGATCGCGTTTCCGACGCCGGGGCCCGCGACTGACGCGGGATGAGTTTTTCTTCCAACACCGCAACTCCAGTGGGAGGACTTTCGATGGCTGAGAAGTGGCAAGACGAGAAATGGGCCGAAGACATCTGGTATCGCGGCAAGGTCACGCGCCGCACCCTGGTCGGCTGGGGCGGCGGCGCGATCGGCGCCATGATGCTGGTGCCGGCGCCATGGCGCGCGGCGTTCGGCGCCGCCAAGCCGTTCAAGATCGGCTCCGAGCAACCGCTCTCGGGCGCCGGCGCCGCCGGCGGCAAGACCGCCGTTGTCGGCCTGCAGATGGCGGCCGACCGCATCAATGCCAGTGGCGGCATCAACGGCCGTCCGATCGAGCTTGTCATCTCCGATGACGAAAGCTCGCCGGCCGTTGCGCGGCAGAAGACCGCGAAGATGGTGCAAGAGGACAATATCGACATCCATGTCGGCGGCTTCTTGTCCAACATCTGCATCGCCTGCATGCCGGTCTGGGAGGATGCAAAAATCCTCAACATGATCAGCGTCTGTCTCGACACCACGCTGACCACGTCGAAGTGCAACCGCTACAGCTTCCGCGTCCACGATTACGCGCCGGCCCAAGCCGTCGCCTTCGGCCCGATGCTGGCCAAGCTCGGCAAGAAGTGGCACATCGCATTCGCCGATTATTCCTGGGGCCAGTCGACGCGCGACGCCTACGCCGCCGAAATCAAGAAGAACGGCGGCGAAGTGGTCGGCACCACCGGCATCCCGCTCGGCACCGCCGACATGACGCCGTTCCTGTCGAAAATTTCCGGCGACTTCGACGGACTGTTTGGCATCTTCTTCGGCAAGGACGGCGTGACCGTCGGCAACCAGGCCTTCGATCTCGGGCTGACCAAGAAATACAAATGGGCCGGCGACGGCGCCATTTGCGAGTCCACCAACATGCCGGCGCTCGGCAACAAGATCGACGGCTTTGTCGGCATCAACCGTTATCTGCCGATCTTCCAAGGCCCGCTCGATACGCCGGCCCTGCATAAATTCTTCGATGACGCAAAACCCCGGCTCGCCAAGATCGATCCGTCGGGACCCCTGCCCGACCGCTACGTGCAATCGAACTACGAAGCCATGAACGCCGCGAAAGTCGCCATGGTGGCGTGCAAGTTCGATGGCCGCGCCGACACGCCGAAGCTGATCGAGGCGCTCGAAGGCCTCGAGATGAAGGAAGGCGACGACTTCCCGCAGGGCGACAAGACGCTGCGCAAGTCCGACCATCAGGCGTTTCTGCGCGAGTTCCTGTTCGAGGTGAAGAACCAGGACTACAAGCTTCTGACGACGGTGGACAAGGACAAGACGATCGTCCCGCCGGCCTGTTCGTTCTCTGCGTAAGTGAGCCCCGAACCTTCGACCGGCTCCCCGGCAATTGACCGGGGAGCGGCGCCTGTGCTGAAGACCGAGCTGTTGTCGGTCCGCTTCGGCGGATTGGCGGCGCTGTCCGCCGTCAATTTCGAGGTCGCGCGCGACGAGGTGCGCGCCATCATCGGACCGAACGGCGCCGGCAAAAGCACGTTTTTCAATTGCCTGACCGGCGTGCTGCGGCCGACTTCCGGCCGCATCATTTTCGACGGCCAGGACATTACCGGGCTGCCCTCGAATGCGATTTCGCAACGGGGCATCGCCCGCTCCTACCAGATCACCAATATCCTGCCCAATGCGACGGTGCGGGAAAACGTACGCATCGCCGCGCAGTCGCGCCGGCATGCCTGGAACATGGTTTCGCACCACGACGCCTTTCACGACATCAACACCAAGGCGGAAATGGCGCTCGATTCCGTCGGCCTGTTGAGCAAAGCCGCGGAATTGGCCGCCAATCTCTCCCACGGCGAGCAGCGCAATCTCGAAATCGGCATTGCGCTGGCCACCGAGCCGCAGCTTCTATGCCTGGACGAACCGACCGCGGGCATGAGCGCGGCCGAGACCAGCGAGACCATGGAACTGGTCCGCCGCATCGGCAAGAACCTCACCATCCTGATCGTCGAGCACGACATGGAGGTGGTGATGGAGCTTTGCGACCGCATCACGGTGCTGCATTATGGCGCCATTCTCGCCGAAGGCACGCCGGAGGAAATCCAGCAAAATCCCAAGGTGCTCGAGGTCTATCTCAAGACATGAGCGCGCTTGCCGAAAGCACCGTGCCGCTGGTCCTGGTCGAGGACGTGCACACCTATTACGGCAAGAGCCACATCCTGCACGGCGTTTCGCTGCATGTCGGTCCGGGCGAAGTGGTCGGGCTCCTCGGCAGGAACGGCGTCGGCAAAAGCACGACGCTGAAAACCATCATGGGCCTGGTTCGGCCGAGCCACGGCGCCGTGCTGCTCGACGGCAACGTGATCACAGGCGTGCCGCCGCACAAGCTCGCCCGCCGCGGCATCGGCTATGTGCCGGAGGACCGCCGCATCTTCCGCCTGCTCACCGTGATGGAGAACCTACGCACCGGCCTCGACCGCGAGGGCGTCACCGAAGACAAGCGCCGCGCGCTCCTCGATAAGGTGTTCACCTATTTTCCGGTGCTCGCGGAGCGGCGCAACCAGGCCGGCGGCACGCTGTCGGGCGGCGAGCAGCAGATGCTCGCCATCGCGCGCGCCATGATGCTGGAGCCGAAGATCATCCTGCTCGACGAGCCGACCGAAGGCTTGATGCCGCGCATGGTGTCGCAAATCCGGCAGATCATCGACGTGTTGCACAACGAGGGCGTCGCCATCCTGCTGGTCGAGCAGAACGTGCCGCTGACCTTGGAGGCCAGCCAGCGCCTCTACATCATGGAGAAGGGCAGCGTGCGCCATCATTGCGCGACGTCCGAGATCGACGTCAACCATGCCATCATCAAGCAGTATCTGGGGGTGTGAGCGATGGACGCGGTCGGCCATTTTTTTCACTCCATCCCGTTCGATCTCATCGTCATCCAGACGGTGAACGGCATCGTCGCCGGCATGATCCTGGCGCTGATCGCCTCGGGGCTGACGCTGATCTTCGGCATCATGGACGTGGTGAATTTCGCCCATGGCGAGCTGTTCATGCTCGGCGCCTATATGGGCGTCATCGTCATCGCCACCACCGGCAATTTTTGGCTCGGGCTGGTCGCTTCCGCGCTCATCGTCGCCATCCTCGGCGCAGCGATCCAGATTTTGACGCTGCGGCCGCTGATCGGCCGCGACCCGCTCAATACGATCCTCGCCACGTTCGGCATTTCGCTGGTGCTGCAGAATTATGCGCTGTGGCAGTTCGGGCCGGTGTCGCGCAAGATTCCGGAGCCGATATCGAGCCACTTCATCTTGTTTTACCTGGAATATCCCTGGTACCGCATCGTCATCGCGGTGCTCTCGGCCGCGATCATCGGCAGCTTCTGGCTGTTCCTCAAATACGGCAAATACGGCATCTGGATTCGCGCTACCGCGCAGGACCGCATCATGGCGCAGGCGATGGGCATACCGGTGCCGTGGGTCTATACCGGCGTGTTCGCAATCGGCGCCGCCATGGCGGCCGCGAGCGGCGTGCTGTTTGCGCCGACCACCGGCGTCGACCATAGCATGGGGCTCGATTGGGTGCTCAAAGCCTTCATCGTGGTGGTGGTCGGCGGCATGGGCAATCTCGGCGGCTCGATAGCGGCCGCCATTTTCGTCAGCCTGCTTGAATCCTATGCCGCGATCTGGATGGATCCCTCGCAAGCCGTGATCGTGTCTTTCGTGGTGCTGATCCTGACGCTGCTATTCCGTCCCACCGGGCTGTTCGTATCGACACCGCGATGACAACAACAACACCGCTCGACAAGACGCTGCCGCTCGGCAAGACCGGACTGAGCCACAGCACGATTTTCTGGGTCGGCTTTTGCGTGGTGATCGCCGTGCTCGCCGCGGCGCCGCTGATGCTGCCGGAATTCTGGCGCCGCTTTCTGACTGAAGTTTTGATCTGGGGCCTGCTGGCGATGTCGTCCGACCTGTTGATCGGCTACACCGGCATGATCTCGTTCGGCCATTCGGCGTTTTTCGGGCTGGGCATGTACGGCGCCGGCGCCGCGCTGCTCTTGGTCAGTCCGCCCAATCTCTGGCTCGCCATCCTGTTCGGGCTGGCCGGCGCCGCCGGCGCGGCGCTGTTCGTCGCCTATTTCTCCACCCGGCTGCGCGACATCTATTTCGCCATCACCACGCTGATCTTCAGCCAGATCTTCTACGTCATCATTTTCACCTGGACCAACGTCACTGGCGGCGAGAACGGGCTGATCTTCACCCGGCCGCATCTGTCCATCCCGTTCATTTACGATGCGCGCTTCACGACGACGACCATGCACTGGTTCGTGCTGGCCGTGGTCACCGCGTCCTATCTGATCTTGCGGCGCGTGACGCAATCGCCGTTCGGCATGGTGCTGCAATCGATCCGCGAGAACGAGCCGCGCACCCGCGCCATCGGCTATCCGGTGGCGCGCTACAAGATGGTGTCGGTGATGCTGTCCGGCCTGTTCGCAGGCCTCGCCGGCGTGCTCTACGCCGTGCAAAACGAATTCGCCGCGCCCAATTTCGTCTACTTTCTGACCTCCGGCGACACCGTGATCTACAACGTCATCGGCGGCATCGGCACCCTGGTCGGCCCGATCGTCGGCGCCGGCTTCTTTCAGCTGGCCCGCGAGCTCTTGGCGCGGCTGTTCGGCGACCAGTTCCCCTACCTGATCCCGCTCGGCCTCGTCTTCATCGTGATGATCATTTTCTTGCCGCAGGGGCTATTGGGCTTTGCGCGGCGGTGGCTGAACCGGTAGCGGCCGACCGCGGCGTCACGCACGGCGTCCGCTACACGCCCGAAAATCGCGACTTGTGCCCTCGATCACGGTATCGAGCGCGATGCGGTGACACCGGTGTGAGATTACGACACGTCGCAGCATCGGTCGCTGAATTGCGAATACACCTATATCGTGCGGTACCATTAGTTACAATTATTTGTTGTCCTTTGCCGCTCTGTTGTGTTACGTGTACGCGGCGCAAGGCACCAAACTCATATGGTGCCGACGCTCACGCTCGAGGGGGGTCGCATGAGTGAATTGACTGAAAGCGTCGAACCAACCCAGCCCAGCGCCGACAGTGCGCCGAAGCCACACGCGGCGATGCAAGCCGTTGTCGTCATCCACGGCATGGGCGAACAGCGCCCGATGGACACAATCAAATCCTTTGTTCGCGCGGTTTGGGAAACGGACGAAGCCATAACGAGAAATGGGTTACCTAATCCGACCCAGGTGTGGAGCAAACCTGATGAACGCACCGGCTCCCTCGAACTGCGACGTCTCACGACTCGCGAGACGATCACGTCGCCGCCGGAATTTCCAGGAGGCGTGCGAACTGATTTTTATGAACTCTATTGGGCTGATCTCACCGCCGGATCGACCTGGGACCAATTCACCGCTTGGGTTCGCGGCTTGCTCTTCAGGCCATGGAACCGAGTACCGCGTGACGTGCATTTGGCGTGGCTGCTTTTGTGGTTCTTATCGTTGATTGTCCTTACGCTGGCAGCCATTGGCATCATGCCTGCAGCCATCTGGAGTTATACCCCATGGCCCGGCATGGCAAAGTGGCATTGGCTATTGATAGCGGCAGCCATCGCGGCGACCGCCGGAATTCACCGGGTGGTCACGACGACTTTCGGACGGGTGGTGCGCTACACTCAGTCCTATCCTGACAACATCGCGGCGCGGGCGGCGGTCCGCAAACGCGGTCTCGACCTGCTCCGAGCGATCCACAACGGCAACAACTACAATCGAATTATCATCGTCGCCCATAGTTTGGGCACGATATTGGCTCACGACTTGCTCAGCTATTTCTGGGCCGAACGCGACGCGGCGCGCGCGATCCCAGACGATGCGCCGGAATTCGCTACCCTGGCAGCGCTGGAGACGGCCGCTGACCGCGTGAACCGGCATGATCCGGATTCGACCGCCCTCAAGCACTACTATGCCGCGCAGCGGGAAATGCGATTGCAGCTTGCCCGCCGACCAGCGCCTGATCCTAACGATCCCAAGCAACCGGACAGAAGGTGGCTGATATCTGATCTCGTGACGCTCGGAAGTCCGCTGAAGCATGCCGAGTTTCTTTTGGCCTCAAGCAAGGACGACCTTGAACTCCGAAAATCTGCTCGCGAACTGCCGGAATCTCCGGCCTTTCGAGAGTTGCTTGATCCAGAAGTCCTCAAATGCGCAGTCGCAACAGGTAAGCTACCGATCTCAATACCTGCCAAAAACAGCCGGCTCATGAGCTTCCCGATTCCTCCGTCGCACAAAACTTGGGAACTCCATCATGCAGCGCCATTCGCGGTGGTCCGCTGGACAAACATCTACGACCCGGCAAAGCTCGTATTTTTTGGCGACATCATCGGCGGGCCTTTGGCCGACGTGCTCGGCCCGGCAATTGTTGACGTCGATTTGAAAAAATTGCGCGGCCGACAGTCGTGGTGCTTCACACACACGAAGTACTGGACGCTGGACCGGGACCAAAAGCATATTGCAGCGTTGCGCGCCGCCGTAAATCTTCTTGATCGCGCGGATTCAGATCCAAATGCATCTTAGCGGGGACTTGGCTCGCATCGCATGCTCCGGCATCAACCGCCCGAGGAGCTTTTGCCGATAAACTCAGCGAGCGCAGTCACGTCTTTCTTATCGCCATCAAAATCCTCTGCGATCCGCTCGTAAAAATGCGCGGCGCCTTCGTAGAGGTCCTTGGCAGCCGGATCGTCGCCGACGAAGCCGGCGATCTCGTGCATCTCCGCAATCCAGCGGTAGGCTTTTGGCGGCATCAGCGCCAAACCGCGCTTGAACCACGCGAACATTTCCTTCTGGCTCGAGCTCAATTCCGCAAACAGCGCATCGGCGGAGCCGGCGCGCGTCGCAGCGAGCATCATGGCGGCACCGATCGCCTGCGTGCCCTTGGTGATGCCGGCGTAGGACATTTTCAGCGCGGAGGCGGCGCTGATCGCGCCATCCAGCACGCGGACGTCGAGACCGTACTGGCGCAGCGCGGCAAAGCGCGGTGCGGCCGGGCCGGAGGCGTAAAACCGCGGCCCCGCATCGCCCGGTTTCGGCGGCGAGCCGATGATGCCGGAATCGACGAACGGACAATCGGTCGGCGCGATGACGGCGGCGACCCGGTCCACCGTCTTCGGATTGATGGCGTTGCAATCCACATAGACCGGCTTGGCGTTGCTGGCCTTGAGCGCCGGCTGAAAGCGCTCCGCGAGAGCTATTGCGTCGCCCGGCGGCAGGATCGAGAGGATGAAATCGCTCGCGGCGATTTCCTCGTCGCCTGCGGCCGCCATGCCGGCGGCTTTCGCCCGTGCCGCCGTCTCCGCGCTGCGGCCCTTGAGCGAGGTGAGCACCTTGACGCCGTTATCGACCAGCCTTTTTCCGACGGCTGCGCCCATCATGCCCGGCGCGATCACTGCAACGACAGGAGTCATATTGGCCTCGCTTTAAGAAACGAGGTCCACCATACCAGCTTGCATTCGCTAAGTGCTAGACACTCGCTGCCGCGGCAGCTCAGACGGTTTCGCAGTTTTTCGGCGTTTGGGTGCGGCTCTGCGATCGCCGCCGCAGCGCCGACGCGCGGCCGTCGGCGCCCGGCTGATAATAGATACTGTAGCGGCCGACCACTTCGGCGAAAACGCGTGCGTCGGCAGGCTTCTTGACCTCGAATGAATCGAAGCCGGCGCGCACCAGGAAATGGAATTGATCGCGCAACACATCGCCGGTCGCCCGCAGCGTGCCGCGAAAGCCTAAAGTCTCGCGCAAGAGCCGCGCCTGGCTATAGGCGCGGCCGTCGCGGAATTTCGGAAAATGCAGCGCTATCAGTGCCAAGTGGCCGAGCCACGGCTCCAGCTCCGCGACGCGGCGGTCGTTTGGCCACAAAACGCCGAGCGAACCGTCGCGCCGGATCAGCGCGTCCGCCTCCGCCAGAAATCGTTTCGCCGACACGATGACCGGGACGCGATCCGGGATCGGCGCGTCGTCCGCAACGCGGACGTAACGGTCCGCGACGATCTGGCCGTTCTCAACGAGTGGCATAGACGCGCTCCCTGAACGGCTCGACGCCGGTGCGCTTGACCGTGTCGATGAACAGCTCATCCGGCCGCTGCCGCAATTCCAGATAGGCCGCGGCGATGTCCTCGACCACGTCGGCCACCTGCGCATAAGGCACGGCAGGGCCGATCAGCGTGCCGAGCGTGGCATTCTCGTCGGCCTTGCCGCCGAGCGTGATCTGATAATACTCCTCGCCGTTCTTCTCGACGCCGAGAATACCGATATGGCCGACATGGTGATGGCCGCAGGCATTGATGCAGCCGGAAATGTTGATGTGCAGGCGGCCGAGGTCGCGCGCCAGGTCGCCGTTGCGGAAACGGCGTGTGATTTCCTGGGCGATCGGGATCGAGCGCGCATTGGCGAGGCTGCAATAGTCCAGGCCCGGGCAGGAGATGATGTCGGACACCAGGTTGACGTTCGGCGTGGCGACGCCGATGGCATCGAGCTCGCGCCACAGCGCCGCTAGGTCGCCTTGCGCGACGTGGGGCAGCACCAGGTTCTGCTCGTGGCCGACACGAATTTCGCCGAACGAATAGCGCTCGGCCAAATCGGCGATCGCATCCATCTGCGCCGCGGTGGCGTCGATCGTGACCGGCAAGCCTGTGAAATGGGTCGAGGACCGCATCGAAAATCTCACCGCGACCTCGTTCGCGCGCGATTACCACATGA
>Ga0208604_1000009_pt1 | contig 26438 bp, 22 predicted proteins | sample MicForSoSWNH22_M_FD_188009 | JGI IMG/M metagenome (GOLD analysis project Ga0208604, IMG submission 188009) | Forest soil microbial communities from Harvard Forest Long Term Ecological Research site in Petersham, Massachusetts, USA - MetaG HF016... | ecosystem: Environmental > Terrestrial > Soil... | reverse complement strand
GGCGAGCCGCATCGTCTATCTCGAAGGCTATCTGTGGGATCCGAAGAACGCCAAGGATGCGTTTCTGAAAGCGGCGAAAATCGCGCATCAGGCGGGGCGCACCGTGGCGCTGTCGCTGTCGGACGCGTTTTGCGTCGACCGTTGGCGCGATGAGTTTTTGCAATTGATGCGCTCGCGTACCGTCGATCTGATCTTTGCCAACGAGGCCGAGCTGCAGAGCCTTTATCAAACCTCCGATTTCGATACGGCGATCAAGGCGCTACGCGCCGACATCGACACCGCGGTAGTCACGCGCAGCGAAAAAGGCTGCCTGGTGGTCGGCCCCGACGGCATCGAGGCGGTGCCGGCTTTTCCGGTCGAGCGCGTCGTCGATACCACCGGCGCCGGCGATCTGTTCGCCGCCGGCTTTCTCTCCGGCCTCGCCCGCGGCGCCGACGATCGCACCTGCGGCCGCCTCGGCGCGCTCGCTGCCGGCGAAGTGATCCAGCACATCGGCGCGCGTCCGGAAAGCTCGCTCAAGGACCTCGCTAGCGATAATGGCTTGTCGGATTGAAGCTCGTTCATCGCGGAGCGCGGCGGTCCGCGGTAACCAATTGCTAACCATAATTCGTTAACGACGGATCAACCGCCAGGCGGAGGATCCGGACCATGGGCAAGCGCGCGGAAAAACCCGAAAAGAACGACCAACCCGAAGTTCCGCCCGTCAGCGAGCCGTCCAGCGGTCCGGGCGAAGAGTCGCAAGCCGCCGCGGGCGGTTCGACCGAGCACAAATTGCCCGTCATATGGTCGCCAAAACTCGATGCCGGCGGCGGCATCGAGGACGAATTTTTTGATGCTGACGCCGCGCCACCGCCGCCGGACGACGAGGCGGTCTACGGCGAAGCGGCCAAAGAACAGCCGAGCGCCGCCGCCGCTCCTGCCGCGCAACCGCGCTCATGGCGGTTTGCGCTGTTGGCGGCAACGATCGCGCTGGCCGCGGCCGTTGGCTCGTTCATCGGTTCGCTGACCGGTGCTGGCGTCGGGCGGCTCGTACCCGAAGCGGCGCCGAGCACGAATACAGCGGATGCGGGCACCATTTTGCGCGCGGTGAAATCGGAGCTTGCCGAACTCTCCGCCATGAAATCCAATCTCGACGGCTCGATCCGCAACGCCAACACCCAATTCGTCGCGATTGCCGAGCGACTCGACAGGGTCGAGCGCGCGGCGACCAATCCGGCGGCGCAGCTTGCCCATATCGCCGACGCCGTCGACCGGCTCAATAAGATCAACACCGCGCCGGAGACCACGGGCTCCATTGCGCCCATGACTACCGCGCCAACGACCACGCCGCCGGCCGAGCCGAAAATCGTCGAGCGGATCGTCGAAGACTGGGTCGTGCAGGACGTCCGCGGCGACCGCGCACTGGTCGAAGGCCGCAACGGCAGCCTGTTCGAAGTCGGCGCCGGCAGCATTCTGCCCGGCGTCGGCAGGGTCGAAGCGGTGAAGCGCCAGGACGGCCAATGGGTCGTCGTCACCGCGCGCGGCGTCATCACGTCGGGCCGTTGATCGGGCCTTGCCCGCCGACCGTCATAGTTTGACGCCGCATTCCGTGGCAAATTCTCCTTGCTGACGGCGCACGGTTGCGCCGCGGATTGGAGAATTTGCGGTGGAGCGGTTGAGTGTTTTTGCCGGCATCCGGCGTATCATTGCTGCGACGCTTTTAAGTTTGGCGTTTCCCGCTCTCGCCTTCGCGCAGGGGGCGGAGCAGCCGGCGCCGAAGCCGGCGTCGCCGCCCGACATGGCGCAAAATTGTCCCGGCCTGGTCGCGGCCGATCGGCCGCGCGTCATTCCGGCGGCGTTCAATCTCGCCGCGCTCAACGCCGACCAGGTGCGGCTCACATTCATCGGCCACGCCACGTTCCTGATCGAGAGCCCGCAACTGGTGCGGATCGCGACCGACTACAACGACTATGTGCGGCCGCCGGTTTTGCCCGACATCGTCACCATGAACCACGCCCACGACACCCACTTCACCGACCGTCCCGATCCGGCAATCAAATACGTGCTGCGCGGCTGGGGGCCGAGCGAGACCGAGCCGGCGATCTGGGACGTAAAATATCGCGACGTGCGCGTGCGCAACGTGCCGACCAATATCCGCGGTTTTGGCGGCGGCACCGAGCGCTACGGCAATTCCATCTTCATCTTCGAGATCGCCAATCTGTGCATCGCCCATCTCGGCCATCTGCACCATACGCTGACGCAAGCGCAGCTCAACGAGATCGGCAAGGTCGACGTAGTAATGGCGCCGGTCGACGGCAGCTATACGCTCGATCTCGACGGCATGATGGAGGTGCTGACCGCGCTGAAGGCGCCGCTCATCATCCCGATGCACTTTTTCAGCCAGTATACGCTGGCGCGCTTCCTCGATCGGGCGCGCCAGCTTTGGCCGGTCGAGCAGGCGGACATCCCCTCGCTTGTGCTGTCGAAAACGACGCTGCCGGAGAGCCCGAAGGTCTTGGTGCTGCCGGGGCATTGACGCTAGGATTGGCGTAGCAACGAGGACATCGTCGATGCTCAGCGCGGAACAGAACGATCTCATCACTCGCACCGCGTCCGGGACTGCGGCCGGCAATCTGATGCGCCGCTACTGGCAGCCCGCCGCATTGGTCGATGAGCTTGCCGGCAATCGGCCGGTCAAACCGGTGCGGCTCCTCGGCGAGGATCTTGTCGCCTTCAAGGACGACCAGGGCCGCTACGGCCTGATCGGGCGGCATTGCCCGCATCGTGGCACGGATCTCGCTTACGGCCGGCTCGAAGACGGCGGCTTGCGTTGCGCCTTTCACGGTTGGCTGTTCGACGTCGACGGCAAATGCCTGCAGACGCCCGCCGAGCCCGACAACAGTAATCTGTGCGCCAACATCAAGCAGAAATCCTATCCGGTCGTCGAAAAGAGCGGCATCCTGTGGGCCTATCTGGGCCCCGACGAGCCGCCGGCGTTCCCGCAATTCGACTGCTTCGTCGCGCCGTCGACGCACACCTTCGCCTTCAAGGGCATGATCGATTGCAACTGGCTGCAGTCGCTCGAAGTCGGCATCGATCCGGTGCACACCTCGTTCCTGCATCGCTTCTTCGAGGACGAGGATCCGGACAAGGGCTACGGCCGGATGTTCCGCGACACCTCCAAAGATTCCGACATGCCGATGACAAAAATCATGCGCGAGTTCCCGCGGCCGCGCATCGAGATTGAGCCGACGGATTATGGTTTCAGACTGATCACGCTGCGCCAGATCTCGGACGCCAACGCCCACGTGCGCGTGACCAACCTGATCTTTCCCAACGCCTTCATCATTCCGATGAGCCGCGAGATGACGATCTCGCAATGGCACGTGCCGATCGACGATGTGCGGCATTATTGGTACGCGATCTTCACCTCGTTCGGCGCGCCGGTGAACAAGGACGAGATGCGCCGCCAGCGTCTCGAGCTCTACGCATTGCCAGATTACGTGCCGCGCAAGAACAAGAGCAACGACTACGGCTTTGACGCCCACGAGCAGGAGCACGCGACCTTTACCGGCATGGGCGCCGACATCAACGTGCACGACCAATGGGCCTGCGAATCCATGGGTGCCATCCAGGACCGCACGGCGGAGCATCTCGGCACCTCCGACAAGGCGATCGGCGCCTATCGGCGGTTGCTGCGCCAAGCGCTCGATCAATCCGGCAACGGCGCGAAGCCGATGATGGTGCTCGATGCCGCGGCGGCGCAAAAAATCACCGGGCCGGCCTGCGTCGACGGCATCGGCCCGGCCGGCGATTGGCAGGGCTATTGGCAGCGCACCGACGCCAGCCGGCAAGAGACCAAAAGCTGGGCGAATGGGCATTGAATTTTCCGTCATTCCGGGGCCGAGCCAACGGGTCCGGCCCGAAGTGGCCGGCCCGATGACAGGCTCCGCGAGGAACCCGGAATCCATAACCCCGGTCAGCGAATATGGATTCCGGACTCGACGCTTCGCGTCGATCCGGAATGACGGCATCTGATGGCACGATCTCCGGCCGTCAGCTTTGTCGAGCGGCACGGCCTGTGGACCGGTGACCAAACGCGCGCCGCCAAGGCGGCGGTGCAGGCGATCAAGAAACACAAGCTCGAACTGGTACGCTTCTCCTTTGCCGACCAGCACGGCGTGCTGCGCGGCAAGACGGTGCTGGCCGAAGACGCGCCCGGCCTGATGCAAGCCGGCGTCACCATGACGACGACGCTGTTGGCCAAGGACACCGCGCACAAGACCGCTTTTCCGGTGTTCACGCCCGGCGGCGGCTTCGACATGGCGGAGATGCAGGGCGCCGGCGATTTCGTCATGGTGGCCGACCCGGCGACGTTCCAAATTCTGCCGTGGGCGCCGAATACCGGCTGGTTTCTCTGCGATATGTTTTTCCCAAACGGCAAACCGGTGCCGTTCTCGACGCGGCAGGTCCTTCGCGACGCGCTGGCGCGGCTCAAGGCCGCCGGCTTCGATTACCTCGCCGGCCTGGAAGTCGAATTCCATCTGTTCAAGCTGGAAAATCCACGGCTGACGCCGGAAGACGCCACTTGGCCGCCGCGGGCGCCCGAGGTGAGCCTGCTTAACCAGGGCTACCAATATCTCACCGAGAGTCGCTTCGATCAGATCGACGCGGCGCTGGAGCCGATCCGCCGCGGCATCACAGCCCTCGGCATGCCGCTGCGCTCGGTGGAAGTCGAGCTCGGCCCGAGCCAGTGCGAATTCACCTTCCGCCCGCAGGCGGGCCTCGACGCCGCCGACACCATGATCCTGTTCCGCGCCGCGACCAAACAGATCGCGCGGCGCCACGGTTTGCTGGCAAGCTTCATGTGCCGTCCGACGCAGCAAAATCTTTTTTCGAGCGGCTGGCACCTGCACCAGTCGTTGATCGAGCGCAAACGCGGGACGAACGCGTTCGCCGGCAACGCCCGCGAAGGCCTCTCCGCAACAGGCCTGCATTTCCTCGCCGGCCTCTTGACCCACGCCCACGCCGCCGCCGCCTTCTCCACGCCGACCATCAACGGCTACAAACGCTACCGCGCCTACACGCTCGCGCCCGACCGCGCCATCTGGGCGCGCGACAACCGCGGCGTCATGGTGCGCGTGCTCGGCCAACCCGGCGATCCGTCGACGCACCTGGAGAACCGGATCGGCGAGCCGGCGGCGAACCCCTATCTCTACATGGCCTCGCAGATTTACGCCGGCCTCGACGGCATGGCGCAAAAGCGCGATCCCGGCCCGTCAGCGGATACGCCGTATGAGACCAAGGCGCCGCTTCTGCCAAAGGACCTGGGCGAAGCGCTCGCGGCGTTGCGGGCAAGCGAGGTGTTTGGAAAAGCGTTCGGTAAAAGTTTCGTCGACTACTACGCTCACATCAAAGAAGCCGAGCTTGCGCGCTTCAAGGCCGAGGCCAGCGGCGAGGGCGAAGTGACGGCGTGGGAGCAAAACGAGTATTTCGATTTGTTCTGAAAGCCTCCCCCTTGTGGGGAGGGTGGGGTGGGGGTCGGGAGGTCATTCGCCAACGAAGACGGGAGCAGAACGCCCGTCAACGATTTCACGCCTCCTCGCGATCCCCCCTACCCCTCCCCACAAGGGGGAGGGGAATTTTGCCGCCGCGGCACGTTGTGCTTGAATGCTGACGGGCGTCAATTTTGCCATTGGTGAGCGCTTGAAAATTTTCATCTCCGCCGTCACGAACGAATTCGGCAAAGCGCGCGACGCGCTCGCCAGCGATATTCGCGCACGCGGTCACACCGTACGGATCCAAAGTGATTTTCAAAAGAGCGCCGATAGCGAAACGCTTCTGGGCCGGCTCGCCGAATATATTCGCGACTGTCATGCGGTCATTTGCATTGTCGGCAAACAATGCGGCGCCTGCCCGCCTGCACGTGCCGCCAAGCGCCTCCCGGATGTGTTGCCGAAGGACATCGAAGAGGCGAGCTACACGCAGTGGGAGTTCTTCCTGGCCCGCCATTACAAACGGCGGCCCTATATTTACATCGCGCGGGACGATTACATCCCGGATCAGAAAACGGCCTCCAGCGACCGTGTCGATCTGCAAGGTGCCTACCTTGAATTTCTCAAGGCTGACGGCGCCCACCGCGGCCCATTCTCCAATATCGATCATCTTGCCCGCGTGGTCCTCATAGACCTGCCGGAAGTCGCAACTGAGCCAATTGTCGGGTCGCAAACCGCCGCAAGGCCAATCGTGCTGCCCTATCCGAGCATCGGCGATCTGTTCAAGGGCCGCGACGAGTTCATGCAGCGACTGCGTGAGAGCCTCATGCGGGCTCCCGGTGGCCAAATGGCGATCGTCAGTCTCTATGGGCTCGGGGGCGTCGGCAAAACTCGCGTTGCGGTGGAATATGCGCGAGCGCATGTGGAGGAGTACACGGCATTGCTCTTCGCAGTCGCCGAGACACCGGAGGCGCTGCGGCGCAATCTCGCGGCGCTGGCCGGTACGTTGGTGCCGCAACTCGACACGACCGACGATAAAGCGCGCCGCAGAGCAGTGTTCGATTGGCTCAATGCTAATCCGGGCTGGTTCCTGATTCTCGACAACGTCGACAGCAAGCCGGCGCTCACCGAGGTCGAGAAGTCGCTGGGTGAACTTGCCGGCGGACATGTGGTTGTCACGAGCAGGCTCGCTAATTTTTCCGCCAACTTCCGACCACTCGAACTCGACGTGCTCACGGTCGCGGATGCCGCCGCTTTCCTTTTGGCGCGCACTGAAGGGCGACGGCGCGCAACACGCGATGACGCGACCAAGGCGCGCGAGGTCGCCGAAGAACTTGGCGGTCTCGCACTCATGCTGGAGCAGGCGGGGGCCTTCATTGCCAAGCGGCGGTTGATCTTCGCTCAATATATTGAGCAATGGCGGTCGAAGCGTGGCGATGTCCTTGAATGGTTTGATGAGACGGTGACGGGCTATCCGTGCGCGGTTGCCGTCACTTGGCAGACGTCGGTCGCGCAATTGAGCGAGGGCGGCCGGAGGCTCCTGGAGCGGCTCGCCTGGCTCGCGCCGGAAAAGGTGCCGGAAACGCTCATCGATGTGCCGATCCCTGGCGCCGAAGCCGAGAGCCTACGCGATGCGTTCGACGATCTCGCCGCCTATTCACTGGTGACCCATGACGCCGAGGGGCCGTTCTTCCTCGTCCACCGCCTTGTGCAGGATGTAACGCGCCGCAGCCTTGCCGGGGAGGTGCGACAGCGCAGTCTGGTGGAGGCCCTGGGTTGGATCAACGCGGCGTTTGTGGGAGATCCAACGGATGTCCGCAATTGGCCGACACTCGACCCGCTCGCCCCGCATACCAGCACGGTGACGATGCATGCGGACGCTGCTGAAATTCCCGAGCCGACGGCACGGCTCATGAATGATCTCGGCTTACTACTCAACACAAAGGCGCTGAACGCCGAGGCCGAGCCGCTGCTGCGCCGCGCGCTCGCCATTGCCGAAAAGAGCTTCCGGTCGGACCATCCTAACGTCGCGATCCGCCTCCACAATCTCGCTCAATTGCTGTTGGAGACCAATCGGCACGTCGAGGCCGAGCCGCTGATGCGCCGCGCGCTCGCCGTCGACGAAAAGAGCGCCGGGCAAGACCATCCCAGGGTCGCGATCGAACTCAACAACCTTGCCCAATTGCTGCAAGATACCAACCGGCACGTCGAAGCCGAGCCGCTGCTGCGCCGCGCGCTTGCAATCAACGAAAAGAGCTTCGGGCCGCACCATCCCGAGGTCGCAGTCCGCCTCAGTAACCTCGCTTCACTGCTAAAAAATACTAACCGGTTCGACGAGGCCGAGCCGCTCATGCGCCGCGCGCTGGCCATGGGCGAAAAGAGCCTTGGGCCGGACCATCCCAAGGTCGCGACCCGCCTTAACAATCTCGCTCGATTGCTGCACGACACGAATCGGCTCGACGAGGCCAAGCCACTGCTGCGCCGTGCGCTCGCCATCGACGAAAAGAGCTTCGGGCCGGATCATCCCGAGGTCGCGACCGACCTCAACAACCTCGCCACATTGCTCAACGCCACCCATCAGTTCGACGAGGCCGAACCGCTGCTGCGCCGCTCTCTTGCCATCCACGAAAAGAGTTTTGGGCCGGACCATCCCACCGTCGCAATCGACCTCAACAATCTCGCCCAATTGCTGCAAGACACCAACCGACTCGTCGAAGCTGAGCCGTTGATGCGTCGGCACGTTGAAATCTTTGTGGAATTCACACACTTGACGGGGCATCGCCATCCTCATCTGGAGCATGCATTTGCGAATTACGCCGACCTGCTCGCAGCCATGGGCAAGAGCCAAGCGGAAATCGATGCCGCATGCGCCGAGTTGAGACGACCGTTGGAGAGATGAGTGTCATCATCCGCGAAGGCGGATGATCCAATAGACCGTGCCGATTCCGCGTTACACGGCATCGCAAAAGCTGATCGCGCGGTGATTACTGGATGCCCGCCTTCGCGGGCATGACAAGCCTACACATCCACACTCGCAACCAGCGCATTCGCCTCGATAAACACCCGCCGCGGCTCGACCTTGTCGCCCATCAGCTCGTCGAAGATCGTATTGGCCTCGTCGATCTCCTTGACGTTAACCTGGAGCATGGTGCGGGCGTTGGTGTCGAGGGTGGTTTCCCACAATTGCTGCGGGTTCATCTCGCCTAAGCCTTTGTAGCGCTGTAGCGCGATGCCTTTGCGGCCGGCCGCCATCACCGCTTCGAACAGGCTGACCGGGCCGTGGATGGCGGTTTCCTCGTCCTTCCTGCGCAGCATGGCGGGCGGGGTCGGGCGCGGGAAGACTTTCTGCAGCGACGGCGCAAACTCGTCGAGTTTTCGGGCATCGGCGGAACCGAGCAGCGCCTGATCGATGACGGCGACCTCTTTGACGCCGCGCACGGTGCGCTCGAACTGGAAGCCTGAGCCTTCGGTGAATTGGCCTTGCCAGCCGCGTTCGGTTTCCTCCGCCAGCGCGTCGAGCCGCTTGGCGATATAGGGTACCGCATCCGTGGCCTTCCGGGGATCGCCGAAAATGTCGCGATTGAGCACGCTCATGATCGCCGCCTGTTCGACGACCTGGCGATTGTAGCGGCTGTGCAGGCCGCGCAGCAGATTGCGGATCACGCGCGCATCTTCGACGAGCTGGCGCAGATCGTTGCCGGCGCGCACTTCGCCCGATGACAGCCGCAGTGCGGTGTCTTCGAGCCCGGTGTCGATCAGGTAATTCTCCAGCGCGTGCTCGTCCTTGAGATATTGCTCGGACTTGCCGCGCGACACTTTGTAGAGCGGCGGCTGGGCGATGTAGAGGTGGCCGCGGTCGATGATGTCGCGCATCTGCCGGTAGAAGAACGTCAGCAGAAGCGTCCGGATATGGGCGCCGTCGACGTCGGCGTCGGTCATGATGATGATCTTGTGGTAGCGCAGCTTGTCGGCGGTGAATTCATCGGCGCCGATGCCGGTGCCGAGCGCCGTGATCAGGGTGCCGATCTGCTCGGACGACAGCATCTTGTCCATCCGCGCGCGTTCGACGTTCAAAATCTTGCCGCGCAACGGCAGTACCGCCTGGAATTCGCGGTTACGGCCCTGCTTGGCGCTGCCGCCGGCGCTGTCGCCCTCGACGATGAACAGCTCGGATTTGGCCGGATCGCGCTCCTGGCAGTCGGCGAGTTTTCCAGGCAACGAGGTAATGCCGAGCGCGCTCTTGCGCGTCATCTCGCGCGCTTTTCGCGCGGCTTCGCGGGCCGCCGCCGCCTGGATCACCTTGCCGACGATGATCTTGGCTTCGCTCGGGTGCTCTTCCAGCCAGGCCTTGAGCATGTCGTTGACGATGCCCTCGACCGCCGGACGCACTTCGGACGAGACCAGCTTGTCCTTGGTCTGCGACGAGAATTTCGGATCCGCCACCTTGATGGAGAGCACGGCGGTCAAGCCTTCCCGGCAATCGTCGCCGGTCAGCGCCACCTTTTCCTTGCGCGCGGCGCCGCCGGATTCGGCATAGCCGGTGATCTGTCGCGTCAGCGCGCCGCGGAAGCCGGCCAAATGCGTGCCGCCGTCGCGCTGCGGAATGTTGTTGGTGAAGCAGAGCACGCTCTCGTGGTAGCCGTCGTTCCACCACATCGCGCAATCGACGCTGACGCCCTCGCGCTCGGCCTTGATGACGATCGGCTGCGGCACCAGCGGCGTCTTGTTGCGATCGAGATATTTGACGAAAGCCTCGACGCCGCCCTCGTAGCGCAGCTCCTCGCGCTTCTCGACCGCGTGGCGCATGTCGGACAGCACGATGGTGACGCCGGAATTGAGGAAGGCGAGCTCGCGCAGCCGATGCTCCAGCGTGGCGAAGTCGAACTCCGTCATGGTGAAGGTTTTTTTCGACGGCAAGAACGTCACTTCGGTGCCGCGCTTGTCGTGGGCGGCGCCCACCACGGCGAGCGGAGCGACCGCGTCGCCGTCATGGAACTCCATGAAATGCGCCTTGCCGTCGCGCCAGATGGTGAGCTTGAGCCAGGCCGACAGCGCGTTGACCACCGAAACGCCGACGCCGTGCAGGCCGCCGGAGACCTTGTAGGAGTTCTGGTCGAATTTTCCGCCGGCGTGCAGCTGGGTCATGATGACCTCGGCGGCGGAAATGCCCTCACCCTTGTGGATGTCGACCGGGATGCCGCGGCCGTCGTCGCGCACGGTGCAGGAACCGTCGGGATTGAGCGTGACCACGACGTCCTTGGCGAAGCCGGCCAGCGCCTCGTCGATTGCGTTGTCGACGACCTCGTAGACCATGTGATGCAGGCCGGAACCGTCGTCGGTGTCGCCGATATACATGCCCGGCCGCTTGCGGACGGCATCGAGCCCCTTGAGCACCTTGATCGATTCGGCGTCGTAATCGGAGGGCGCAGCAGGGGTGGTTTTGCGGGCTGGTTCGGCCATGCCTAAAGGGCTTTCAGATGGGCTTTCGAGGCGCTTACGAAAAGCACGAAAGAATCGCTTTTCGTTGTACACGAAAACGGCGCTGGATACAGCACAAAGTGGATGCCGGTAAGATATTGTCAAATCGCCATTTTTCAAGGATTCGGCGTGGCGATTTTGAGGCTCGAATCAGGGCCTGAAAATAGCCGTCGGGGCGGCTCCGAAATGATGGTGTCGGGGTGCCTTTTCGCGGCGCCAAATCTACCGCCCGGAAACGACCTTGAGTTTGCGCTTACGCGCGGGCGTTTCGGTGCTCTCGTCGAGTCGGCAAAAGATAACGCTCGCCCGGTTGATAATCGGGAACCGGCCGCTGGAAACAGTTCAACGCGGCGGTCCAAAGTTCCACTCGATCCAAATCCTCGTGCAGGCGCTCGATGGCCTTGGCGAGATTGCGAACGATCTGGTCTTCCGCCGGTTCCGGCATGGTATTGGGCCTTACCTGCTATCGACGTTTCTGCTCCCTGAGGTTAAGAGGCTCCTCGCCACTCTGGTTCCAGTGCTGCCATCCGCGCATGACAGATTAGCAAACAAATCTTTGTGGAACCGTCAGGTTCCGGCGCGGTTTGGCCGTCGCGGCTCCAAGCGGCCTGACGCTACCTCGACAACCATCGCGTCATCGCCGACCTCGGCAAACAGCGCCGGATCGGCGCCCGTCATCCAAACCTGCCCGCCAAGTTGCGCGAGCTCGACATGGAGCGCGGCGCGCCGAGCGGGGTCGAGATGGGCGACGATTTCGTCGAGTAGCAGGATCGGAGCGAATCCTGTCATCTCGGCGATCAATCGCCCATGGGCGAGGACGAGGCCGATGAGCAGCGCTTTCTGCTCGCCGGTGGAAGCGTCCGCGGCGGCGATGCCCTTGTGGGCGTAGGTCACTTTGAGATCGGTCAGATGCGGGCCGTCGCTGGTCCGCCCCGCGGCGGCGTCGCGGGCGCGATTGTCGCGCAGCACGGCGCGGTAGCGCTCCTCGATCTCGATGGCCGGATGCTCGGGGATCAGTTTTTCCATCCAGCCGTCGAGCGCGATTTCCGCCGGCGGAAAGGCCGAGCCCTTGCGGCTTGCCAGCACGCCGTCGAGCCGGCGCACGGTCTCGACGCGCTGCCCGGCGACCGCGACCGCGAGTTCCGCGGTCTCGTGCTCGACGGCGTCCAGCCAATGGGCATCGGGCCGCGCCTCTTCGAGCAGCCGGTTGCGCGAACGCAACGAGCGTTCGAGCGCATTGACCCTGCTGCCGTGCTCGGCGTCGACCGCGAGCGCGAGCCGGTCGAGAAAGCGCCGGCGCTCCGACGGGGCGCCGACGAACAGCGTGTCCATGGCCGGCACCAGCCACACCACGCGCACATGGTCGGCGAAGGCCGCGGCCGAGCCGACCGGCTCGCGGTCGATACGGCATTTACGCAAGATCGCGGCGCCGTCTTCGAGCGGCCGCTCGATGCCGGTGCCCAGCGTGGCAAGGCCCAGCGCGCCTTCGATCTCGGCCGCGGCGGCCCAGGAGCCATCGCCCTCGCTGAACGCCACCTCGTCGAGATTGGCGCGGCGCAGGCCGCGGCCCGGCGCAAAGAACGAAATTGCCTCGATCAAATTGGTCTTGCCGGCGCCGTTCGGTCCGACCAGCACAATCGTCTTCGCTCCGGTTTCGAGCGAAGCCGCGTGATAGTTGCGGAAATTGTTGAGCGTGAGTTTCAGGATCATCAGGGATCGGCAATCAGGGATCAAGATAGCGCTTGATACCTGATCCCTGATCCCCGATCCCTGTCAAACCCGCATCGGCATCAGCACATAGAGCGCGCCGTGGGGATCCTTGTCCTGGATCAGTGTCGGCGAGCCCGGATCGGCGAGTTTGAGGACGGCGGCCTCGCTCTCGATCTGCGCGGCGATGTCGAGCAGGTAGCGCGAATTGAAGCCGATATCGATCGGGTCGGACGCGTATTCGACCTCGAGCTCCTCGTTGGCGCTGCCGGAATCCGGATTGGTCACGGACAACAATAGCTTGCCGCCGGTGATCGACAGTTTGACGGCGCGGCCGCGCTCGCTCGACACGGTGGAGACGCGATCGACTGCGGCTTCGAATTCCTTCTTGTCGACCACCAGTTCCTTGTCGTTGGCCAGTGGAATGACGCGGGCATAGTCGGGAAACGTGCCGTCGATCAGCTTCGAGGTCAGGACGGCGTCGCCGATGCTGAAACGAATTTTGCCCGACGACAGCTCGATCGCGACCTCGGCTTCGTTATCCTCCATCAGGCGCTGCACTTCGCTGACCGTCTTGCGCGGCACGATGATGCCGGGCATGCCGGCGGCGCCCTTCGGCAATTCGAGCTCCATCTGCGCCAGCCGATGACCGTCGGTCGCCACCGCGCGCAAGGTTTGCGCTTTGTTGGAGCCGGCGGCGTGCAGGTAGATGCCGTTGAGGTAGTAGCGCGTCTCCTCGGTCGAAATCGCAAACTGCGTCTTGTCGATCAGGCGCTTGAGGTCGGCAGCCTTGAGCGTGAATTTGTGCGTCATCTCGCCCGGCGCGAGATCGGGAAAATCGCTTTCCGGCAGCGTCTGCAGCGTAAAGCGCGAGCGGCCGGCGCGGATCGCCAGCGCCGCGCGGTCGCCAGAGGATTCGAGAACGATCTGCGCCCCTTCGGGCAGCTTGCGCACGATGTCGAAGAACATGTGGGCCGGCACCGTGGTCGATCCGCCGGGGCCCACCTCGGCCGCGATCGTGTCGGTCACTTCGACGTCGAGGTCGGTGGCTTTGAGGCTGAGCTTGGAACGGTCGGCGCGCAGCAGCACATTGGCGAGGATCGGAATGGTGTTGCGGCGCTCGACCACGCGGTGGACGTGGCCCAGCGACTTCAACAATTCGGAACGCTCAACGGTGATCTTCATCGCGACATCCGTTCACGCGCCGGGTGACGGGCGGATGACGAAAGTGACCCGCCGAACGGCGTTGCGCAAGGCCGACCCGTCCCCGAGCCGGCCTTTTCCCTGCCTTTCACCGTTTTCGTGAGGAAATCCCATCAGTCCTGAAGCTGGCGTTTGAGCCCCTCGATCTCTTCGGCGAAGGTGGTGTCGTTGCCGGCCAGCGCCTCGATCTTGCGCACGGCGTGCAGCACGGTGGTGTGGTCGCGGCCGCCGAACCGGCGCCCGATCTCAGGAAGCGACCGCAGCGTCAGGATTTTGGCGAGGTACATCGCCACTTGCCGCGGGCGCACCACGTTGGCGGTGCGCCGGGACGACAACAGATCGGCGCGGCTGACATTGTATTGGCGGGCGACGACGCGCTGGATGTCCTCGATCCGCACCCGCTTCGGCTCCTGCGGGCGGATCAGGTCGCGCATCTCGCGCTCGGCCATTTCCAGGGTCACCGGCTGGCCGGTGAGCTTGTTGTGGGCGAGCAGTCGATTGACGGCGCCTTCGAGGTCGCGGCCGTTATGGGTCACCGCCTTGGCGATGTAGGCAAGCACCGGCGCCGGCACTTCGAAGCCGGGATGATAGAGGCGGGCGGCGGCGATCCGGCTCTTGAGGATTTCGAACCGCAGCTCTTCGCCGAGCGAACCGATCTCCACCACCAGCCCGCCGGCGAGCCGGGAACGGACTCTGTCGTCGAGGCTTTCCAGATCCGACGGCGGCCGGTCGCTGGCGATCACGACCTGGCGGCCGGCGTCGATAAGCGCATTGAGTGTGTGGCAGAACTCGGCCTGGGTCGAGCGGCCTTGCAGGAATTGCACGTCGTCGATCACCAGCACGTCGATGGCGCGCACGGCTTCCTTGAACGCCAGCGTCGTCTGGGTCTTCAGCGCCGAGACGAAGCCGTACATGAAGCGCTCCGCGGTCAGATAGAGCACTTTGCGGTCGGCGCCGTTGCCGGCCCAGGTGATCGCCTGCAGCAGGTGGGTTTTGCCCAATCCCACGGCGGCGTGGATGTAGAGCGGGTTGAACATCAGCTGTTCGCCGCGCCGGGTGGTCGCCACTTGTTTTGCCGCGGCATGCGCCAGTGTGTTCGAGCGGCCGACGATGAACGTCTCGAAGCTCAGGCGCGGATCGAGTGGCGAGCCGCCGAGCGCTTCATGCACGCTCATGAACGGCGCACTGGCGCGGGCTTCGATGCCGTTTATTTCGCGCAGCTCGCGCGACTGTACCGCCGACTCCGCCGGCTTGGGCTTCACTACTGCCGGGCGGATTGCCGCAGAGCGAACGCTCAGCTCCAGGCGGCTGATGGTTGAATCCTCGGCCTGCCATTTGGCGAGCACGTGCTCGCTGTAATGCGCCTGGATCCAGGTCCGCAGGAAACGCGTCGGCACCGACAGCCGCACCGTGCCATTGTCCGCGGCGTCGAGCTCCATGCGGCCGAACCAGCTGGTGAAAACGTCCTCGCCAAGTTGATTACGGAGCTGGTCCTTGACCCGCTGCCAGCGCTCTCGGTCCGTGCTCGTCATGTTGGCCTGCTTTTTTTCTTCGAAGGTCAGAGTTCAACCGAGCAACTCAGGCGAGGCAGGCCCCACCATGCCGGCACTGGCAAACGCAACTGACATAGCGAAAGGGGTGGCGCGGTGCGGATCAGCCGATCGCGGCCGCCGATCGGTGGAAGGGCGGGTTCAGCCGCTGGGCTTGGTGTTGCCGGGCTGAAACGTGAAGGCAAAAGGCCCACAGACTCTGGGCCGACAGACCCTGGGCCAACACGCCCTGGGCAAAGACGCGCCCGCCGCTATTGCCAATAGCTGGATCGTTGTCATCATCCCCCCACCTCCATCGCTCCCAGTTCGATGGTTGTCACTGACTCGCGCCGGAAGTTTTGCGCGACCTTCAGAAGTTGCCTGCGTGCCTCACCTGCTTCACAGCCCTCATAAGCAGGTTTTCTCGTTGAGAATTCTCGCCTATGGTGACGTCAGAGTCGCACGCAGTTGAACAAAGCTCTCGCGCACCCATTTTTCGATGAGTTTGAAGTCAACCCGTTTGTGATGACCTTCGAAACCGAAGGGAAGAAAAACGTAGCACGCGGTTTGCGGCTCGCAATAGGAAAAACCGCGCCAACATTGGACTTCTGACCAAAGCGCGGCCAGGCGAGGTTGCCGATGACTCCCACAAGACATTGACTCAACGGGCTGATTACACTTCGATGACAGCCGAAAACAGCCTAAAAATGCCCGTGACCAAACAACGGACCAAATAAAACTCGACTCGACGGAATCGGGGATAACTCCAACCCCCGAAATTCATCTTGTGGATAAGCCTTTCATTGCACACGAATTCTCGTTTTCGAAATTTTGGGGTAACCCTCGCCGCACGTACGCGGAACAAATAAAAAGTGGCGCGGCAGCGGCGCGCAAAAAAAGCGAACATGGCTTCCGCAGCCATTTTCACCGGCTTAAGTGACGATTCTGCAACAGTTTAGTGGCGATCCACGGCAATTTACGCATGGTCGCCGCACGCAATGTCCGCGCACTGCCGGGCGACGAGCGCCGGCCCAGACAACTTCGGATCGCTATTTGCCGAGCTTGGCAATGCGGTGGGCGAGCCGCGAGACTTTTCGGCGGGCGGCATTACGGTGCACGATGCCCTTGCGCGCGGCGCGAACGAGAGCCGGCTCGGCCTCAGCCATGGCGGCGACGGCTGCGGTGCGGTCGCCGGCCGTGATCGCCTCCTCGACTTTGCGCACCGCGCTGCGCATGCGGGTGCGCCGCGACTTATTGATCACAGTGCGGCGGGCGATTTGACGGGCGGCCTTCTTGGCAGATTTTGTATTAGCCATGGCGTATCGGACGTGAACCTGTTCAGTCGGTGTGTCTTGAGGAAGCGCAGGCCAATCGCCTGACGCCTTGGGTCGCGCTTATAGGGGGATGGGGGGGCGGCGTCAACGCAGGGCTATTCCCGCTGCTATGCCACGCGCTTGGCGCGTACCGCCTCGTAGCCGGCAATGACGGCGGCGCGGTCGGCCGCCGGGAAGGCCGCAAGCGGCGGCGCCATGCGGGCCCATTGCGGCTCGTCATGAATGTGGGCGACCAGCGCCTTGATGCCGGACACCAGTGCCTTGCCGTCGAACAGCTTGCGGATCGCGACCGCTTCGTTGAGCGCCGTGGTGTCGCCCGAGCGATAGGCGCGGGCGCACAGATCGGCGTTGAGATTGGCGGTCGCCGAGATGCAACCGGCGAACGGGCCGGATCGGGCGTCCGGCAGCGCCGCCTCGGTCGAAGGGAAGACCTTGAAGCGCGGCGAGACGCTGGCCGCCTCGCGGGCATACGCCATGTCGCCGGACGAATCCTTCAAGCCGACGATACGTTCGCCATGGCGGTCGAGCAGGCGCCGGATCAACGCGACATGCCAGTGCAGGCCCGACTGGGCCGGGAAATGATAAAGGTAGATCGGGATCGGACGCGCCGCGGTCGCAGCGACGATGGCGTCGATATAGGCGACCAGGCCGTCGTCGGGCACGCCCTTGTAATAGAATGGCGGCAGCACCAGCGCGCCGGCAAAGCCGAGTTCGGCGGCATGCCTGGTCAGCGCGATAGCGTCGGCCAGCGCGGCGGCGCCGGTACCGACCATCATCCGGTCGAGCGGCAGGTCGCTTGCTGCGTAAGCGCTCATGACGCGCTTGCGCTGATCCAGCGAGAACGAGGTGGCTTCGCCGGTGGTGCCCAAAACGTTGAGCCCGTCGCAGCCGTTGCCCAGCAGAAAGCGGGCCAGCGCGGTCGAGCGCGCGCTATCGGGCGCGCCGTTGTCGTCGATCGCGGTGGTGATGGCAGCGATCACGCCGCCGAGCGTTTTTGTCGTCGTCGTCATGGTGACCCAGTACCGTTCCTTGTTGGCCGTCGCGGCCTGCCGATAGCGGAGTATTGGCAGGTTTAGTGTACCACGATCGTGGTGCGGCTCATGCCTTCCCGTTCGACCAGCTCGAACAGGATGGCGGCGTGGTCCGGATCGAGCCGCACGCAGCCGTGCGAGGCCGGTCCGCCCAGCCGCGAGATTTCATAAGTGCCGTGAATGGCGTAGCCGCCGTGGAAGAAGATCGAATACGGCATCGGTGAATTGTAATAGAGCCGCGAGAACCAGCGCCGCGCCATCATTTGCGGGCGATAGGTGCCGGGCGGCGTGATGTAGCCATGCCGGGCGGTCGAGACCCGCCAGTTATAGCGCGGCATGCCGTCGACGCTGACCTCCATGGTCTGGCTCGAGCGGTCGATATTGACGACGACGGCGGCGTCGGCGCGCTCGCAGCAAAGCCCGTAAGCCAAAAACCATACGGCGACGGCAGTCGCGCAAAGCAAGCGGCGCATTGCAATCCCCCCAGCATAGTCCTCGTCGACAGTGCGGGTGGCATTGTAGCGCCGTCGGAACTTGCAAAAAAGCGGGCCCGACACCGACGGTTAATCATCTGCCATGCGCCAGCAGCCGTGAAACTGCCGGGGCTTTTCCGCTAAACTTTCGGCAATGTCCTTCGATCTGTTCAGCATCGGCCATTCGAATATTCCGGCCGAGCGCTTTGTGGCATTGCTGCGCGAAGCCGGCGTGGACGCCATCGCCGACGTCCGCTCGACCCCGTTCTCGCGCCGCTTTCCATGGTTCTCGGGCAAGGCTCTGGCTGCGACGCTTATGCAGCACGGCATGACCTATCTGCCGTATGGCGACGCTCTCGGCGGGCGGCCACGCGATGCCGCGCTCTACCGCGACGGTGTCGCGGACTATGAGGCAATGGCGCGGCAACCGGATTTTCAAACCGGTCTCGACCGCCTGCTTGCCGATGCGGCGCGCTCGCGCGTCTGTTTGATGTGTGCGGAACGCGAGCCGCTCGATTGTCATCGTTGCCTCTTGGTCGCGCGCTCACTCGCCGAACGCGGGCTCACCATCGGGCACATCCTGCACGACGGCACGGTCGAGCCGCATGCGGCGACGGAACAACGGCTTTTGGCGCTGACCGGCGCAAGCGATGACTTGTTCGTAACTGGACAGGACGAACGACTCGCGGCAGCGTATCGCCACCGTGCCCGTGCGGCGGCGTACCGGGCGACGGCGGGAGCGAAGTCCGTCGTGGAGATGAAATGATGCTCGCTCCGGTACGCGTGCTGGCCGTGCTGCTCTTTCTCGGCGCCGGTTCGGCGCTAGCCCAAAAACTAGTCCAAGACGCCGCCACGCAGAACCGAGCAGCCAGCACCGTCGATACGACACCGGCAGGAACGCTCGAGAAGGTGGCGCTGCCGCCGCTCGCCAATCCCGACGCCCCGAACATCCCAGCGAAAGAATTGTTCGCCCGCAAGCTGACACCGCTCGCCGGCCCGGCGCGCGCCATCGGCGGCTACGCCAAGGGCTGCATGGCCGGCGGCGAGGAGCTGCCGATCACGGGCCCGACCTGGCAGGTGATGCGGCTGTCGCGCAATCGCAATTGGGGCAACCCGGAGCTGATCGATTTCATCAAGCGGTTTGGCGAGAACGCCAAGAAGGCCGGGTGGAACGGGCTTTTGATCGGCGATATGGCGCAGCCCCGCGGTGGTCCGATGCTGAGCGGCCATGCCAGCCACCAGATCGGGCTCGATGCCGATATCTGGTTCAGTCCGATGCCCGACCACGTGCTCAGCCGCGAAGAGCGTGAGATGACGGGCGCCGTCAACATGGTGGCGCCGAGCGGCCTCGACGTCGACCACAGCGTCTGGACGCCGGTCCACACCGCGCTGGTGAAGGCCGCCGCCGAGGATCCCGCGATCGCGCGCATTTTCGTCAACGCGGCGATCAAGAAGGCAATGTGCAGCGAGGCCGGTTCGGATCGCGCTTGGCTTGCCAAAGTGCGGCCGTGGTGGGGGCATGCCGAGCACTTCCACATTCGGCTCGACTGTCCGCCCGACAGCCCGCAATGCGAATCGCAACCGCCGGTGCCGCCCGGCGACGGTTGCGGCCATGCGCTCGGTTACTGGTTCACCGCCGGCGTGCTGCATCCGAAGCCGCCGGAAAAGCCGCCCGGACCGCGGATCGGACCGACGCTCGCCGCGTTGCCGGCGGCCTGCAAGCAGGTCGTGAAAGCGCCGTAGCCGGCGAGCAGACTCATTTCCCGGATCACTGGTTGCCCGAGTGCAATGCCGAAGTCGCGCGATGCCACCTGATTTATCCTAAGTCGGCACCATTTTGACCGCAGCCTGTCAGGTAGCTCAACTCGGCTGCAAAGTCGTAACTTGCCATCGATGTCACCGATTTTGGCGGCTTGGCGGCCCATACGGCTACAAGCATAGCGGCAACACCGAGGAGCGTGAGCCATGCAAGCCGGTATCGCATCATATTCAACTGCGCTTGTAGCAGATGAAGGTGCGTCACGGAGATAATCGGGCGCAAGCTGGCATCGAAGTCGTTTGCTGATCGCAAGGCAGCGGTCAGGTCCTCTCGTAATTTTTCTATTTTGGGTTTATTCCCAGAATGGCCTTCGGCTTCACTTAGCTGGGTTAGGGTGTTCCGCACAGCGGCGCGTGCTTGGTTTCGAGTATCCAGAAATGTTTTATAGGTTTCGAACCTTGCAGGTAAAATATCCTCCGCATGGTCATCGATGAATTTTGTCGCTTCACAGGTCAATTGATTGGCGAAGACATCGTCCCCTATGATGAATTTAAGTATTTCATTGAGTGCGAGCAGAAATGCCAGGAAGGCGATCAGGGTAGCTCCTATCGTCAGAGCGAGACGCCAGCAATCGAGTGAGGCGATATCGGAGAATGGCGCACCGGCAATGAAAACACCTGCAGCTGCCGCGTAAGCTACACCCATCCATTTTGCCGTATCCCGGATACTGGTTTTTTGGCCGGCGTAGATGTCCGTGACATTGGCGCTCGTGTGCTCATCCGACATTGATCATCCCGACCGCCCAATCGGACGGTGCGCTATGCGTGCAGCTAAATCGTCGCACTTAAACCACATCGTCATTTCCCGTAATGAGTATGAAGCCGGGGCTCCCGGTGGTTCGGGGCTTCATCGCGTAAAGCAATTTCTGGAATTCTGGGACTGGTTTGAGCCGCGTTAAGACCTCATGAATTTCCTTCGATTGATCCTCCTCGGGGCCGCTTGGAAACACCAGACTAAATGTTGATATCCCGCCGCCGGGATCGCCGCATGGATATATCCATGGCGGTGATGCCTTTCGATCCAAACGTGAGGTCGGCTCCTGGACAACAAATCCATATACGATGGCGGTTTCGTTCCCGCAGCTGATCTCTAAGCGGCCGTTACTCAGTTTTTTCATCTGAAGGGACATGGCCGTCCTCCCAAAGCTTAAGGAATTGCCAAGTATAACCTGTAGTTGTGTCGCCGACAATCGAGCTAAATAAATAAATTTACTGCCAGCGAACGACACCCTACGCGTGCCATTTGTGGAGCGACGAGGGCCAAAGAGAAATTCCCGCGCGCTACAGTCCCGGCGTGCCGAACACGGCGCGTTGCGCGGCGGCGGCGAACAGGGTCAGCGCGCAGGCGCACACCACGACTACGACGGCGTAGCCGTAAGATTTCTGCACCGGCGATTTCATCAGCGGCGGCAGGCCGAGCGCCAGCACATAGGCGCCATAGAGGCTCAAGAGGATCAGGAAGCGCAAACCCGGCAGCAGCAGAAAAATCCCGGCGAGCCACACCGGCGTATAGGAATAGACCGCGAGCTTGAACGCGCTGTCGAAATCCTTCCTCCCGCCGAACAGCGGCGCCAACAGGTCGATGACCAGCGCCAGCACGAACACGATGGCGACGGCCATCGCATAGCCGAAGATCGCGCCAAAGAAACCGTCGAACAGCGACGCGCGCACCAGACCTGTTCCGGAAACGACCACGCCGACGGCGCTTGCGCCGATGAAGCCGCACACGGCCGGCACGAGCGCCAGCACGGCAACGTAGCGGCTCAACAGATAGGCCGGATCGCCCGATTCCCGCTCGATCGCCAGCCATTCGGCCGCCGGATCGAGCAGCATCGCCTTGGCGCGCCGTGCCGCTTTCATACCGATGCGCCTTTGGCATCGGCGCGGATCAAGGCGGCGCCTTTTTCGGCGATCATCATGGTCGGCGCGTTGGTATTGCCCGACGTGATCGTCGGCATCACCGAGGCATCGACGACGCGCAGCCGCTCGATGCCGGCGACGCGCAGACGGTCGTCGACCACGGTCATGGGATCGCTTGCTAGCCCCATCTTGGCGGTGCCGATGGGATGAAAGATGGTGGTGCCGATGTCGCCCGCGGCCTTGATCAAAGCCTGCTCGTCGTCATCGTGCAGCTGCGGCCCCGGCAGATATTCGTCGGGATGGAAATTTTTCAGCGCTGGCTGCGCCACGATCCGGCGCGTCAACCGGATCGCGTTGGCGGCGATGCGGCGGTCCTCGTCGGTGGCGAGATAATTCGGCTTTATGCGCGGTGCATCGGCCGGATTGCGGGAGCGCAGCCGTACGAAACCGCGGCTGGTCGGCCGCACATTGCACACGCTCGCGGTGAAAGCGGGGAAGGTGTGCAACGGCTCGCCGAAGCGATCGAGTGACAGCGGCTGGACGTGATATTGCAGATTGGCGCGTTCCTGGTCGCGGTCGGAGCGGGTGAATAGCCCGAGCTGCGATGGCGCCATGGTCAGCGGGCCGCGCCGCAACAATGCAAATTCGGCGAGCATGCGCGCCATGCCGAATCGCGCGTGATAGCGCTCGTTGAGCGTGGTGATGCCATCGACTTTGTAGATCATGCGCAGCTGCAAATGATCCTGCAGATTGGCGCCGACGCCCGGCCGGTCGAGCACGACGGGAATGCCGAGCTCCTGCAATTGCTGCGCCGGGCCGACGCCGGACAGCATCATGATCTGCGGCGAGCCGATCGAGCCGGCGGCGAGGATGACTTCACCGCGGCAGCGCGCCATCCGTGCCTGTCCGTCTTGCGTCCAGCGCACACCGGCGGCGCGCCGGCCGTCGAACACGATGCCTTCGACCAGGCAGCCGGTTTCGAGCCGCAAATTGGCGCGCTTGAGCGCCGGCTTGAGGAAGGCGCTGGCCGCCGACCAGCGCCGGCCGCGTTTCTGGTTGACGTGGAAGGCGCAGATGCCTTCGTTGTCGCCGCGGTTGAAGTCGGGAATGGATTTGATGCCGGCCTGTTCGGCGGCGGCGCGAAAGGCATCGAGCAGGTCCCAGCGCACCCGCGGCGCCGCCACGTGCCATTCGCCGCCGACCGCGTGCGCTTCGCTCGCGCCGAGGAAATGATCTTCGTGGCGCTTGAAATACGGCAGCACGTCGTCCCAGCCCCAGCCGCCCAAGCCGAGCTGGCGCCAGTGATCGTAGTCGGCGGCCTGGCCGCGCATATAGATCATGGCGTTGATCGAGGATGAGCCGCCGATCACCTTGCCGCGCGGATAATTGAGGCTGCGGCCGTTGAGGCCCTCTTCGGGCTCGGTCTTAAAACACCAGTCGGAGCGCGGATTGCCGATGGCGAACAGATAGCCGACCGGAATGTGAAACCAGATCCAGTTGTCGCGGCCGCCGGCTTCGAGAATGAGCACGCGCTTGCCGGCGTCGGCGGAGAGCCGGTTGGCGAGAATGCAGCCGGCCGAGCCGGCACCGACGATGATGTAGTCGTATTCGCCTTCGATCGGCGTTGCCCCGGTCATCTGTCCTCGCTCCTGCAAGGGAAAGGATAGCATGGCTCCCGACGGTGACCACTTGGCGCGGCAACCCGCTTGTCCGCCCAAAACCTTCGGCCTATTGTCCACCCGCGACCGACGGTGCGCTGAGCGCGCGCCGTAAATGCCCGGAACGACGGTTCCCCGAGGCGGTCGCATCGCTCTCACGGGTCATGTGTTTGATCCGGCGCGCACAGTTGGCGCGCCGATAGCTGTTGGAGAACCGTCGTGCTCACCAGAAAAACCATCCTGGCGGCCTTTGCCGCGACAATCGTCATTGCCGCGGCGCCACGTGCGGCACAGGCCCAGGACAAATCCATCACGGTCTTTGCCGCCGCGTCGATGAAGAACGCGCTCGACGACATCGATGCCGCCTTCACCAGGCAAAGCCGCATAAAAGTCGTCGCCAGCTATGACGCCAGCTCGGCGCTGATGAAGCAGATCGAAGGCGGCGCGCCAGCCGACGTGTTCGTTTCCGCCGACCTGAAATGGATGGACTACGGCGCGCAAAAAAAGCTCATCAAGGACGACACGCGGGCGAATTTGCTCGGCAACACGCTGGTGCTGATCGCGCCCAAGGATTCCAAGGTCGATCATGTGACGATCGCGCCGGGTTTCGATCTCGCCAAGCTTGCCGGTGACGGCCGGATTGCAACCGGCGATGTGAAGGCGGTGCCGGTCGGGATTTATGCCCGGGCCGCGTTGGAAAAGCTCGGCGTTTGGTCGTCAGTCGAGCCCAAAATGGCCATGACCGCGAACGTGCGCGCCGCGCTTGTGCTGGTCGCCCGCGGCGAGGCGCCGCTCGGCATCGTTTATTCGACCGACGCCAAGGTCGAGCCGGGCGTGAAAGTCGTCGGTGTATTCCCGGAAGATTCCCACGACCCGATCATCTATCCGGTCGCAGCGACGGCGAACGCCAAGCCGGAGGCGACGGCGTATCTGGCGTTCCTGCGCTCGCAGGGGGCGAAGACCATATTCGAGGCTTACGGCTTCGCCGTCCTGATGAAGCCGACGTCGTGAGCAGCGCTACTCAGGCACGCCGTGCTCGACCTCACTCCCGCTGAATGGACGGCCGTCGCGCTGTCACTGCGCATTGCGGTGGTTGCGACCGCATGCGCGCTGCCGTTCGGCATCGCCATCGGCTGGCTGCTTGCGCGCACGAATTTCTGGGGCAAGAGCGTGCTCGACGGGATCGTCTTTCTGCCGCTGGTGATGCCACCGGTCGTCACCGGCTATCTCCTGCTCATCTGGTTCGGCCGCAAGGCGCCGATCGGCGCCTTTTTGGATAGTCATTTTGGTATCGTGTTTTCGTTCCGCTGGACCGGCGCGGCGCTGGCCTGTGGCATCATGGGTTTTCCCTTGATGGTGCGACCGATCCGGCTGGCGCTTGAGGCCATCGATCGCAAGCTCGAAGACGCCGCAGCGACGCTCGGCGCCAATCGGCCTTGGGTATTCCTCACTGTTACCTTGCCGCTGGCCTTGCCGGGCATCATCGCCGGGGTGGTGTTGTGCTTTGCCCGCGCCTTGGGCGAGTTCGGCGCGACGATCACCTTCGTGTCGAATATTCCCGGCGAGACGCAGACGATTTCGTCATTGATCTACACCTTGACCCAGGTGCCCGGCGGCGATGCGGCAGCAGGCCGGCTGGTCTTGATCGCGATCGTATTGGCGTTTGCGGCGCTCTTCGCCTCGGAATGGCTGGCGCGGCGCGCCAGCGTCCGCTTCCACGGAGAGTGATCGTGCTCGCCGTCGACGTGGAGAAGCAACTTGGCGCGCTGAAACTTGGCGTGCGCTTCGATGCGGCGCGCGGCGTGACGGCGTTGTTCGGGCCTTCGGGCGCCGGCAAGACGTCGGTCGTCAATATGATCGCGGGCCTGCTCACGCCCGACCGCGGCGCGATCGCTATCGACGGCACGGTGCTGTTCGACGCCGCGCGCGGCATCGACGTGCCGCCGCATCGACGCCGCATCGGCTATGTGTTCCAGGAGGGCCGGCTGTTCCCGCATCTCAGCGTGCGGCAAAACCTCGACTATGGCCGGCGCATGAGCGGCCGGCCGCACGAGGCTGCCGAATTCGACCGCATCGTCGCGCTGCTCGATATCGGGCATTTGCTCGATCGCCGGCCGCGCATGCTATCGGGCGGCGAGCGCCAGCGCGTCGCCGTCGGCCGCGCCTTGTTGATGGGTCCGCGGCTGCTGTTGCTCGACGAGCCGCTGGCTTCGCTCGACGCCGCGCACAAGCGCGAAATTCTGCCCTATCTGGTGCGGCTGCGCGACGATGCCGGAATCCCGATGGTCTATGTCAGCCACACGGCCGCCGAGGTACGCCGCATCGCCACCACCGTGGTGCGGCTCGATGCCGGGCATGTGGTGGCGGCAGGCGGGCTCGAGCTGATCAAGGACGCCGACATCGACGGGTTGGACTGAATCCGGCTTCGCGTTCGGCGAAGCTGGCCTCGATTTTTCATGCGCTGTTTTCCGAAGCCGCAACGGACTATGGTTCGCGGCTGAATGACCCTTGCTCCATCTCGGCCGGTTAAGCACGCAACAGCGTTGGGCGTGTTGTGCGGCGCCGGCTCGGCCTTGTTTTGGTCCTTCGGCTTCGTTGCCGCGCGCCATGGCGTCCTGGTCGGATTGTCGCCGTTGGTTCTGTCGCTGCATCGGTTCGTCTGGTCCGGCCTCATATTTCTCCCCTTCATGGCGGCCAGCGGCTTACGCGATCTCGGCGGCGTCGGCTGGCGGCACGGCATTCTGCTGACGGCATTCGGCGGCCTGCCGCTCGCGCTGTGGAGCTATTTTGGCTACGTGTTCGTGCCGCTTGGCCACGGCGCCATCATCCAACCGTCCTGCGCCGCCGTCGGCGGGCTCATCCTGGCGCGCATC
>Ga0208604_1000008_pt1 | contig 26810 bp, 26 predicted proteins | sample MicForSoSWNH22_M_FD_188009 | JGI IMG/M metagenome (GOLD analysis project Ga0208604, IMG submission 188009) | Forest soil microbial communities from Harvard Forest Long Term Ecological Research site in Petersham, Massachusetts, USA - MetaG HF016... | ecosystem: Environmental > Terrestrial > Soil... | reverse complement strand
ATCAAGATCGGATAGTTCACGCCCATATCCTTGGCGAACTTGCCGATGTCTTCTTTGCTGGCTTCATCCATGGCGACGCCGATGATTTGGAATCCCTGTGACGCGTACTGATTTTGTAATTCGACGAACCACGGCATTTCGATTTTGCACGGACCACACCAGGTCGCCCAAAAGTTGAGCAGCACCGCCTTACCGCGAAGGTCGGAAAGACGGACAGTTTTGCCGTCGAGCGATTCAAGAGAAAAGTCGGGTGCGAGGCTCGATTGGGTCAGACGAGGAGCAAAAGACGAAGCGGCGGCAAGAGTTGGCGCGGGAATTCGGGCGCGATTTGGAGGACGAACGCGACGCCGAATCCGAGCGCGAGCGACGACGCTCGCGCTAGCCCACCCGGCGCGGGGGCAGCACCGGGAGGGCAAGGCCAACAGCCCCGCGCCGGAGCAAGGCGCGAGAAACGAGACCAACGAAGCCCGCAATTTTACGCGCATTTGTCCCAATTCCCGCCAATCGTAAGGTCGTCGGCTGCCGGGAACAGCTCAGGAAACCTCGCAGCGGCCCAAATATTCACGTCTGGCGAGTTTCGCGGGATGGCGCGCTGGCTCACCATCCCCGGTCCTGCACGCCATACACAGCACCTTTCCGAACCCGAACGCCCGGTAGCGGGGATCGACGCCGGAAGCGAGGATCCCCGCGAAGACAGCGACGGGCTGGGTGCCCTTCTGGCCTCGATTGCCGACGACGTTCACCACCATGCCACGGCTGCGCGCAATGGGGTGATCGCGGATTTTGCCGGACGCGCGATGCACGCGCGACGGCACCTTTCCCGGCATCTACTTGCCGCGACACTCGCCGCGATCAAGGAGGCGCGCAAGGCAGCGCTGGCGCTGATCAGCCGCAATGCGGCGATGGAACTGGCCGGGCGCAAGAAGGCCGCGATAGGGGCATTCGGAACCGGCCCGCGCCGAGGCAATAAGGGGCTGAAGCCTAACGGTACGGCCCCGACGCCTCGGCCAATCTTCTGATCCGCGTCATCGTTCGTATTCCTGATCGGTGCCCCGACGGGGAAGATAGCCCTGCCCGCCATACTTGCGGGCGCGGGCTTCCAACATCGCATTCTTTTCCGCCTCCGACATCCACCAGAATTCCGGCCAGGCATGAAGAATGGGATAAGGCTCCGGCTCGTAGGGGTGTGCAAGGCTGTCACTCGGCTTGCCGCTCATGATGCGCGCCTTTGGTCAGTTTGGCTTGAAATAAGGATTCGGATCGAGGTCGCGGCCTTGCCGCGTATTCCAGTAACCCGGCACTTGCGTGAAGAATGGCAGCGGGACGCCAGCGGCGAGGCACAGCATTTGTCCTTGCGGCATCCGCATGAGGTCCTCCGGCCGGAAGCGCGGAAATTCGTGTGGGGCATCATTCCAGTTGACTCGGCCTTCGTCGCTCATGCTGCGGCTTCGCACGTTGCGTAGTTTTTGGCCGCAGAGGTCGGAGAGATATTTCGCGGTGAACCAGTCCCGAGGCGCGAAGGCCGTCAGCAAGCCCGCGTTACCGATGAAGGTTTGCCAGCGGTCGCGATAGAGCGCCTTAAGCTGGTTGAGGTCTTGCAGGATCGGCCAGAGTTGTACGCCGAACCCTCTGGCAATACCTGCGGCGTTTTCTATCGGTGGCAGATATCCGAGTGCCGCGAATTCATCGAGAATGAATAGGACTGGGGGAAGCGTCTCGCCGGGCGGAGAACGAAGTAACGAGCGCAGCGCCGAGGTCACGATCAGGCGCAGATAGTTGGCGTGGCTTTCAAGGCGGTCGGCGGGCAGCACGAGATAAACGGTCACAATCTCCCGTTTCATGAGATTCCAGTCGAACCCCGGCCCGCGCAGATCGCGTTGAATCGGCGGGCTATCGAGGAAATTCGTCTCGTTTATCGCCGTGGAAATGACATCCATGGTGGAACGGCTGCCGTTCACGAAGCGGCCTGCCTTCGAGCGAAGCGGTTCGCAAGGGCTATCGGCCATTTCAGAGATGGTGGCTTGCAGCCCGCTCTCAGTGAAGGGTTGCGTTAGCGCCCTGCGCACGTTCGCGAGATTTGCGTCCTTTCCATTTCTGATCTTCTCCCGCATCAAAAGAGCAGTTACTAGCGCCTGCGCGGACGTATTGAAGAAGTGACTGTCGCCGCTACCGCCACTGCCCCGCTCGGGAACCATCGATAGACCCATCAAAGTTGCGTCATCCACGAAATCGTCAGATCGAGCATCGAGATCGGTCTGCGGGTTGTAGCCATGGCTTTTCAGGTGAGGCAGCTCGTCGGCCAGCACGTTAAACCCATTCATGATGTGCACGCGCCCGAGCTTTGCGCGCGCCCGACCGGTAATCGCGAGCGCCTCGGCCTTCGGATCGATGATGAAAATGGAACGGGGCAACTCGGCAAGGTTTGGGATGATCAACCGCGTTCCCTTACCGGAGCCGTTCGGGCCTATCGTGATGGCGTGAATGGGTTCCCGGTAATGGACCTCATTGCCAACCTTGCCATCTTCGAACAGACGTCCGAGAAACAGACCATTATCCTTCGGTCTTCGGTGCCAGCTAAACATTACCACCTCCGCATCATGCGAGCGCGGCGGAGCGCCCTGCGTGTTTCTCTCTGTGCATTGCGCTCGGGTGCCGGGACGCCCACAAACACGCCGAGCGCCATAAAAACGAGGACCAACCCCCAAATGATGACCATTCCGAAGATTACATTCAGGCCGGGCAGATTGAAGCCATTGGCTAAAGCCCAGACGCAGCCCCCAATCATCAGTAAGCCCAAGGCAATCCTAAGAAGCGCAAACCCTACGACGATTGTGGTGACCCCAGCCGTGTGAACTCGTTCCAGAATGGACATGTCACGCGGCCTCCCGGCGCCAATCCATGTTGTAGCTATCCATCATCTGCCGGATCATCTCACGGGCGTTTCGAGCCTCTCCGAGCTGCGTCGTGCTTGCCATGATTTGCAGCAGTCGAGACATCCTTACTCGATCAGCATCGCTCATTTTGCGCGGGACAAGCCTGTTCCAATCGAATACCCGCCACAGAGCGTTGAGTTGGGCCAAAGCCTCTTTGGCATCCGCTTCATACGGAGCATTCAATTGATCCATCAGATTGAGCACGTTCCGCCGCATGCGTATGTGATCTAACTTCTGCCAAAGGTCCAAAAGGCGACGTATTTCTTCGCCCACCGCTTTCGCCGCAGCGTCGTGCTTTCGGGCACGCTTACGCAAAATATCGTATTTGAGACCGATACCTACTTCGCAGCGGCGCATTTCCGCTGCGAGAATACGAACGCGATTTTCGTGCCGCTCTTTTTCCGCGCTCTTGCGGGCTACCAGCCGCTTGAACGCATCTTCGCTCATGCCAAGAAAGCGGGCTTCCTCCCGTCGCTTCGCCCTTGCTACCGTTTGCTGGCGGAAAGATTCTTCCGCGTCGTTTATCGCGGCTGTTGCATAGTGGATTACGATCGCATGCCATTCGCTCAGTCGCCCGATCAGAAGGGCGATGACGGCAGGCACCGATAGAGCGAGCCAGTGCTTTGTAACGAACGAGGCGCACGGGACGATTAGCCAATCCCATATCCCTCGGCCGATGCCATGACCGAGCCCGACGACAAACAGGCCCACGTCATCGAGCCAATCCGGGCTGTGAATTGATGGTGCGGAAATTGCGGCGTACCAAACCAAAACCCCGCCCGCGAGCAGCCACGGCGCTGCACGAAGGGCGCGCTCCAAGGACCGGGCAAGCATGGCATTGCTCCTCACAAACCATTTGTCTCAAGCGCCGACGATCCGGCATTTGAGCCGTTTGCAGCCTTTGAAAGGGGAGGGAGGTTGAATAAGGCGCGATCCGTGGTCGAGCGCGCATGTGCGTTGATTAGGCCGAGCATGACCGAGGCGAACTCGGTCTGCGGCTCTGCCTCAAGTCGCGCCAGAGCGGCCTGACCGACCAGTAACCACCGACGATGGTCGTCTCGGGCTTTCTTGGCTCTGTCGCGCGCTTCGACTTGCTTAATTCGCTCCTGTAAGACCTGCGCCTGTGTGCGGAGCGACTCCAATTCATTATCTGATCGTGGTCTTGGCATGAGGCATACCTCTCCTGTTCGCGGCCAAGCATCCTCGGCCAGCGATGAATCTTTGAACGCCTGGGCAGACCCCCTACGGATAAATGCGACCCCAGACTCGGGTGAGGAGTCAAATCGAACAATTTTTTTCTGCTAGAACCAGTGGAAAGATCGGCTACGCGGGGCTCATTAGGTTTTCAAATAGAAATTTATTCTGCGTCGTTCGACTAAAGGGGGGGTGGAGGGAGAACTGAGAGGGTGCTCTCAAGGGCCCTTTTGGGGTGAATCGGCGATTCTTCTCGACTCGCGCCGCTCGAAGCGTTGGCACGAACATCAATTTTTAGTGAGCGCAATATCACAATGTTAGTTTCGGCTGTGGGATTGAGCCGGCCTTGCGAGGACCGCACGGCGGGTATTCGGCTTGTTGAAAGCGGCTAGGGAACGATTGCGCCTTCCAAAATCGGCATCGCTAGCTGAGGGCGTTTATTTTTCACGTTGCCGACCCTTTTATCTACGGGCCAATCGGCCTCGTCCAGATCACCGGCATGCGGTCATGCAGCTCGCGGCGGTGGCTCGCATTTCAGGCGTCACCGACTTTAACATTCGGTCGCGGACTAATTTGCAGTCGTCAGCTCTACTCCCCCCATTCCATGAGGCATGTAGCAGGCCTTGCTCTGGCTCTCATCGAGAGCCGCACCGACAAGTGGAATTGCAATTACACCAGCAACCTCGCGTCCGTCGGCTGCCTTTCCTCTGACGACGCACACAAAGCCGTTAGAGAATTCCTTTTGGCCAAGGATAAATATCTCACCCTGCATAGTGACCGGGCTCTTGCCGTTAGGGGCAAGATAAACCGTAATCGGCCTTTGGAGCGTCAGGCGCTTTGGTTGAGCAAACGGCAGACTTGGCGCCATGGCCTCGTGTTGAGGCAGCGCCGTGGAGTGCGTGCCCAGCCCCGCAATACATTGCTCTACGGTGGACTTGAGCACCTGGTCTTGCGGATTGAGGTCGAACACATCCGTTCTTCCGTCCCTGAGTATCAATTCAATGCGAACGCTTTTAGCTCGGGCGAGCACGTCGATTGTGCCGAGCGCGTCTTGGCTGAGCTTGTCCATCGCCTGTTTGATAATCCCATCCTTCATCCAGCCAACCAGCGCTTTCTCCATCGGGCTATCGCCGCCCGATCCACCCCCTGACCTCCCAAGAACGGTCCTTGCCGCGCCCGGATCATAGAACAACGTCTTGGCTTGGTTTGTGTGTGGGTGATCCGCCACCGCGACGCGGGTATCGCCATCGTCAGTGCGAACGCGCAACCGAATCTGTTTGCCCTCCATTGGCAAGGAAATTGGTTCTTTATTGCTGTACGTGTTGAATTCGAACTCGACACCGACCTCGTCGCACTTGGCGATTGCTTGCACCGTCGTGCCATTATCGAGGTCGGCCTGACCTACGGCCACTCGCGTCGCCTTGTCGGTCATCGCATCCTTCACGTCCTGAAATCTCCAGGACAGAAAGGTGCGGTCATGCGCGCCAACATCGGGGGGCGCGTCGTTGTTCTGCGCGATGGCGACGCGCGCGGTTTGCGCTGCCGCTGGTCCGCAGAATACGCCCGCCACTCCGAATAAAACTGCCCCTGCGCTGGCGTTTCGAAGGTATATCAGGAGTTGTTGTAAGCTTATCAGGAGTTGTTTGAAGCTATCGCAACGTATTGCGCAAGATTCATTTAAGTAATTGATGTAACAGTATGGCCGATAATGTTTCAAGCTTGCGAATAACTCTTGATTACCTAGCCAAAGTTGCATACGAATTGTGACGAAATTCTGCTGATCGCTCGTAAATTCCGCTCGAACCGGAGCTTTCTCGTGCTGCAACAGAATCGGCCATTCTGTTTCAACCGAGGAAGCAATGCAGGGGCAGTCATATAGCCGTCTAAGCCTTTTCGAACTCTCCGGTCATCGAAAATATCTCAACGCCGTCGAGCGCCAATGCTTCATTCGCGCGACGGCGCGCCAGCGCGCCGCCGTGCGGCTCTTTTGCCTCACGCTCTTGTGGAGCGGCGCACGTATCTCCGAGGTGCTCGCGCTCACACCCGCTGCGATCGATATCGAGAGCGGCGTTGCGAGCATCACGACTCTCAAACGCCGCAAACGGGGCGTCGTCCGTCAGGTCCCGTTGCCGCCCGACGTCCTGAGAGGCCTTGAACGCCATTTCAGATTGCGGCGTTCGCAGCGCGACGCGCGCCGCGTAACGAAACGCCTCTGGCGCTGGAGCCGCACGACGGCCTGGCGTCACGTAAAGCAGGTCATGGCGGCGGCCGGCATCACTGGCACGGCCGCCATGCCGAAAGGCTTGCGGCACGGTTTCGGCGTCAAAGCCTTTCAGTCGAACGTGCCGCCGCATCTCGTTCAACGATGGCTAGGCCATGCGTCGCTCAAGACGACCGCGATTTATGGCGATGTAATCGGCCCTGAGGAGCGCGCTTTCGCGGCCCGCATGTGGAAAACACAGGCCGAGCGGCCCCGCGCGCGACGGCGGGTCAGTGGCGAAACCAATGACCGGCGCGAACGACGACGCCGATTCCGTGCGGAAGCACAAGCGAAGCGAAGAACGGGGAGGACAACATGTCCGGCAGATCTTCTGATCCGGTAGATAGGTACGTTGGAAGTCGCGTTCGGATGCGGCGGTTGATGCTTGGACTGAGCCAGAGCAAGCTCGCCGATCAACTTGAGCTGACATTCCAACAGGTCCAAAAATACGAAAAGGGCAGCAACCGGATCGGCGCGGGCCGCCTGCACCAACTTTCCTATATTCTTGATGTCCCGGTGTCGTTCTTCTTTGAGGGCGCGCCGAAGCCGATTGGCTTGCCGTCAAGGAACCGCCGAGATGCACCGTCTCCGAACTACATGACCGCCTTTCTTGCCACCGCTAACGGGCAAGCGCTGGTCAAAGCCTTCATGCGAATTAAGAGAATCGCCGTGCGCCGCTCGATCGTTCGCCTGCTCGAAGCCGTTGCCGCTGAAGACGGCCCGTGAATGCCGTCCCGCGATCGCGCTCCATATAGCGATTAACAGCTTGAATCCGGCCGGAATTATTCACTTGCAGGGTCGTACCATTTTTGGTACACTCCGGCCCAAGGATGAAACGTGAAGCGACTGCCTGCAGCTTTCTACCAGCTACCCTCGGGCCGGGAGCCGGTTCGGGACTGGCTCAAAGCCCTCGGTGACGACGATCGCAAGATCATCGGCGAGGATATCAAGGACGTGGAGTTTTCCTGGCCCATCGGCATGCCGTTGGTCAGGCCGCTTGGTAAGGGACTCTGGGAAGTCCGCAGCGACATAACGCAAGGCCGCATCGCGCGCGTGCTGTTTTGTATCCATGATGGACGCATGGTGCTCTTGCACGGATTTATAAAGAAGACGCAGAAAACGCTGGATGCCGATCTTGAATTGGCAGCCAAACGAAAACAGGAGATCACATGAAAAAGAAGGGCAAAGTCGGATCGTCCTTTGACGACTTCCTGAGAGACGAGGGCATCTACGAAGAGGTGACCGCGCGCGCCATCAAGCGCGTGATTGCACGTCAGCTCGACGCCCTCATGCAGAACCAAGGTCTGACGAAATCCACTCTGGCGAAGCGGATGAAAACGAGCCGCGCGCAGCTCGACCGCCTGCTCGACCCCGACAACGAATCTGTCACGCTCGATACGCTGACGCGTGCGGCGCAGGCGGTCGGCCGCCAGCTTAGGATGGAGTTGGTGTAGGCTTGAACGGCACCAAGCGCGGATGGTCGATTTGATCTTTGAAAAGCTCCATGCCTGCACTGGCGCTAAGCCGGCCTTACAGCATCAGCCGAGTAATCATGCCAATCCTAACCCCAAAGGATGTCGCCTATTTTGAAGGGCTAACGGGGCGCTATGCGCGTGGCGCCAAACCTATGGCTTTGAACTTCCCGGCAGCTCGGGACAGGAAATGCCATAAGAATACCGACGCTTTTTTCCGGTGTCATCCCGACCACCCCGCAGTGCGCGGCTGGTTGGTTGCGGAATTAGGCAACGCGCCTGGATATTTTTGTCTTGTGGCACATTCCGCGAATCGAGCGCCTGACGGCACGCTCATTGACGTGACGCCCTTAAGCGACACGGATCGGAAGGCTTACCGATTTGTCGAGCACGATGGCTCTGACGAACGATTCAATGAACTAAAACCACATTTGCCGAGTTGTATTTTCCGATCATAGACGCGCTTGCGATCTCGGAATCAAATGATGCGCGACGCAATTTGCGCGCGCCGCTTTTATCGCGATCGCCTTGTTTTTCAAGGCGCATTGCATGCTCGATTACGGAATCTACAGAGCAAACAGCCTATTTCCCATTCAACCGGGGATTCGTAGACCGAAACGACGATCCAGCGGAGACCGGGTTTTTAAGAGGGTGGCAATGTCCATCAATACCGCGCCCGGGTCGCTCGCTGAGATGTCAATCATATTGAGGCCTGATATTCCGAGAAGCTGCCGTCCGGCAATTGCTGACCCCGCTAATCTTTCCGAAATTTTCAGGGCCGGATCGCTGCGGGATATAAAGACCGTTACCATTTCGGCAACTTTCACGATGGACTCCGCTGTGTGTTGAAAATAAAAGGAATCGACATCGGGCTTGGTAAAGATTATCTGCCCGAGCCTGACCGACGCATCTCGCTGCGCCAGCTGAGACAACGCCTCCAATAAAAGCACGCCACCAAGACCATCAGCCCAAAAATCGAGACGGCCGGATAGTGTTCGGCTCAGTTGCGCTATCAACCGGGTCATATTTGAAGCGCTTCGCCTCACACTCTCTTGGTCAGAGAGATAGCCCGTTAATTTGCCTCGACTTGGCCAGCTATATAGGATCGAATTGCTTTGCAGATCCCACTTGATCTGACCCATTCGCAATACGGACTCAGCGAAGTTCAAGTTGAAGCCCGGAACGTAGAGTAAAGTACGGCTATCCAGCGGATGATCGGTCCTGCGCAGAGTTGCCTCAAGGTTTCCCTGGGAGATGATCTCCGACCGGAGGATGGTGAAATGCTCGCTAGCTCTGGCAGCGAATTGCAGCCGCAAAATTGAGGGAAGCTCAAGCCTACCCAGGCGGTGAGCCTGCGGCACACTGACGTGGCAAATTCCGAAAGAGAGCTCTTCAGAAGGCTCGCTCCCGTATGCAACGTCTTTGTCGACGGCTGCAATGGTTTTGCGGTCCGTAGCATAAACCACTTCAACCACCGATGCGCCGAGCGATTTGACAAGCGCGTCGGGCTCCAGCGACTCGCCATTTCCGAAGCGTGTTCGCCGCTGTTGGTCCGTCTCGATCTGCGCCTCTCGCGCAAGCGCAGGAGCCGAAACACGGGTCAGCGTTTGAAATCCATATTTGCGCCGCCAGTCTGTGCCGGCTTCCTGAGTCCATCGACTGAGCCGCCACCCCAACCATGCGCCGCTTAGGGCGACTGGCAACAACAGAGCAAATTCTGTGAAATAGGGGACAGAAGTAAACCCAGTAAACGCCAGCTGAGGGATGCCTAAATTAAACGGGAAGGGCAGAAGGCCTCCAAGAGAGGCCTGGGGCGGAGAAAATGATACCGAGAACCAGGCAACCCCCGCCAATCCGGCAGTAAATATAGCTGACCTCGACAAAACATTAAGCGCAGACCGGTCGAAATAAATGCGGCCAAGCGAAGCGAAGTAGATTAATGGAGCCGATAGCCCAGGAGCGCTATCGTGAATGCCGAATAGTGTCTCCAGTATGAACAAGAATATTATCCCTGACATTATCACATTCATTGCTATCGATACGTTGTTAAACTGAGTGACAAACGCCGCATACGCAGCAATGCTCCGCCGGGTCGGAATGAGCAACCCCAGGGTCACCTTGAATCCCTCTGACCACAACATCCTCATACGTTCCATCAGCCGCGGCACAGGCTTTCGCGGTGGGAGGTTAATCACCCATTGCCGGCCAAGCTCGAACAGCAAATAAAGACAAATCGGATTGACCATGTAGTCGAGCCGCAGCGGGCCACTTTGCCTCGCAACAAAGTCAAAGAGTGTGGGTGCGATCGTGATCGCGCCGGCGAAGCAAAGCGCAGCGATGACGGAGCGCCGCCGGCACCCAACAACGCCAAGCAACACCATGACGATACCGAGTAGAAAACCTAGGCTGCCGCCTAGCTCAAAATTGTCAGAAAGTACGATAGAGAGTTGCGCTCCTCCCAAAAGAACAACGCCGATCAGCAGGAGCAGTCCGAGACCTTGAAGGCTCGCCAATCGCGCGCGTAAATCAGGCTCGGCGACAAGGCGATAAATCAGAACGCATGCGCCGAAGAGGCCTGGATCGAGCACCGTACTAACGTTCCCAAACTTGAGACCGACGAGTAGCGGTGCCGCTCCCCAAAGAAGGAGTGTCAGTCCCGCTGTGCCGAATCGGGTGGCGATCCATGCCGATATTGGGATGTAGAACGCGGATAGGGTGAGCGAAAATTCTCCGATCGTGATGCGCAGTCCAAGTAGCCAAAGCAGGATGAGGATGGCTGTCGCAAGATCGGGACGGTAGGCTGACAGCGCCTTTTCGAATGCGACGCGATAAGGTAACCGATCGAGCCGGGCGCCAATCCAGGCAACGGTCGCCGGCAAGGTTATGAAGCCCCACGGCAGTTGGCCGATTCCAATGAGCGAGTCCAGGATCTGACCAGGCTCCCGTCCCAAGATAATAAAAAAAGTCGCGATAGGGGCTCCAACTGCGCTGCCGGTCACGGCCGCAATCCAGACCCCTGGGTCTCGGAGCCGACCAGGGTGGCTGATCGAAAATGGGATCGTGACTGCGGCTACTTGCACAATCCCAACCATCAGGAGCCACGGGTAGGGAGAAACTACCGGAAAAATTCCATCTGAGTGAGTCGCAGATAACCCAATAATTCCAAATAGTAGGGCGACCGTTACGGTCCAAATTGTGACGGGCCCACCGAGCTTAGTTCCGCGCGTAGTGCTCACGGCTGTCGCGCAGCCAAGGTGGGGAAGCGTCGCAGCTAGCGATACTACCGCAGCGCTGAACTGACCTTTCTCAATCAGCGACGGCATAAACTCGTCTACTATTAGTAGCACCTCGAGCCCGGCAATAGTTGCGACGATCGAGTGCGCAATGAGTGATTTGGTTCCCAGCGCGACATGCCTAGCGTAAAGGCCAGCAACGCCGATACAGTAAAGTGCCAAAGCGCAGCTAAACAAAAAAATGATGTCGTTCGATGATGCCCACGAGGCGTCTGCAATCAAGACCGCTAAGACAATAGACAGCAGCGCTGGCAAGTCGCTTAGCGCGTGTGCGAACCACGTCGTGGGCGACGGCATCCAAGCGAAGAGCCGCGCAGAGACAATAGCCATCGCTAGGCATGGGACATTAAGCCAGAGCAACACTAAGACATCAGAATAATCAGATGGCGGTGATGCAGTTAAAATTAATGTGGCAAGCAGCGCACTTATGATGCTGGCTATAATCGGCGCGAAGCCGTATCCGCCAAGTGAACTCGGACGGCGGCGCAGCGCATACCATAACCCCCATCCAAGCCCAAACAGCTGGCACGCCTCTAGCGCAATTACCAGCGGTGGGACAAAATTGGAACGATTAGGAATCGGGAATTGGAAGCCTACGACAACGGATACGATACTTAAGACAAGCGACGCCGCGAGCAAAACACGCTCGGTAGTGAAGGCTCGCACGCCCAGGGCGGCTGCGACCTCCTCTGGCACCTGCAAGTCGATATCGCTCAAGTCCTCACGATTGCAGAAGCGAAGAAAAATGACATCGCGCATTGCGCTTTGCGAGCTGCGTTTGGCGTCCTCGCTAACCACCTCGCCGAGATGATCGGCCGCGATTTGAACGCCGGCACCGCCAGCGCTATTTGCGGTCAACCATGCGGCAAACATTTGGCGGGCTTCTTCTTTTCGCTCTGGTTGAAGCGAAAGCGCGAGATCGAGCCGCAGCCAGTCGGGAATTCGTCCCAGCCGAAACCAGGGCAACGCGGCAAGCGCAGCAAAGCTCGTATCGTCTACGAGCGGACGGCCGTCGGGACCTTTAAGAAAATTTGCGGCATGTAACGTTAAATCCGGGCGTAGCTCGGGAAACAACGCTAGAACGCACATGAACTCAAATGTCTCTGAGGAAAGTTCGAGCGCTATTGCATCGAGCGCCGCTTCCCGCTCGACCTCACTCGGGATAATGTCGCTATGCCATCGACGCGCGTTCCGACCTTCCAACACAAGCGGTCCAGGACGTGCCGGCGGCCTGTCTAAACTCGGTTGCGGGGGCCGACCTTCAGCCCTTAAAAAATTGCCAAGTATCCGGAGCCCATCCGGCGTCGCCGGCAGTACCACCAGGCCAGCTTGAGCGATTCTGCGTTCGCGCCAAGACCAGCGCCACCGTGGGACGGGTGTCAGAAGAACGATGAGCCTCCACGCGTCCACGTCCGGTAATGCAGGATTGAGCCTCCCCAAAATGGGATCGTAAAGTGCCTCACCGTCGCTCACGATGATCAAGACATCTTGTTCGAAGCGAGCGGCTATGTCGGCGATTGTCGCCGGTCTGTCGTTTTCGGTCCGCACCTGTCGAAGATTGGACTCAAAGAAATATAGCGTATGTTCAACGCTCTCGTCTTTTAGCCGAGCCGAAAGTGCGCGACCGAGGGCAACAACATGATCGCGCGCCGATAGTGCCTCTATCAGAATTGGGTATTCCGGCAATCGCGGCCGCCAACCCGTTACAAGAGTGAAATATCCACTGGCGGCGATGGTTGCGTGCACGGTTGCCGTCGCGTCCGGCATAAGCGAAGCAACGCGGCGATGGGCCCGCATGCCCTGTAACGCGTGCGACAAATTTACTCCGCCGAACGGCACAACGGGTGGCCCCGCAACTTTCAGGCTGGCGGGAGCAAGGTCGTCATACGGCTGGCGGCTGAGCGCTGGCACTTTCCGCCTACGCCACCGCACAAACAGGAGCCAAAGCAGCGGCGGCACCGCGCCCAAAGGCAGAACCTCTCCGACCTTGATCAATGCGGCTTGCGGTACCAAACCTTTTTCAAGCGTCGAGGAAGTCGGTGTCCCTGGCAAAGGCGTTTCACCGCTGGGCACAATAGAGGAAAATAAGCCCTCAAAAGGAACGAAGCGAATAATGCCGACGGCAATGAAAATCGCGATGAAAATTCCTACCAGTCTGGTGAACCACCGGCGCCATGATGCCGGCAAATCTAAAGGGCGATCGGTGGTCGACCCGTCATCAATACCAAACGGCTGAACTGTTCGGCGTTGATATTCGGAGGCAAAGGCACGTAACCGCTCTGGCAGGATAGCTTGCTGCCGCGCGTTGGTGCACAGCACTGGTGCAAGCGATCTTGCAAACTGTTCCAACGTGCACGGCGCGCGGCCGGCTTCCTCCAAACGCTGCAGTAACTGCACAACCCGCAGAGCGTCACCGACGCCGAGCCTAAAGTCACGGCCGCGTAGAAAATTGATCAACTCTAAGGGATCGAACTGCCACGGGTCTTGTCCAGCTTCCGCAGATTGCGGAACGGCGCGGCTCATCGCGTCGTCCACTTCTTCAGGACGTCATTTGCGTTTGCAATATCACTCTCTTGCTTAGCTAGGATCGAGACCAAGCGTTGTAGGTTATTGATTATTGTTGCACGATTTGTTGCGGCATGCAGGGCTTCGTCGCGATCGAGCATCCGAATCCACTGCAACAGCTCCGCGGTCCCGGGCTTTCGCAGCATTGCTGAACGCAGCTCTTCAAATAAGCCCAGAAACTCGGTCAAACGAAGCTCGTTCATTGTCAGACCGCCGAGGCGAGTGACGATGATTTGACGTAGTTCTGTCTCATTCGGGAACGTGATGTGATGAAAGGCGCAGCGTCGCAAGAACGCATCGGGTAAGCTTTTCTCGCTGTTGCTCGTCACCACAACCACTGGCCGGGGTGCGTTATTTGGTGGCCGCACACGGAGATTTAGCTCAGGTATCGCAAATTCCATCCGATCAAATTCTTCCAAGAGGTCGTTTGGCGTATCCCGAGGAGCTTTGTCTATCTCGTCCACCAATACGACCCAGCGCTGTGGCGCCTTCCAATTCGTAGCGTCAGGCAATAGGTCTCGCACCTTTGGCACGATTCTTTCGCGCTTGGGTCCAAAAACCTCATCCAAGAATGTCTCACGGCCGTTCAAAGCCCTCCCGGAACGATGGACCAGCGGAGTCTCCGGATCGCAGGCTCGAACAATCGCCTCGCCGAGTGGTCGCAGCTCGAAATACTCCAGAAGCCTTTGTGGCGTACGATTTGGCTGCGCATCGCGGAATCGGGCCATCTCGTCGATACGATAGAGCAGGTCCTCCCGACCCGAGTTTGACTTGATCTGCATCTGGAGGAAGCGATCCGCAAAGAGTTCGTGAGCAAGCGCCGCAGCAACCGTTGTCTTTCCGGTGCCAGGCTCGCCGGTGATTAGCAGTGGCTGGCCCAGCAGCATCGCCACATCGACAGCGTTCTTTAGCGCGTCGCTCGGAACATAGTGTCCAAATTCTCGCAGCTGCGGTTCCAAGGGTGGGGGCAACGATGGTTCGTCGCGAGCTTGCGTGCCGCCAGTAAAGAGTGGGCCATCAGGCACCTGTTCCCTCCCTCACCAGTTCTCTTACGCGGGTCTTCAATTGAGATAGATAGAAAGGCTCTTCAAAATCTGCCGGTAACTTGGCCTGTAGCCGTTCGAGAATACGCGATTGCGTCGCCTCAAGTCGTCTAGGAAGCCGTTCGTTGAGCCATGTTCTGAGATGGATTGGCGTGCAGCGCCTAAGTTCTGCTAACTCGCTAATCACGACGTTTTGTGGCACGGCCGCCTGCCTGAGCCACTCGCGGACCTGCAATAACGTTGTGCCAACCAACATCAAATGTCCGATCGGACGCCGGTCGGAAGGAGAAACTTGTCTGAGAAAATCATACCATGTCGTGAGAATCTGGGCGGTCTCGGGTGTAAGAGCTCGATCGGTAAGATCTGATTTGAATAGTCGCGATCGCGAACCGTCCTTCCAAAGATCGCGAAATTTTGCCACGTCGTCCGGCGGGTCTCCGCCTCCGCACAACCTGTTCCATAAAGACGAGCAAAGCCTCCTCGTGGCGATCTGCGGATCGAGATGAGCGGCCGGCCAATCAATCCATTCGAATTTGGTAGTGCCGGCGGGCCATGCGAGTTCTGGTAATGTCTTTAAGGCGAAGCGATTGGCCAAATCTTCCGGCTCATGTCGGTATTCCGCCGCACCGGGCAACATACAGATGATTGGCTGTGCGGTCGTACTGACCGCGCTCGCGCTCAGCGGACCGCAAGAGCGCTTGTGTAGGTCGACAAAATCGTCTTCTTGCTCGTCCCGATCCATCAAGCACGCTAAGCCTTCAATTGCCGGCGCCTCGACTTTTGCAGTCTCGGTGGTATTCGTGGCTGCACCTCTCAGCCGGTCCTCAAATTCCGCATCTTTCAGCAATGGCGCTAATCGTTCGGCACGGAAATCGGACCGGCCATCTTCGACCGCGGTGACCACGACACCGATCACTCGCCGGTTGGCCAGTAATGGTGCTCCCGAAAAGCCGACCCAATCTGAAGCGGGATCGGCCGGGGTTTGATCCCTCTTAATTCCAAATTGGAGGTTCTCGATTTCGTAGCTTTGTGAAACCAGCCCTGAACCCGGTTTTACCACGCCGCTAATCTGGTGAGACTCTCGCCGCCCCTCCTTTCCACTGCTGACTATCTTGAATCGCGGAAATCCAACGGCAAATACGTTCATTGCAAAGGATTCGTCTCGTTCCTCGTTATCTTGGAGGCCTAGCAGCGGTGTCCCACTATCCGCCCCCGGGATGTGATCGCGAAGTTGCAGCAAAGCGACATCTGGTTTTCGGTTCATGAGCGCCGCCAAGTCTGGCCAGACGAGGTCGGCCGCAAGCCATTCCGCATTCTGCCGCCCGGCGGGACCGAGCGGGCGTGCAGTGATATCGAGTAAGGCTGGAGCTGTTCCCCAACTGGGAGGCGCAATAACATGCCGTGCAGTGAGGATCAGGCCCCGACCCAGGAGAAATCCGCTTCCATAACTCCCATTACGCTGGTCGCCAGGGCGTTGGCAGCTATAAATCTCCGTGTAACGTTCGTCACGCAGCACGGGTGTTCCCCGCAGTTACCGTCATCCCGGACGAGGGGACCCGGTTTCACTAATTATCACTTCGGTTGACCCATTTTGACCTCTCGGTTCTAGGGTCAGTTTTAAGGTGTGAGTTGTGGCGTTCTCGTAACTCCCCTTGCTACCGAGGTCGACGACCCAGAACTTTATACCTGCATTTCCTTCAAGGTCGTTCGTAATGGCCACTTTAAGTTCAAGCTCTATCGGCTTGAGTCGAAATTGCAGCTCCTGTCCCACGCCGCTGCGTAACGCAGTCAACAGTTCAGCTCGCAAATCTTCGATCGCCTTGCTTAGCGGAATTGATGGGACGGACGCCATAGACTCGCTCCAAAGCGAACGTTGCACGTGTAAATAGTATTTCGATTTTAGTCCTTTGAAAAGTGCCCTTAGCAATAGAAGTTTGGAGCGGTGCAGTGGAATGGTGCGTTGCCGCCAAGCGGTGCCGCCCTGCAACAGTGCCGCGCAAAGACGCGGAAGGATACCAGTTTTTAATGACCCGCTAGGCCTAATCCTGCTAATCGAGCTGATATTGAAAAATTCCTAGGTTTAGCCGAAATTTACACAAGTTCTTACACAGTCCGTTTGACGATGTTAAATTCGCTCGATTTATCAAATAGATCGGATAGCAGGAGTTGGACCACCCGTCATCTGGTCCTTGCAAGCAGGCACAAAGCACCCTTGACGCGGCTCTATTCGCAAAAAAGACGAACCTGTCGCTCGCACAAGACCGCTACAAAGAGGCGGCCGAAGCGTTCCAGCGCATCGGCGACTTCACTATGGCAGTCAACGCGCTGGTCGAGGGAGGCCTTCCTGCATCTGCGTTGACGCCCAATTCGCCGAGCCAAGCGTCGGGCGCGACCCAAGGGCCGCCGGCCGAGCAATTGCCGCCGCAAGTCATCGCCTCGGCACCGCCGACGATCTTCGTGAGGCCGCCGACCCAAACGGCCCTCGATCTGGAACTTCGGAGACAAATGGCGGAGGCCCACGTCGAGGAGCCGACCGATTGTGACAAGAGCCTTACGGCAACCAAAAAAGATATCGATGCGAAGATCCTTAAGCTTCGTCAGGAGGAACCGCATTGGGAGCCAGCACCGCTGGTTGAAGTGGGCACGTGCACGTCGCGGCTGCACAGGCTCTTCGGGGATGGCTTCGGGCTGAGCGATACCGCCATTGCCATTCAGGTCGAGAACCGCGAGAAGCGAGGTTGCCTCGAACTGAAGAAGGCCTACCTCGATCGGGCTTGCGAGTGTACGCGCAAAGGCATCGCGCTTTCGACTGACCAAGCGATACAAGACCAGACCTTGGAGGCAGCTTCCGCCGTCAGAGAGCTTGAGACGAGAGCGCGAAACAGGGGAATTCCGAACGAGCGTATCCGAGCGATCGTGACGAGGGCGGAACAGGTTCGCGACTGCTACAACATCCAGACCATCGAGACCTTGCGGGGGACCGAACAGGTTCTCGAAAAGGTCGTGGGTCCTGAGACACCCGTGATCGAATCACAACCGCCACCGCAAGAACTCCGCCGCCCCTAGTTGGACGGCTTTTCCCTTTTAAGGCGCGCGCCCATGGGTGTGCGGGACGCGCGCGCGGAAATTGCCCACCGTGGCTTCATTCGGCCAAAAAGAGCGATCTCACAGCGGCTTGCAGTGATCAGCAAACGCCCGCACCGTGAACCCGCGGGCGTGTGGCCCCGGCACGTGATGTCGGCCCATCGCGTCGTTCTTGCCCTTTTGCGCGTGTGCCGGCTTACGGTCGAAGCAGACACAAGTATTCGAGCGGCCCCCATGCCTGACGGGGGTCGCGCTCTATCTCGCGGCCGAGCGACCGCTCGACCGAGCCCGCAAGCGGTCTCTGCCCATTCGGGTCACGATCGCTCCGCCTAAAACATCGGCGACACACGCTACGCCCGCCTCCAAGACGCAAACGATACGGCGTCGCTGCGCGACAGGTTTGTTTTGTTTGGTCGGGGGTGCGAGGGTTCTGCCCTGGCACCCCCAGCAAGAACAAAATCGGCATCCCCCGATCTTCGGTCGCTGCGCTCCCTGCCAGACCGGGCGGTCCCCCCTACCGATTTTCTTCTTGCTCCCCCTCACCCGGTCTCGCCGACGGGCAGGGGTTCATGCGCGGACTCTGCGCAGAACCCCGCCCTTGTTGCGTCAGCCGCGCTGGAGCGTAAGCACAGCAGCGCACGAGAGGGCCGCGTAAGCGGCCCTCTTTTTTTGCCTGCTACGGCGCCAACCCCCTCAGAATCAGGCCTAATTACAGACTGGAATTGGATGATCTATTTGCTAGCATGGCCCCGATGACTAGCTTGGCTATTCACTCTCAATTCGACATCTCGTTTGCTTCGCCGATGCCAGTGGGAAGCCTTGGGGGCATCAGAGGCTTGCGCGCCCAAAAAGTCCGAAATGCAGGAAAAACAACTAAATTCCCTACACAAATGCTACACAGGCATTTTTAGTTGGTTTTTATGCATGTGAAACAATTGCTTATTGGTATACTATCTCCCGCAAGGGGAGAGGGCATTCCCTCTGCGCCTCAGCTGGCAGCCACCGCCACCTTCTCGTTGGTCCCCGATTCCGGCATCAGCGCCGCGGCCTTCAGGCCGGCCTGAACCTTCGGCACCGTGGTCTTCACGTCGGTGATCGGCAGACCGTGGGTCGGGCCGATGATCTTGACGTCGAGGCGGGCGATCAAATGATCCAGACGGTCGCAATAGACGTTCATGTCGGCGAATTTGGTCCAGAACAGCGCGAGGTCGGCGAAGGTCGACGACACGTCGGGCAGATCGAGCGACACCGCCTCCTCGGCGATGAGGCCGCAATGGCCGTCCTCGTGGTAGTGGCTGTAGGCAAAACCGTCGCCGGGAAACAGCACGCGCTCCTTGGTGTCAAAGCCCCACCAGGTGGTGCGGAGATCCCGGATCACCGGCTCGACCGCCATCAAGGTGCGGCCGCCGAGCTCGATTTCGTCGCCCTCGTTCATCGAACGCATGCGGTGTTCGTATTGCGGGAAGGCGAGGTGATAGTCGCTGACGTCGCCGACCAGGAGCGCATCGGGGAAGTTTTTCAGGATGCGGCCGAGGCCGCCGCAATGCGGCGTCTCCTGGTGGGTGACGAACAGATATTTGAGCGGCGCCACGCCGCGGGCGAACAGCTCGTTCATGTGGCGCTCGATGACCGGAAAATCCTTGGGGTGCCCGGTCTCGACCAGGATCGAAGCCTCGGTGCCGGCGACCAGGTAGGCGGCGTTATAGCCGTGATAGCTCTTGCCCTTGTGGCGCTGCGCCAGGCAGTCGCCGATCCAGAACACGCCGGGCGCGATCTCGCGCGGCATGCGCTCTGCCACCGGCGTGTCGAGCATGGTTTTGGTCTGAGGCTTATCCAGCATATCAGTGCCCTTGTCGTAGCCCGCATGAGCGCAGCGACATGCGGGAACGGAAACGAAGCTCAAATGCCATCCCGGATGTCGCTCCGCTCATCCGGGCTACAAACTACCCTCCCCCACAAGGGGGGAGGGAATAGATTAGCGCTCCTCGTCGCGGGTGACGTAGCGCGACACCGCCACGCTCTTGTCGCAGGCTTTCAAAAATTCATCGAGCATGGCGTAGTGCCGCGCCACCACGTTGCGGCCGCGCAGGATGCAACCGTAGCCGGGGGCGATACATTCGATGTCGTATGTGTCGAACACGTTGCCGACGCCGCGGCGGATGGTATCGGTCGGCGCGCCTTCCAGCCACCAGTAACGGGTGTTGAGCATGAACGAGCGCACGTCGCGCAGCGAGGTGGAATCGTTGTCGGCGTCGGTGACGATCCATGGCCCGGTCGCAGTGTCGCGCCAGACGTGGGTGAACATGTCGGAGGAAAACAATGTCCGCGTGGCGCGATCGTAGAGCCAGCGGGTGGCGATGAGGCGGATCGGCGCCTGCATGACGTCGATCGCTCGGCCGCTCTTGCCGAGCTCAATTGTGTCGGCGCGGGTCACCGCGGTGACCTTCATCGATTTGAGGATATCGCGGCCTTCGGCCTTGGCGCCGAAATCGAACCACAGCGCGGCGTCGATATTGGAGGTGTAGCAGGTCTCGACGTTGAAATGCCCGGCAAAGCTCTCGACATTGTTGATCGACATGAATTCGTTGAGCCGCAGCGGGAACATCGACAGCGGCAGCCCCGGTGCGATCAGGGACTCGATCTGGGCGCGGATCACCGGCTCGTCCTTGCCGAAGCCGGTATCGATCAGCATGGCGGCATCGGGCTGGGTCAGGAGATAGCTGTTGGCCACCGCAAAGCCCCGGGCGCTGGCCGGATAGGAGCTGACCCGGCCATCGAGGGCGAAGGGATTTTGCAGGGCGTAGAGCTTGTCGTCGGCGAGCGCAGCGATGCCGCCGGCGAAGGCTTTTGGATGTTGAATTTTCTGGGGAGCGTCTTGGGTCAATAGGGACATGATCATGAGACCTTATTGGCCCGACACCGCCGCATCAAGGGATGTCCGAGGAATAGATTTTCGCCGATCGAGATGGCGGCCTTGATCGCTTTCTAGGCCTTCTTTAGAAAAACGGCCGTAATTGTCTTCACGCATTCTCATAAAGCGCCGCCGCCCGCACGTCGTCCTCGATCATGCGCCAGATGCGATCGACGAGCGCGACGAATTCCGGCGTGCGCTTCATGTCCAGGGTGCGCGGCCGCGGCAGCGGTATCGTGACCTCGGCCTGCAAACGGCCGGGCCGCCGCGCGAACACCAGCACGCGGTCGGACAAAAACACCGCCTCGTCGATCTGGTGGGTGACGAACAGCACGGTTTTTTTGCCGCGTTCCCAGATGCGCAGCAATTCGGTCTGCATGATCTCGCGGGTCTGGGCGTCGAGCGCGGCGAACGGCTCGTCCATCAGCAGGATTTCCGGATCTATGGCGAGCGCGCGGGCGAGATTGACCCTCTGGCGCATGCCGCCGGAGAGCTGTCGCGGGTGATAATGCTCGAAACCTTCCAGCCCGACGAGCTTGAGCAACTCCATGGTGCGCTGGCGGTCGGCGGCGCCAATGGAGCCGGCGACTTCGCGGCCGATGATGGCGTTGGCGAGCACCGTGCGCCACGGCAACAGACTGTCGTTCTGGAACACAAAACCGCGGTCGGTGCCGGGCTGGCGCACGGCGCGGCCGTCGAGCAGCACTTCACCGGACGAAGCGTGTTCGAGGCCGGCGACGATGCGCAAGAACGTGGTCTTGCCGCAGCCGCTCGGCCCGACCACGGAAATGAATTCGCCGCGCGCGACGTCAAGACCGATGCCGCGCAGCGCTTCGAGGTCGCCGAACCATTTCGACAAGCGCGTGACGGCGAGCTTGGCGGTCATGCTAGTCCTTGGTCCACGGCACCAGCCGCTTTTCCAGCCAGCCGAACCCCGCCGTCATGACGATGCCGGCGATCGCCAGCACCACGACGCCGGCGAACAGTTCCGGCATGTTGAAGGCGTCGGCCGATTGGCTGATCAGCCGGCCCAGCCCGGCGCGCGAGCCGAACAATTCCGCCACCACGACGCCGATCAGGCCGCGGCCGATGCCGAGCTTCAGCCCGGCAAGGATGAACGGCACCGCCGACGGCAGCGACACCTTGAAGAAAATCTGCCGACGCGTGGCGCCGAACGAGCGCAGCATCTCGATCAGGCGTTCGCTGGTGGTGCGCAATCCGGCCTCGGTGTTGATCGCCACCGGAAACAGCACCAGCGTGATCACCACGATCACCTTCGACCAGATGCCGATGCCGAGCCAGAGAATGAACAGCGGCGCCAGCGCGATGGTCGGCGTCGCGTAAAGGCCCGAGACCCACGGCTGCAGCGCCCGTTTCACCGTGTCGCTCGACGCCATGGCAAGGCCGAGCGCGATGCCGATAATGCTGGCGATCACATAGCCGAGCGCAAATTCGGCGGCGCTAACGCCGACATGGTGCCAAAGCTGCCCGGTGACCGCGAGATTGTAGATGGCGACGGCGATCTGCGAGGGCGCGGCGAGAAACAGCGCGTTGTCGACAAGGAAGCGGCTGATCAGCTCCCACAGAGCAAGCCCGCCGGCGACCGACAGGATTCCGGCGAGATATTTCGGGCGCAGCGCGCCGCCGAACCGCGGCGTGGAGGCAGCCTCCGCCGGCCGGGATTCCGGCGGGCTCACCGTCTTGACGCTGTCACTCGTTACGCTCATGGCGATCGGTTATGCGCTAATCGGAAATCTGCGTCACGCCCGGCAGCAGCAGGCGGTCGACCGTGAAATCGGCGGGAAGATCGCCCAGCGCGCGCAACGCCTCGATCACGTTGTTGACCTTTCTCTTGGACACCTTGCCGGTCGGCTCGAACAGATTCTTGTCGTGGAGAAAGCGGTAAGACTTTTCCACGTCGTCCTGGCCGATCTTGCTCACGTCCATTTGCAACTTGACGGCGGCCTCGCGGTTTTGCGGATCGTCGAACCAGGCAACGCCTTTATTGTAGGCGTCGAGGAAACGCTTGAGCACGTCGCCATTCGCCGCAGCCCAGTCGCGGTTCACCGCCATGCCGGCGAACGGCATGTCGGGCAGATAATCGAAGGTGAAGCCGAGATTGGCGTAGCCCGCGGTCTCGGCGTAAAAATTGAACGGCACGGTGAGGAGCGCCGCATCGACCGCGCCGGATTTGAGCGCCGAGAACCGCGCGCTGGTGGCGCCGGCGAACACATAATCGTAGTCGCCGGTTTTCAGCCCGTGCGGCTCGAGCATCCGTTCGGTGAAGATGCGGGTGATGTCCTTGGCGCCGCCGATGATGATGGTCTTGCCCTTCAAGTCCTCGATCTTCTTGATCTCGGGCTTGGCCAATAGCGCATAGGGCGGCGACTGGATGACGATGCGCACCAAGGCGACCGGCGCGCCCTTGTCGATGGCGCGGATCGGATCGACCATGCCGGCGGTGGGCGCCACCGCATAGGAACCGGCGGCAAGCTGCTGGATCACCGACGCGTTCGACTGCGCGAAGATGAGGTCGATCTTGATATTGGCGGCGTCGAAATAGCCGTTCTTGACGGCGATATGGAACGGCCAGAGATTGGCGGAGGTGGCGTCGACGGAGCCGACCGCGACGAGGTCGGCGGCGCCGGCATGCAGCGGCGCCAGCGCGATGGCTGCGGCGAGAACGAAATCCTTCAACACCGAATTGCGCATAACGGCGCGTCTCAATCCGTCATCTGGGTCACGCCCGGCAGAACGAGCTTGTCGACGTCGAGCGCGCCGGGCAGATCGCCGAGGCTCTCCATCGCCTTGGCGAGCGCGTGGAGTTTCGTTCGCGAAACCTTGCCGGTCGGCTCGAAGAAATGTCCGTCGCGGAAGAACTTGTAGGCCTTGTAGACGTCGTCTTCGTTCAAGCTCGAGGCGGATTTGAGAATGCGCAGCGCGCCGGCGCGATTTTGCTCATCCTCGAACCAGGCGATGCTCTTGTTCTTGACCCGCAGCAATTTCTCCAGCGTCGCCTTGTTGGCATTGGCCCACGCCACATTGACCGCGGTGCCGGAGAACGGCAGGTCCTTCACATAATCCACGGTCAGGCCGAGGCTGTTGAACCCCTTGGCCACCGCCTGAAAGTTGAACGGCGGCAATAGAATCGCGGCGTCGACCGCGCCGGCGAGCAGCGCCGAAGCGCGCGCCGTCGTTGCGCCGGCAAACACCATGTCGAATTCGCCCGGATTGACGCCGCTCGGCGCCAGCATGCGCTCGACATAGATGCGAGTGATGTCCTTCGGCCCGCCGAGCGATATCACCTTGCCCTTGAGCTCCCTCATGTTGGTGATGCCGGGCTTGGCGACGAGGGCGTAGGGCGGCGCCTGGACGTCGATCCGCACCACCGCGATCGGCGCGCCCATGCCCACCGCGCGCAGCGGATCGGCCAGCCCGGTCTGCGTGGCGATGCCGAGCGAGCCGGCGGCGACTTGCTGCACCAGCGCGGCGCTCGACTGCACATAGAGAAGATCGACCTGCAAGCCCTCGGCGGCAAAGAAGCCCTGGTCCAAGGCGATGAGCTCGGGCCACAGGTTTGCCGAAGCCTGGCCGACGGTTCCGAGCGTCACCGGCTCCGCCGCGCGCGCAGCCGGCGCGGCAAGGCACGCCAGCATAACGGCGGATAACGCAGCACGACGCAACTGACACCACATGGTCGCCTCCGTTCAGGCCTTGCTAGCCTGCGCCCGGTAATGACGCGCAATCTCCGCGCCGGTCGTCTTCCACACCCGACCGTGCTCGCCGATGTAGCGCAGCGCGGCGTCGAAGGCGTCGATGCGGTGCGGCACGCCGGTGAGATAGGGATGGATCGCGATCGCCATGACGCGGCCTGATTGCGCGCCCTCGCGATAGAGCACGTCGAACTGGCGGCAGATCATGTCGCGGAACTGATCGGCCGTGCGGTTGAATTTTTCGAACGCCGGCTTGTCGTTGATCTCGTGGCTGTAGGGCACGCTGACCAGCGTCTTGCCGCCGTCGAGCGTCATGATGTAGGGCTGATCGTCGTTGGTCCAGTCGCAGACGTAATCGCAGTCTTCGGCGGCGAGGTGATCGAGCGTGTCCCAGGTCTCCTGCAGGCCGGAGCCGAGCCAGCCGCGCGGCCGCGCGCCGGTCGCTTGCTCGATGGTCGAAAGCGCATTCTTGATGATGCGCGGCTCTTCGCCGGGCGCCGCGGCGTTGAGGCGCCGCGTATTGCTTTCGCAATGGCCCATCCATTCCCAGCGCCGCTTGTTGCCTTCCTCGATGATCGCGGGATGCTCGGCGCAAAGCTCGCTGTTGAGCGCGACCGTGGCGCGGATGCCGTGGCGGTCGAGCACCTCCATCAGGCGGAACACGCCGACCCGGTTGCCGTAGTCGCGCGACGACCAGGTCGGAACGTCGGGCACCGGCACGCCGGTGCCGCCGGAGCCGGGCGGCACTTTTTCGTCCAGCGCAAAAAACTCGATGTTCGGTATCACCCACAGCGCGACGTGAGCGCCGTTCGGCCATTTGAGCGGCGGGCGATGGATGATCGGCGAATAGGGAAACGGCCCGTAACGCGACGGCTGCATCGTTCAGCTCGCCTTCTTCACGGCGGGGCCTTTTACGGCAAGCTGCGCGAGCACTTCGTCGACATGCATGACGTCGGCGTATTTGTGGTGCAGGTCGAACAGATTGACCTTGTGCGACAGCGCGCTGCGGTCGAAGCAGCATTCTTCGGCCAGCACGACGTGGTAGCCGTGCGAATAGGCATCCACCGCGCTGGCCCGCACGCAGCCCGACGTGCTCTCGCCGCAGACGATCAGCGTCTGGACGCCGAGCTGGGTGAGATGCGCGGTGAGCGGCGTGCCGTAGAAGGCGCTGGCGCGCTGCTTGGTGATGACCACGTCGCCCGGCTGCGGCTTGAACTCCGGCCGGATGACGAAGTCGGACGGATCGACGGACGAATTCTTCCGCTTGGTGGCGCCGACGAATTCGGGGCGGCTTTCGCCGCGCGTGTCGCCGGTCGAATAGAAGATCGGCAAGCCCGCGGCGCGCGCCGCGGCGAACAGGCGTTTGGTCGGCTCGATGGCGTCGTAGGCGTAATGCCCACAAGCGCTGGGGAAGGTCTTGGCGAGTTCCGCGGGGGGCTTCGAGCCGCCGCGATAGACCAGCTCATAAAGATCGATGGCCAGGAGCGCCGGCGCCGGTCCGACGAACGTCTTGCGCCGGTAATGGGAATAAATGTCGAGAATGTCCGCCGTGACGATGTCCTTCCAGCAATGGTCTTCGAAATCGTCGCTCATGTGCGGATATCCCATCGGCGTCCCACCGGACGGTCCAAGCTCCGGTGGCGCAAGTTCCGGCTGCCAGTTCCAGCCGCCCAATCGGGCGATACTAACACCGAGGTTATTGGAGAATTCCCGGCGTGGCCAGTTCTCCGGTCACGCAATTTTGCAATTCGCATTCGAATTGGAACGGGGTAGAATTACCCTGAAGGGTGGGCGCCTGAACTGCAACCGATCCCATATGGGGATGCGCACCATTCAATTCGGGAGGACAGTATGATTGCCCTTTCCATCAACGGAAAGTCTTATAACGTCGACGTTGAATCCGACACGCCGCTGCTCTGGGTCATCCGCGATACGGTCGGCTTGACCGGCACCAAATATGGCTGCGGCATCGCCCAATGCGGCGCCTGCACCGTGCACATCAACGGCGTCGCCACGCGCTCCTGCCAAGTCCCGGTCGGATCGGTCGGCCCCAAACAAATCACCACCATCGAGTCGCTGGCGCAGAACGGCAAGCTGCATCCGGTGCAGCAAGCCTGGCTCGACCTCGACGTGCCGCAATGCGGCTATTGCCAGAGCGGCATGATGATGGCGGCGGTTTCCTTGCTCAAGCAGAACCCGAAACCGACCGACGACGACATCGACGCGGCGATGACCAATATCTGCCGTTGCGGAACCTATCAACGCATTCGCGCCGCGATCCACGCGGCAGCCGGCAAAGCGTAAGGGGACGCAGCCATGACATATATGCCAAAATTCAATCG
>Ga0208604_1000007_pt1 | contig 28328 bp, 24 predicted proteins | sample MicForSoSWNH22_M_FD_188009 | JGI IMG/M metagenome (GOLD analysis project Ga0208604, IMG submission 188009) | Forest soil microbial communities from Harvard Forest Long Term Ecological Research site in Petersham, Massachusetts, USA - MetaG HF016... | ecosystem: Environmental > Terrestrial > Soil... | reverse complement strand
GCGCTGATTGCAACGACGCCGCTGACGTTGAGCAAAGGTTTTCAGGTCACCGAGGAAAATCCCCTTGTCGGCTTGGCGGGCCGCGCGGCGCTCCTGCAAGCGCTCGGCGCGCACGTGGCTGCCAATCCCGCGGTGTTCGCGCGCGATGATCGGGCCCGGCCGGGCGGCCTCCTCGATCATCTCGTCGCCCTCACCGACGACGGCAAAATTCCGGCGCCGCGCATCCTGTCCGAAGTCCTGCATCAGCTTGGTCCGATTTGGCCGTCGCGCCTGACGCTCGGCGGCGTGGCGCTTGGCGATTGCTGGCGGCATCCACTGATCGTCACCGCCGACCCGACTAACGAACTCGTGCCGCTGCACAAGCTCTCGCAATGGCTGACCTATTCGCTGATCGAGCCGCTGCAGGCTGCGGGTTTCACCGTCACCGATCTGGACGGCCTGACCGGTCTTGCCGAATACCGCAATGGCGGGCTCTTCGTGGATAGCGGCGTGCTGGCGCTGCGCGATCCGAACCAGGCCGCGCGCGAACACGATGTCGGCGCCGCTCTGATCGTCGAATGGCGCGCGCTTACGGTGGCTTTGCTCGATCGGCTTGCCTCGGCTATCCGAGCAAAGCTGAAGATGGACGCTGCCACGCTGCCGCTGGCAAAAATCCTCGAAGGCGGCACCTGGGCGGCAGGCCGCGCGATCGCGCAGAAGCGGCGCGCCGACGGCTCACCGCCGATCAAAGTCGTCAGTGACGGCACGGTATTCTAAGGGGTTGCCAGGGAGAGCGAATATGCAAGATGTCAATGTGGTCGATCATCCGCTGGTCCAGCATAAACTCACGCTCATTCGCGACAAAACCCGCTCGACCAAATCGTTTCGCGAGTTGCTCAGTGAAATCGGCGCACTGCTTTGCTATGAAGTGACGCGCGATCTGCCGTTGACCAAAGTGCCGATCGAGACGCCGCTGGCCACCATGATGGCGCCCCGCATCGCCGGAAAGAAACTCGTCTTTGCGCCGATCTTGCGTTCCGGCGTCACTTTTGCCGAAGGCATGCTCGATCTTGTGCCGGCGGCACGCGTCGCCCATATCGGTCTCTATCGCGCGCCCGAAACTTTTGCCGCGGTCGAATATTTCTTCAAGGCTCCGACCGACCTCGCCGATCGGCTGGTCATCGTTGTCGTACCGGTGCTAGCCACGGCCAACACCGCCGTCGCCGCCGTCGATCGCTTGAAGGAGCGCGGCGCCAAGAACATTCGTCTGGTCTGCCTGATCTGTTCGCCTCAGGGCCTCGACTATATGCGCGGAATCCATCCCGACGTTTTGATCTGGACGGCGGCCATCGACGACGGACTTGACGAAAATGCGTTCATCGTGCCGGGTTTAGGCGACGCCGGCGACCGCGCCTACGGGACGAAATGACTGTGTTATTGCAAAGCCGGCGGCCAGCCAACGCCGCTTGAGCCGTGAATGAGCTTCGCGACACTCAGGATCAAGGGCTCTTCAAACCGGGGCGCCACGATCTGCATGCCGACGGGCAATCCATCGCGGGTCAATCCGGCGGGAGCACTCGCGGCCGGCAGGCTGACCAGCGTGACGAGGAACGCCGGCGCGATCCAATCCAAATAGTTCGCCAATTTATGGCCGTTGATCGAGTCGGGAAAATCCACTTCCACTGCAAACGGCTTCACCGGCGCCGCCGGCGTCAACAATATATCGAAGCGTTCGAACAGCGCACGGAACCGATGATACGCCTGCTGCCGCTTCTGCTCGGCCGCCGCGATGTCGAGCGCCGTCAGCGTGAGACCGACTTCGACATTGCCCCTTAGATTCTTGCCGAAGCGCTCGATTTCGCTCAGGCGTTCGTATTGTTGGCCGACCATCCACAAACCGCGCCACGTCTGATAGGGGCCGCGTCCGTCCGCGACGTCAAAATCGATCACTTCAACGATTGCACCGGCTGATCGAAGCCCGAGCGCCGCATTGCGGCAGATGCCCTCGATTTCGGCGTCGACGCCGAGACCGGCGATATCAGGCGCGTAGGCAACGCGCAGCTTTGACGCGTCAACGCGCTGTTCCATTTCGGCAAGTGCGCTCGTCCAGGGCGGCGCGACCGAAATGGGCGACAGGCGGCTAAAGCCGACCATGGCGTCGAGCATGAAGGCCGTGTCCTCGGCGTCGCGCCCCAAAGCGCCATGGACCTGCCCGGGATCCCAGATCAACGGCATCGGGTGGTTGGGAATAAGGCCCGGCGTTGGACGAAGGCCGACGATACCGCAGAAGGCGGCCGGAATTCGCACGGAGCCGCCGAAGTCGGTGCCCTGGGCGATCGGCACCATGCCGGTCGCGACGGCGACGGCCGAGCCGCCGGACGATCCCGCCGGGCTCAACATCGGGTTCCATGGATTGCGGGTCCGACCGAACAGCGCGTTGTTGGTATAGGCGCCGCAGGCGAATTCGGGCGTGTTGGTTTTGGCGAGCACGATCGCGCCGGCCGCCTTGAGGCGACGCACGACTTCGGAGTCATCCGCAGGAACATAGTCCTGGTACAGCGGGGAAGCGAAGGTCGTGCGGATGCCGGCCGTCAACGTGATGTCCTTGATCGCGACCGGCAGCCCATGAAGCGGGCCGAGTGGCTCGCCCTTCCCTACCGCAATCTCCGCAAGCCGCGCGCCATCACGCGCCTGATCCACCGCAAGCGTGACGATGGCGTTGAGCTTCGGGTTGACCGCCTCGATTACGGCGAGATGGGCATCGAGCACCTCGACCGGGCTAACGGCGCGGTCGCGGATAAGGCGAGCCAATTCACGCGCCGATCTGCGTGTGAGACCTATATCAGCCATCGAAAGCGTCTACTTGCCGGCCCAGTGCACGAAACGGCGCTCGATCAAAAGAAACAGCAAATTGAGGCCATAACCGAGCACGCCTGCGGCGAATATAGCCGCATACATGCGGGGCATGTCGAACAATTGCTGCGCCTCGAAAACGCTATGACCGAGCCCGTCCTGGGAGCCGATGAACATCTCGGCGACTACGATGATGACCAGAGCGAGCGAAACCCCATTGCGCAGGCCGACGAAAGTCTGCGGTAGCGATTCGAGCAGCGTTACGTCGAACAGCACGCGCAAGCTCGAGGCGCCCATCACTTTGGCTGCCAACAGCCGCGTCTTGCGCGCATTCATGACGCCGTAAGCGACATTGAACAGGATCACCAGGATGGCGCCAAAGGCGGCGACCGAGATTTTCGTCTCGTCGCCGACGCCGAACAGCACCAGGAATAGTGGAAACATGGCGGACGCCGGCGTGGAGCGGAAAAAATCGATGACGAATTCGAGCGAGCGATAAAGCCGCTCCGATGACCCGAGCACGATACCCAGCGGAATAGCGATTACCGCAGCAATCAGCGTCGATGCCGCTGTCCGGTAGACTGTCTTGACGAAATCGAAGCCGAGCGTGCCGCCGTTCATGCCTTGCCACAAAGCCTTGAAGGTCGCGATCGGCGACGGCAGCAGCACCGGATCGACCCATTGCTGCCACGTCGCCAGCGACCAGATAGCGACAAGGCCGGCGACGCCGACGACCGGCAGGAAGGGTTTGAAATAGTCCGACCTCACGCCCGCCTCACCTCGCGTTGGAACAGTTCGAGACAATGCGCCTTGGTGCGCACGAATTCCGGATCGGACAGCGTCGCATCGGTGCGCGGGCGCGCGGCGGCGACCGGCGCAAAGTCGGCGACACGCGCCGGATGCCGCGACAACAAAAGCACGCGGTCGGCCAGAAACACGGCTTCTTCAAGATCGTGCGACACCAGCACCGTGGTGGTGCCGGTCTCCATGAAAATGCGCTGCAATTGCTCGCGCATGAACAGCGTCATTTCATAGTCGAGTGCGGAAAACGGCTCGTCGAGAAAAAGGATTTCCGGCTCGACGATCAGCGCTCGCATGATCGAAACCAGCTGCTGTTGGCCCCCCGACATCTGATATGGATAAAGATTGAGGTCGAGCTTGATGCCGAGATGCGCAACCAGCTTTTCGGTGCGGGCGCGCCGCTCGGCCGGCGCGACCTGCATCATCTTGAGCGGATAGGCGATGTTGTCGAACGCGCGCAACCAGGGAAACAGCGCCTCGCGATAATTCTGAAAAACATAGCCGAACTTGATCTCGTTGAGCAGCATGCCGTCGAACAAGATTTGGCCGGCATCGGCCGGAATAAGGCCGGCGACGATGTTGATCAAGGTGCTTTTGCCACAGCCGTTCGGCCCGAACACCGAGATCAACTCGCCGCGCGGAATATCGAGATCGAAATTGTCGTAGATGACGGCCTTGTCGAAGCGCTTGCAGAGGCCGCGGATGGTGACGTGCGGCCGCTTCGTCATACCGACCGACCGCGACGCCGGTGGCGCGCCGATCGCTTGCGGCCGTAGCGCATGCGGCGCGGCGCTCATCGGCGTGCTCCTCGGCAAACCTCAGAACGATTTGAGGTCCTGCTTGACGTCGATCTTTTCCGGCACCACGCCGATCTGCTGGCCGAAATCGGCAAATTCCTGCAAATAACCGAGTTGCTTCGGACTCATGTCCTTGGTCATGATGTAGCCCAGCATCGGCACGGTATCGACGACGTTGTCTGGCGTCATCGTGTTCTTGGCGAGGTATTTGCGCGCCGCTTCGGGATTGGCGCGGATGTAATCGATCGCCTTGGACCAGGCCTGCGCGAAGCGCTTGGCGACGTCGGGCCGCTTGGTGATGAACTCGGTGGTGAAGGCGCAGCCGGCGGCGTAAGCGTCGGCGTCCGGGCTGCCCAAGATGTATTTGGCGATCACGCCTGACTCGATGGTGTCGGCGATGCCGAGATTGTGCATGATGGTCGCGCTTGGCTCGAGCGTGTAGCCGCCATCGAAGGTGCCGGCCTTCATGGCGTTGACGTGCTGGCCCATGTCGAGTTGGTCGATGGTGTAATCGCCGTCCTTCAGGCCAACCTTGGCCAGAATGCCTTTGGCGGTGTTGAGGTTCGCAGGTCCTGGCGCCGACATCAGCTTGAGGCCCTTGAAGTCGGTGAGCGACTTGACCTTGTCGGCAAGGCCCGAGCGCACCACAAACTGCTCCATTTTATATTTGGCGTTCTGGCTGTGCATGGCGACGTACATGGCCACGCCCGGCTTCTTCACGTCGGCGTTGAGCCCTTCCAGCGTGACCAGCACGGCGGAGACCTCGATCTGGTTGGTTATCAACGCAGCGACGTTCGGCGGTCCGCCCATCAGCACCGATGTTTCAGGTTCGATGTTGAGGTCCTTGAAATAGCCAAGCTCAATCGCGACGAAATACGGCAACGACGAACTGATCGGGAAGACACCGACCTTGACCTTGTCCTGCGCGACCGCGGGGGCCGTTGCCAGGCAGGCCGCCCCGGCAACCGTCAATAGCAGGCCGCGAAGAATTGCACCTGTGCTTCTCATAGCCTCATCTCCGGTATGTTGGCTCGAGCCGGCGCAGCCGCCGCTCCAGGGAATTCGTGCAAAATCCGTGCCGCCCGTGCCGCCATCACGCGCCGAGATCGACGATGGCGATGACCGGGCCGCCGCCTTGCGGACCCTGATGCATGGCATCGACCGAGACAAAAACCGCCGGATCGCCAATCGCCATGGCCGCAATGCCGCCGACGGCAGCCTTGATGTGACGATGCCAGGGCACGTCGGAATCGTCCATCATGATCTGGCGCCGCGACCGCAGCGTCCCGGTCCGGTCGGCCTCGCATTTGATGAAGCAGTTCACCACGCGGCCACAGAGATCCTCGGCCCGCGGACGTTCCGGCAAATCAAGGCCCGCATTGCGGATGGCTTCGTAAATGCCGTCGAGATCGAGCGCGTCTTTCATCACCGAATGGCCGATGCGATAGCGTCCTCCGGCGCCAGGCTTGTTGCCAAGCAGCACGATTTGCGCCTGCGTCAACTCGACACCGGACGAGCACGATGCCACCGAGGAATAAAGATCGAGGTTGTGACAGATGTCCTCCGCCTTCGCCATGGCGACTTCACCGAGCGCCACGGCGATGCCGAGGCCGGTGGTGCCGTTCGACACGCCCATCGAATTGTGCACCTCGCAGGCGACGGTGTGGCCGCGAGCTTGCGCGTCGCGCACGGATTCGACGGTCAAGAGCGGCGTTTTGGTCTGGACATAGTGAACGTCCGCCGCATCTTCGATTCCGGCGTCACGCATGGCGGCCTTCACGGCATCGGCAACTTTCTCGACCATGGCCGGGCGGCCGATATCCTCGGGCAGCAGTTCCACGCTCATCGCCGTGCCGATGGCGAGGCGGAACTGCGACGTCGGCCCGGTCGCGTCGGTCCGGGCAAATATCGTCGCATGCGGGGTGATGACGCCATCGCAGCCGCCGGACCAGACCATCGGAATTTGCCCGACCTCCTGCTCCGACCGCCGGCCGTGTTTCATCAGCGTGCGGCGAAAGGCCTGGTCGGCGAGAATCCGGGTGAAATCATTGACGCCGCCGTTGCCTTCGGTTTTTCCGATGACGCCGACGACTTGATCGGCAGTGAACTGGCCGTTCTTGATGCAGGTTTCGAGTCCCGACGCGTCCTGGACCGTCTTCAGCTCGACTTTGGCGACCTCAATAGCCATTCTGGTCTTCCTCATCTGGTCCAGCGTTTATGGCGAGCGTGTCCAAGGCTTGAACTCGCCGCGCAGCATTTTTTCAAAACCTTCGCCGCGATCAATGATCGGTGCAATGCCCTGACGCGCACTCCGCGCCCGCTCGCGCAGCTCTTTTGTCGCTTGCTCGTCGATGCACGCGGCATCCGCGTCGGCGCCCAGCACGATCACGACGCCGTAATCGTCGCGCGCCGCCGCGGCCGCTACTTTGCCATCGATGACGTCGCGCAGCACCATTTCCGGTTCGCGCTGCAGCGGATCGCCCCAGCCGCCGCCGCCAGTCGTGCGAACGCGGACGATCTGGCCGGCCAGAACCGGTTCGCCGTCGACCAGGCCGCCGAGGTCGCGCGGCGTGCCCTCGATATCGATCGTCACGCAGAACGGCAGTCCGGCCTTGCCGCCGTTGACGCCGTAACAGCCGAGCCGGACCCGGTCGGCGGTGACAATGGTCCGGCAATCAACCAGCGCGCGATAATGCTTCTCATAGCCGAGCCCGCCGCGGCGTTTGCCGGCGCCGCCGGAATCCGTACGCAACGCGAGTTTTTCCACCAGCAGCGGGAAGCGGGTTTCGGTGAACTCGGCCGGTTGATTGCGCGAGTCCGGAACAATGTGGATGGCGTCATTGCCGTCGGCATAATAACGCCCGCCCGAGCCGCCGCCCAACACTTCGCGGGACAGGAAAGACTTGCCGTCGCGGTCGGTGCCATAGAATCCGGTGTAACGGATGGTCTCCTGGTCCGCCGGCATGCGGCCGTCGACGGCCTGGGCGACGACGCCGGCGAGAAGCCCGAGGCAGCGCAGCAGCACGAATGAGCGCGCATTGGTCGCCGCCGGCCATTCCGGCGTGATCAACGTGCCTTTCGGCGGGAACACGACGTCGAACACCTCGCAGACGCCTTCGTTGACGTGAATTTCCGCCGCCCGTTCCGGCGTATCGGCGAGATTGCGCAAAATTGGCGCAATCCATTTGATCAGGAAGGCGCCGCCGGCATAGTCGGCGGGCCAATTGATCGGGCCCATGGATTGCGGGTCGGTACCGGTGAAATCCAGCGTGATGCGGTCCGCAGTCTTGATCATGGTGATCGCAAGCTTGTGCAGCTTGGGATCGGTCAAGCCGTCGTGCTCGACATAATCCTCCCAGTGATATTCGCCGTCGGCGATCCGCGGCAGCAGCTCGTGCCGAAAAATATCGCGGCACTTGTCGAGAATGGACTGGAAGCAGGCTTCGACTGTGTCGCGGCCGAAGCGTTCGAAGAGTTCGGTCATGCGCCGCGCGCCCATCAGACAGGCCTGCACCTCGCTGTCGAGGTCGGCCGCCAGCATGTCGGGCACCCGCGTATTGCGCTTGATGATGGTGAAGACGGCGTCGTTGCGCGCGCCCGCGCTGTAGAGCTTGATGGGCGGAATGGCGAGCCCTTCCTCGAACACGGTCGCGGCGGTACCCGGCATCGAGCCCGGCACGCGCCCGCCGATATCGTCGTGGTGCCCGAAGGCCTGGATATAGGCGACGACCTCGCCGCCGTGGAAGACCGGCACCGTGCTGCACAGGTCGGGCAAGTGGCCGATCGAGCCCTCGGTGAGATAGGTGTCGTTCATCAGGAAAACGTCGCCGGGCTGCATCGTTTGCGGCGGAAAATCGCGCACCACTGCATTCGGCATTGCCGAATAGGATCGCCCGGTCAGCTTGCGGCAATAGCGATCAAACAAACCGACGCGGTAATCGTGCGCTTCGCGGATCATCGGCGAGCGCGCCGTGCGCTCGATCGCGTACTCGATCTCCGCCTCGATCGAGTTGAGAGTCCCCTCGATGATCTGCAGCACGATGGGATCGATGTCGCGGGCGCCCAGTCGAGGCGCGGTGGGCCACGGCCAGGTTTGCGCCTGGACGTTCATCGCTGCGCCTCGCCGCTATCGCGCGCGCGGCGCACGATCAAAATACCGCGCTCGTCGACCTCGAGCCATTGGCCGGGGAAAACAACCGTCGTCGAGCCGAATTCCTCGACCACGGCGGGCCCGTCGAGGCGAAAGCCGGCCGGCAAAATGGAGCGATCGTAGATCGGCGTGTCGCGGAAGGAGCCACCGAAATAGACCGGCCGATTGCCGCATCGTGGCTGTGCGCCTGTCGCGACGCCGAGCATGGGAATTGTCGGCCGCTCGATCACGCCAAAGCCCGAGACGCAAAAATTGACGATCTCCACCTTCTGCCGGCCGGCATAGTTGTAGCCGAAAGCCTTCAGATGAGCCGCGTGGAAAGCTTCGACCGTGCCGGCGATGAACCCGGCATCGATCTCGCCGGCGGGAGCAGGCACGCGAACTTCCATGGACTGCCCCGCGTAGCGCACATCGGCTTCGCGGATGAGACTAATGCGTCCGCGCGCGATGCCATCTTGCTCAAGTGTCGCCACGGCGTTGCGCTCGAGGTTTTGATAAATATCTGCAACGGTCTTAATGTCGATTGCGTCTTCGTGGGTAACCCTGGTCACGATGTGGTCGGTGCGCCAGTCGACGGCCAAAAGGCCGAAGGCCGATAGATTGCCGGGATTGGGCGGCACGATGCAGGCTTTCATGCCGATCAGATCCATGACCGCCGGAGATTGCGCCGGGCCGGAACCGCCGAACGACAGCAGCGCGAATTTGCGCGGGTCAATACCGCGTTGGACGGTCATCTGCCGGATGGCATTGGCCTGATCCCAATTGGCGATTTCAATGATCCCTTCGGCAAGCTGTTCCGGACTCATCTTGCCGGGCAGCCGCGCCGCAAGCTCCACGATGCCGTCGCACGCGCGGGCGATGTTCAAGCGGATGCCGCCGCCGATGAGCGCCGGCGGAATGCGCCCGAGGACGAGATTGGCGTCAGTGATCGTCGGCTCTTGGCCGCCATTCGGGTAGCACATCGGGCCGGGCTCGGCGCCGGCGCTGCGCGGGCCAACTTTGAGATGTCCCTCGCGCGTGATCCAGGCGATCGAACCGCCGCCGGTGCCGATGGTCTTGATATCGATCATCGGCACGCGCACCGGGAAGCGCCCCACCGCGCCGCCATTGGTGACACTCGGCTTGGCATTCTCGATCAGGCACAGGTCGGTCGAGGTGCCGCCGGCATCGAGCGTGACCAGGTCGGGAAATCCCGCGACTTCGGCAATAACAGCGCTGCCGATCGCGCCTGCGGCCGGTCCCGACAGCGCGGTGGTGATCGGCTTGCGCATCACCTGCTCGGGGCTGGCGACGCCGCCGCTCGACTGCATCACCAGGAACGGCTTGTCGCGCAGGCCGGGACCGAGCTCGTCGTCGATACGCCTGAGATAGCGGCTCATATGCGGCTTGACGAAGGCGTCGACCAGCGTGGTGACGGCGCGCTCGTATTCGCGATATTCCGGCAGCACGTCGCACGACAGCGAGACGATGCAGTCCGGATAATCTTCGGCGAGGGTTTGCGCGACGCGGCGCTCGTGCGCGGCATTGGCATAGGAGTGCAGGAGGCAGACGCCGACCGTGGCGATGCCCTGCCGCCGGAAAAATTGCGCCGCCGCCCGGATGCTGGCTTCATCGAGCGGGCGCAACTCCTCACCGAGAAAATTGAGGCGGCCGCCGACCTCCCGGACGTGGCGGAGCGGCACGATGCGCTCCGGCTTGACCCAGAAATAGGAATTGCCATAGCCCTCCGGCACCGCCTGACGAGCGATCTCCAGGATATGACGAAAGCCTTCGGTGACGATCAAACCGAGGCCCGCGATCTCCCCTTGCAGCAACGCATTGGTCGCAACCGTCGTGCCATGGGCGAGACCCGCGAGATCGTCGAGCGACGTGTCGGCGAGGATCGCTTTGACGCCGCGGACCAGCCCGATCGCCGGATTTGACGGCGTGCTTGCGACTTTCGTCACGCGCATCGCGCCGGAGGCGGCATCGACGCAGACGATATCGGTGAACGTGCCGCCTGTATCGATACCAACCCGCAGGTTTGGGTTTTTGCCGGACATCACTCGCGCCTCACGCCTCAGCATCGGCATGCGATGCCCGACGAGTCAATGCGGAATGAATGCCGGCCGCGCGCGACGGCCGGCATTCGCCAAGCCGGGAACCGCAAAGCGCCTATTTCATCGCTTCATAGACCGCGTGCGTCCAGGCGCCTTCGGGCTTCTTGGTGATCACCGGGTCGGACTTTCCGCTCATCAGGATGCCGACGGTGCGATCGTAATCCTTCGGATCGAGCTCGGCGCTGCCGGGGTCGAGCAGCTTGCCGATCTCGCCCATCATGCGCTTCTGGTCCTTCTCGGTCTTGGCGCCGGTCGTGTCGGTGGCGAGAATGATCTTCACCGCCTCGTCCTCATGCGCCTTGGCGTAATCCCAGCCCTTCATCGAGGCTTTGACGAATTTCGCCATCTTGGCGACGAAGGCCGGATCTTTCAACTTCGCCTCCATGACCCACAGCCCATCTTCCATGGTGGCGACGCCTTCCTTCTCATAATTGAAGACGACGAGATCGCTCGGCTTGAAGCCGCCGTCGATGACTTGCCAATATTCATTGTAGGTCATCGCCGAGACGCAATCGGCCTGCTTTTGCAGGATCGGATCTACGTTAAAGCCCTGCTTGAGAATCTTCACGCCGCCCGGCGAGCCGTCGGTCTTGTAGTCGAGCTTCGACATCCAGTTCAGGAACGGATATTCGTTGCCGCCGTACCAGATGCCGACGGTCTTGCCCTTGAGGTCCTCGGGCTTCTTGATGCCGGTGTCCTTGCGGCACACGAGCTCGAGGCCGGAATGCTTGAAGGTCTGCGAGATGTTGACCAGCGGCACACCCTTTTCGCGCGATGCCAGCGCCGACGGCATCCAGTCGACCACCACGTCGGCGCCACCGCCGGCTATCACCTGCGGCGGAGCGACGTCTGGGCCGCCGGGATTTATGGTCACGTCGAGGCCCGCGTCCTTGTAAAAACCCTTGTCCTTGGCGACGAAATAGCCGGCGAACTGGGCCTGGGCGACCCATTTGAGCTGGATCGTCACTTTATCGGCGGCGTGAGCGGTGGCGAACGAAAGCCCGAAGGCCGCCGCCGCCGCAATCATCGTGATTTTTCTCATGTTTGTTGCTCCAAGACGACAGACGAACCGCCGAGTCAGGTCCGATAGGATGGGTGCCAGAAGGTCGTCACGCGCTCGGCGAGCGCGACAATTCCGTAAAAGGCCATGCCAGCAAGCGCGGCCAGCGCGATCTCGGCCCACACCACGTCGAGCGCCATTCGGCCGGCCTCGATCGAAATGCGAAAGCCAATCCCCAAGGTGGGCGTGCCGAAGAATTCCGCGACGATGGCGCCGATGAAGGCGAGCGTCGAATTGATCTTCAGCGCATTGAAGATGAACGGCATCGCCGCCGGCAAATATAGCTTCTGCAGAGTCTGCCGGTATCCGGCGCCATAAGAGCGCATCAGGTCGCGCTCGATATGTCCTGCGGCGTTGAGGCCGGCGAGCGTGTTCACCAGCATCGGAAAAAACGTGATGACGACGACGACCGCGGCTTTGGACGGCCAATCGAAGCCGAACCACATCACCATGATCGGAGCGATGCCGACGATCGGCAAAGCGGAGACGAAATTGCCGATCGGCAATAGTCCGCGTCCAAGAAAGGTGTAGCGGTGCGCGAGCACGGCGACGAGGAAGCCGGCGCCGCAACCGATAACATAGCCGCTGAGCACGCCAAGAATGAAGGTCTGGAAAAAATCCTGCCAGAGCATCCACAGCGAATCAAAGAACCGTACGGCGATTGCGCTTGGCGCTGGAAACAGCACCGAGGGCACGCCGAAGCCGCGCACCGCCACCTCCCAGAGATAGAATATGAAGGCGCCGAACAACATCGGGATCGCGAGATCGATCGTGCCGGAAGCCGCCTTGTCGCGCGGCTTGACCGCAGCCAGCTTGGCAACGCCCAGCCACGCCGCGCCCCAATTCGCCACCACAGGTAGCCAAATGCCCGACGTCGCATAGCCGGCGATGGTGTCGTCGCGCAGCAGGGCAAGCGTCACGCCGCAGCCAAGCACCACACCGGCAAACGTGACCGCAATCGAGACTCGCGGCGTAACGAACGCCGCGCCCGCATAGAGCACGGTCGTCAGCAGGATTACCGTGAGAACTATCGGCCGGGCGAGAAGACTTGGCGTCGGTTCGCTCGACAGCGGCAGGACAGTGGCGGCCAGCATGGCCAGCGCAGCGGCGAAGTATGCGAGGCGCTGCCAGGTCACGAGCGCGCTCCCATGAGCTGCGCCACCCAGCGCTCGATGAGGCTGACAACGCCGATGAGCCCCACGGCGAGTACAGAGGCGGCGACGAGCGCTGCCCAAATCTGGATCGTTTGTCCGTAATAGGAACCCGCAAGCAGTCGCGCCCCGATCCCAGCCTGCGCACCGGTCGGCAGCTCGGCGACGATGGCGCCGATCAGCGATATCGTGATCGAAACTTTAAGGCTGGCGAACAGGAACGGCACCGCCGACGGCCAGCGCAGCTTCCAAAATATCTGCGCCGGCGTCGCCGACCAGGTCCGCATCAGGTCGCCCTGGATCGGGTCGGGTGAAGTCAGACCTTTGACGACGCCGATGACGACCGGGAAAAAACACAAATAGGCCGAGATGATCGCTTTCGGCAACAGCCCGCGCAACCCGATCGCGCCCAGCACGACGATGACGATGGGCGCCACCGCGAGGATCGGCACCATCTGCGAGCAGATTATCCAGGGCAGCAAGCTCTTCTGCAACGTGCGCACATGCACGATCAGGACGGCGAGAACGATTCCGAAGGTGGCGCCGAGCAGAAAGCCGACGAAGGTCGCCGACAGCGTCACCCAGCCGTGATAGACAAGACTACGCGGCGACGTCACCGGCCAGCCAAAGACATCTTCGGCGAAAGTCTGGACGATCTGATGCGGCGCCGGCAACAGCGGACGCTCGGCGCGCATCGTGTCCGCGATCAACTGCCCGGTCGTGTATGGGGTGTCGTCGCGCTCGAATGCGCCACGCACGAGATTCAGGTTCATCAGCACCGCCGCGACGTACCAGACCGCGATCAGCACCAGCACGATCACGACGACAGGAGCAAAGCGGACGAAGGTCGGATGCCAGCGAATCTCGGCCGGGCGTGCCGCCGAAAATGTGCTGCTCGTCACGGAAGCGCTACTCGTCATAGGAATGACCCGAACGCAGACCCGAGCGCACGCGCTGCGCGATCTTGAGGAATTCCGGCGTCTCGCGAATCTCCAGCGTGCGGTCGCGCGGAAAATTGCAACTGATAACGTCGATGATCCGTCCCGGCCGTGGCGACATCACGACGATCTTGGTCGACAGGAATACGGCTTCGGGAATCGAGTGGGTGACGAACACGACCGTCTTGCCGGTCTGATTCCACAGCCGAAGCAACTGCTCGTTGAGATGATCGCGTACAATCTCGTCGAGCGCTCCGAAGGGCTCGTCCATCAAGAGCAGCGCCGGCTCAAAGGACAGCGCCCGCGCAATCGAGGCGCGCTGCTGCATGCCGCCCGAAAGCTGCCATGGATATTTGCGCTCGAAGCCGGACAGATTGACGAGCTTGAGATATTGCTCGACACGCCTGCGCCGCTCCGCGGCATCGAATCCCATGATCTCGAGCGGCAGCATCACATTGCGCTCGATCGTGCGCCAAGGATAAAGTGCGGGCGCCTGGAAAATGTAGCCGTAGTGCCGCTGTACGCGTGCTGCTTCTGGCGTAACGCCATTAATCAGGATGGTCCCGGCGGTGGGACGCTCGAGGTCGGCGATAACGCGCAGCAGCGTGGTCTTGCCGCAGCCGGACGGGCCGATGAAGGAGACGAAGTCGCCTTCGGCAATATCGAGGTCGATGTTCGACAGCGCCTCGACCTCGCCATCCGCCGTTTGGAAGGTCAGCGAGATGTCGTGCGCGCTGACCGCGAGCGCTCCCGGGCTGGTTACGCCTTCACGGATCGGTTGGTCAGGAGCTCGCATGGATTCAACCACATGCAACGGCGTTGCAAGCGCTGGGCCGGATGCGCTGCTCCGGCCTTCCGCGCGCAATGATATTGCACTGCGAAGCGTCATTGAAAAATACTGGCAGACACAGGCCCGAAAGCCGCGCCCAATATTTACCCATGCTGAGAGAATATTGGGCAAGCCAAATCATGAGGATTTCTGGCCCGATAGCTATTTGCCTGACCGGGTGGGATATTACTTTGACTCAACCTCGCGATCCTTTCCATACTTTGCGCCGAGCCCCACTGCACCCTCCGATGGTCGCTCCTGCAGCATGAAACCCGCGCCTTTCAAGTACATCGCCGCTCGTTCGCTGGAGCAAGCCTTGGCGCTGAAGGCCGAACACGGCGATGAGGCGCGTTTTCTCGCCGGCGGCCAAAGTCTCGTGCCGACCATGAATTTTCGACTGACCCAGCCGGCTGTTCTGATCGATATCAATCCCCTACCGCAGCTCGCGGGGATGCAAAAATCCGGGCCGGAAAGCCTGCACATCGGCGCGCTGACGCGCTATCGCGACCTGGAGCGCAATCCGGCAACGGCGCTAGACCTGCCGCTTGTAGCGGAAGCGTTGCCGCATATCGCCCATCCGCAAATCCGCAACCGAGGCACGATCGGCGGCAACCTCGCGCATGCCGACCCGGCGTCCGAAATGCCGGCTATCGTCGTGGCGCTGGCCGGTCAATTGCGTGCCCAATCGACCCGGGGCGAGCGCTGGATCGCCGCGGCGGAATTCTTCGCCGGGGCGCTCGTCACCACGCTCGCGGCGGACGAAATGCTGGTGGAGGTGAAGCTGCCGGCGGCCAAGCCGCGCTCAGGCGCCTGCTTCATGGAGGTGGCGCGCCGGCGCGGCGATTTCGCCCTCATCGGCGTGGCCTGCACGGTGCGCATCGACGACGATGGACGATGCGCCGAAGCGCGGATCGGCCTTTGCAACGCCGGCGACAAACCGGTCCTGGCCCAAGACGCTGGCGCCTCGCTCGTCGGCCGGCCGATCGGCGCGGCGCAGATCGATGAAGCAGCCGAATTGGTTCAGCGCGCCATCGATCCGGGCGGCAGCATCCACGCCAGCAAAGAATTCCAACGGCATCTCGCCGGCGTACTGACGACGCGCGCGCTCGCCGAGGCGAACAAGAGAGCGCAGCGTGGCCTCTGAAATCCACGACATCACCGTTACGGTGAACGGTGCGCAGCACCGGCGCCAAGTCGAATCGCGCATGCTGCTCAGCGACTTCCTGCGGCACGATCTCCTGCTCGCCGGTACGCATGTCGGTTGCGAGCACGGCGTATGCGGTGCCTGCACCGTGATCTTCGACGGCGTTGCGGTTCGCTCCTGTCTGATGCTCGCGGCGCAGGCCGACGGCCATGCGATCATGACCGTCGAGGGGCTCGCCGCCGACCGCGACCATCTCCATCCGCTGCAGGAAGCGATGCGCGACTGTCACGGGCTGCAATGCGGTTATTGTACGCCCGGCATCCTGATGACCATGAAGTGCTTCCTTGACGAAACGCCGGCACCGGATGAGGCGAAAATCCGCGAAGCGCTTTCCGGCAACCTCTGCCGCTGCACCGGTTACCAGCATATCGTCGAGGCCATGATGCTTGCCGCCGAACGGCTGCGGAGTTGATCGAATGACAACCCGCAATTTCGGCGCTCCCATCACCCGCAACGAGGATGCCCGGCTGCTCAGCGGCCAGGCGTTGTTCGTCGACGACGTCGAGCTTCCCGGCATGCTGCACGCAGCTTTCCTGCGCAGCAACGTCGCCCACGCCCGCATCCGCTCGATCGACGTTGCGGCGGCGCGCGTGCGTCCGGGCGTCGTCGCGGTCTATACCGCCGCCGATCTCGGCGCGTATTGGGCTCCGGGACCGCTCTTGGTGCCGCCGCCGCCAATCGCCGGCATCACGTTCAATCAGCGCACGCAAGTGCCGCTGGCCAAGGACAAGGTGCGCCACGTCGGCGAGCCGCTGGCCGTCGTCTTGGCGGACAGCCGTTATATCGCGGAGGATGCGCTCGCCGACATCGGCGTCGAGCTCGATCCGCTGCCCGCGGTTGTCGATCTCGAAAAGGCGCTTGATGACGCGAGCGCGCGGGTGCACGAGGACGTGCGCGGCAATATCGCCGCCCATGTGCGGCAGAACCGGGGCAATTACGCCGACGCCCGTTCGCACGCCGGGCATCTGGTCGCTCGCCGCTTCCTTTACGACCACGGGGCGTCGTCACCGATCGAAACGCGCGGCATCGTCGCCAATTGGGACGGCCGCGCCAATCAACTCACGATATGGGACACCACCCAGGCGCCGGTCTTTCTCCGCAACGGGCTTGCCGGAATGCTGGGCTTGAGCGAGCGGCAGGTGCGCGTCATCGCGCCTTTTGTCGGCGGCGGCTTCGGGCCCAAGATCATGCTGTTCTATCCTGAAGAGGTCGTCATCCCATGGGTGGCGATGAAGCACAATCGCCCCGTCAAATGGATCGAGGATCGCCTCGAACATTTCTTTGCCACCACGCAGGAGCGCGGCCAGACTCACGACGCCGAAATCGCGCTGTCGCGCGACGGCCAAATCCTCGGCATCAAAGACACGTTTTTGCACGACACCGGTGCCTACAATCCTTACGGCCTGACCGTGCCGATCAACAGCCAATGCACGTTGCTTGGCCCCTATGTGGTGCCAAACTACGACAGCACTTTTACCGCGGTCTTCACCAACAAGCCGATCGTCACGCCCTACCGCGGCGCCGGCCGCCAGCATGGCGTCTTTGTCATCGAGCGGCTGCTCGACATCGCGGCGCGCGAGCTCGGTATCGGCCGGGCAGAGATCAGGCGGCGAAATTTCATCCCGGCCGATGCGTTCCCCTACAATAACGAAATCATCTATCAGGATTTTACCGCGTTGGAATACGACAGCGGCAATTACGAGCCGATACTCGATAAAGCCCTCGACATGATCGGCTATCAAAAATTCCTTGCCGAGGAACAGCCACGATTGCGCGCACAAGGCCGTAATGTCGGCATCGGCATCGCCTGTTATGTCGAAGGCACCGGCATCGGACCTTATGAAGGCGCCAAGGTGCAGGTGCAGGCCAACGGCAAAGTAAGCGTGGCAACCGGCATCGGCACCCAGGGCCAAGGACATTTTACCAGTTTCGCCCAGATCGCCGCGGATCAGGTCGGCGTCGATGTCCGCAATGTCGATGTGGTGACCGGAGATACCGATCAGTTCTACTGGGGTGCCGGCACATTTGCCAGCCGCGGCGCGGTCGTGGCGGGCAATGCCGTTAACGAAGCCGCAAAAGTGGTGCGGCAAAAAATCCTGCGACTTGCTGCCGAGCATTTCGAATGCGCCGAGGAGGATCTGGAAATCGCCGACGGCGCGGTTTCCGTCGTCGGCGTGCCCGGCCAGTCCGTCAAGCTCGGCGCGTTGGCGCTCAAAGCCAATCCGATGCGCGGTGCGGTGCGTCCCGGAACCGAACCTGGACTTGAATCGACGCAATATTTCGGGCCGCCGCGCGGCGCCACCGCGAGCGGCGTGCATGCCATGATCGTCGAGGTCGACCCGCAGATTTTCATGCTCAAGGTTCTCAAATACGTCGTCGTGCATGATTGCGGCACCATCATCAATCCATTGATCCTGGCCGGCCAGATCCACGGCGGCGTTGCGCAAGGCATCGGCAATGCCTTCTACGAACAACTCGTGTTCGACGACGAGGGGCAGTTGCTCAATGCGTCGCTCGCCGACTACTTGCTGCCGAGCGCACTCGAAGTACCGCGCATGGAAATCGCCCACATGGTGACCGCGTCGCCGCTCAATCCGCTCGGCATCAAGGGTGCCGGCGAGGCAGGCGCCATCCCGGTCGGTCCGCTGTTCGCGCAAGCCATCGAGGATGCGCTCGGGCTTGCGGACCGAAAAATCGAGTTGCTGGAAATTCCGCTTAGCCCGAACCGCCTGTTCGAGCTGACCGCGAAGCCGCGATGATTCCGGTCAACGGCGCCGCAGCTGCCCTGGTTGCTCTGCCGCGAAGCCTAACTGCTGTGCGACGCAGTTAGCTCAAGAAATGATTTTCGTATGGCGGCGATGCCCTGCGGCGACACGGTCATGCCGATATGGCCGATACCCGGCACGATCGTAATGGGCATATCGGGCCGTGCCGACCCCAGCAACGGCGCGAAACGGTCGGGAAAGAACAGTTCATCGCTGCCGCCGACCAGAAGCGCCGCCGGCTTCTTGCTGCGGCCGAGCCCCGCCAGATAATCGCGCGGCGCGCCGAAATCGACCGCAAGCCGGAACGAATAGACGCTGGTGAGGTTCGGAGCCTTTGGCGAAGTCGCGAAGGCGACGATGGGAAGCCCGTTGAACCAGTCGACGCCAAGGCGATTCAACAACGCCAGCACGATGATGCGCGGTTTCGCCACCGAGACCCACCCGCCGGTGTCTGGACGGATGGTCGGTGAGCCCGGCGGCAGGGCCGGCGAGATCATGATGAAGCGGTCAAACAGTTTCTCGTCGGGAGCGGCGATCACGCGCAGAACAAAACCGCCGCCCGAGGAAAAGCCGATCAGTGAAAAGCTGGTGCCGGGATGGAGCGGTCGCAGCACCGCCACGAAATCGGCGAGATCGTCCTCGAGCTGGCCGACATAATGGATATCGCCGCTGCGGCCGAAATTGCCATGGCCGCGCAGAACCGGCACATAAACCGACGCGCCGGCATCGCGTAGCGCCTTGGCAAGCGGATGCAGCCCGGCGCCGTCGTCGGACGAGCCGTGAATCAGTACCACCGCTTGCGTGCCGCCGCCCTCATAAACCCGATAGCCGAGCTTGGTGCCGTCGCGCGCCGGATAAGTCTGGACCGCCGGCAGATCGCTGAAATCGACGTTGGCAAAGGGTTCGCTGACCGAGGCCAAAGGCGGCGGCTGCACCGGCGCGTCGAAGGCCAGCACGGCGCCGAAGACGCCAAAAACGACGACGATTAAACAGACAAAAATCCAAAGCATTTTGCGCACTGTAAAGTCCTTTGCCCGGTTACTCCCCAGACACTATCGTCGCGGCGGCGGTCGTCCGAGTTTCAGCAGCGAAATGGCTCACTCATGCCGTCAAGGAGGCGGTGACTTGAACACGCTGCGGTGCATCTGCCATGGTTGGTACGCCGAATGCCGGGGCGTGACCACCGAGGTCGCGAAGGGATTTTTGCGATGTCGTCTTCGCCCTTTTCCAAATATCCGCGAGATCTTGCGGGTTACGGGCGCAACCCGCCCGATCCGCGCTGGCCCGGCAAGGCGCGTGTCGCCGTCCAATTTGTGGTGAATTTCGAAGAAGGCGCGGAAAACAGCATCCTGCACGGAGATCAGGCATCGGAGTCTTTCCTAACGGAAGTCATCGGCACGACGCCGTGGCCCGGCCAGCGCCACATGAACGTGGAATCCATGTATGAATACGGCTCGCGCGCCGGATTCTGGCGGCTATGGCGAATTTTCACGGCGCGAAGGCGCGCCGTGACCGTGTTCGGTGTTGCCAACGCGCTCGCCAGAAACCCGCAGGTGGTTGCCGGCATGCGCGAGGCCGGCTGGGACATCGCGAGCCACGGCTTGAAATGGATCGACTACAAGGACTTCTCCTACGCCGAGGAAGGCGCCCATATGCGCGACGCCATCCGTATTCACACCGAGACGACGGGCGAACGGCCGTTCGGCTGGTACACCGGCCGCACATCCGCGCACACATTGAAGCTCGTGCTCGACGATGGCGGCTTTTTGTATTCGTCGGATTCCTATGCCGACGACCTACCCTATTGGGTCAAAGGACCGAAGGGCCCGCACCTCATTATCCCCTACTCGCTCGATGCCAATGACATGCGGTTCATCAATGCCCAGGGTTTCCCGAACGGCGAGGCGTTCTTCACCTATCTGCGCGACACCTTTGACACTCTCTACGAAGAAGGCGCCCAGGCCCCGAAAATGATGTCGGTCGGGCTGCACTGCCGGTTGGCCGGGCGTCCGGGCCGCGCCGCAGGCCTCACCCGGTTCCTCGATCACATCGAAAAATTCGATCGCGTGTGGGTGGCCTCGCGCGTCGACATTGCACGGCATTGGCACCGCGAACACCCTACGCTCGCGGCCAATGCGCCGGTCATCGATTGAGGCCGCACAGTGGCCATGGCGCAAATCACGCTCGATGATCTCAACCGGATGGACCAAGACGCATATGTTGCGGCTCTCGGCGACATTTTCGAGCATGCGCCATGGGTCGCCGAGGCCACCCACAACGCGCGGCCGTTTCCAAGCTTGAACACGCTTTATGAGGTGATGACCGCCGCGGTGCGCGGTGCCGGCGATGCCCGCCAGATGGCGCTTATCAATGGCCATCCGGATCTTGCGGGCAAAGCCGCCCGCGAGGGAACGATGACGGCCGACTCGAAGCACGAGCAGTCGAGCGCGGGGCTCGACCGACTCTCGGCGGACGAATTCGCCGCGTTCCACCGGCTCAACAATGCCTATCGCGAAAAGTTCGGCATGCCCTTCATCATCTGCGTGCGCCGGCACGGCAAGGGATCGATCCTGCGCCAGTTCGAGCACCGCCTTGGCAACGACGCCGCGACCGAACGCGACGCGGCGCTGACCGAGATTTTCCGCATCGTCGCGCTCAGACTCGATCAGCGTGTTGCGGCGCCGGATCGTCTTCGCGTGCACGGCCGTCTCTCGACCCACGTGCTCGATACTTATAGCGGCCGCCCGGCGTCGGGCGTTGCGATCGAATTTTTTGAAGTCGCATCGTGGGGCGAGCCGCATCTGCTCTCGCACGCGATCACTAATGCAGATGGCCGCCCCGACCGCCCGCTTATTGCGGAGCAGCCGATCCCGATTGCTCAGTATGAGTTGCGGTTTGGCATCGGCGAATATTTTGCACGACAGGCCATATCAGCTACCGATCCGCCCTTTCTCGGTGTCGTTCCGATTCGGTTCGCTGTGGCGGAGCCCGAGGCTCATTATCATGTACCGATCATCGTCACGCCGTGGAGTTACTCCACCTATCGGGGCAGTTGATGGAGAAGTCGGCACTTTGGATCAAGGATCCGCTGGCCATTTTTGCGGACGGCGCCGAGCGGGGCATCGTGCTGCAAGATGGCCGCATCGTGGAGCTGATCGCTGCGGGGCACAGTCCGACGGTGCCAAATGTCGAAATATACGATGCCGGCGAACACGTGGTCGTGCCGGGCCTCATCAATACCCATCATCATTTCTACCAGACCCTCACCCGGGCCGTTCCAGCGGCGCTCGACCGCGAATTGTTCCCCTGGCTGCAGGCGCTGTATCCGATCTGGGCGCGGCTGACGCCGGAAGCCCTCGATCTCGGCATGACGCTGGCGATGGCCGAACTGCTGCTGTCCGGCTGCACCACGACGACGGATCACCATTATGTATTTCCCGCCGGGCTCGAGGACGCCATCGACATCGAAGTCGCCGCAGCGAAACGTCTCGGTTTGCGCGTTTTGCTGACGCGCGGCTCGATGAATCTGTCGCAGCGCGACGGTGGCTTGCCGCCGGACAGCGTCGTGCAAGACGAAGACACCATCCTGGCCGACAGCGAGCGCGTGGTGGCGCGTTATCACGAGGCCGGCCAGGGCGCGATGGTGCAGATCGCGCTTGCCCCTTGCTCGCCATTTTCGGTCACGACCTCGCTGATGCGTTCGACGGCGGAGCTGGCCGGCCGGCTCAACGTGCGCATGCACACCCACCTTGCCGAAACCGAGGACGAAAACCGCTACTGCCAAGAAGTCCATCATTGCCGCCCGCTCGACTACCTGGAGAGTTGCGGCTGGCTCAGCGATCGGGTCTGGCTCGCTCATGGCATTCATTTCGACACCCCCGAGATAAACCGGCTCGCGCGCGCCGGAACGGCAATTTCCCACTGTCCCTGCAGCAACCAGACGTTAGCGTCCGGCACCTGTCCGGTCTGCGCCATGGAGCAGGCCGGCGTGAAGATCGGCATCGGCGTCGACGGGTCGGCATCCAATGACGGCTCGAATTTGATGCAAGAGGTCCGCGCCGCATTCCTGCTGCAGCGCAGCCGCTACGGCGTCAAAGCGGTCAGTCACATCGACGCATTGCGCTGGGCGACCAAAGGCTCGGCGGCCTGCGTCGGGCGGGCGGACATCGGCGAGATCGCCACCGGCAAAATGGCGGACCTCGCGCTGTTCAAGCTCGACGAGCCGCGTTTCTCCGGCAGCGGCGATCCGCTTGCCGCCCTTGTGCTGTGCGGCGCGCACCGCGCGGATCGCGTCATGGTCGGAGGGCGTTGGATCGTGAAGGACGGCGAAATCCCCAATCTCGATCTCGGCGCGCTGGTGAAGCGCCACTCCGCGGCGGCCCATGCGCTGCAGTCCCCTCGCTGACTGATTTTTTGCTAAGTTGCCCGAACGGGATAATGGAGATTGATCATGCGGCGTCGCGTTGCGTTGGCCATTGCTGCGGCAATCGCGTTGCAAATTTGTTGTCAAAACGCGCAAGCCGCGACCGGCAATTTCCCGTGCGAAGCATTCGCCAAAAATCCCGATGGCTCATGGACCGTGCTCCAGACGACTTATCTTGAAGGCCCCAACGTCAAAGTCCAGCAAGACGCCACTTTCGCGCCTGGTCGCGTAGTCCTCGGCTATGACATCGCGGACATGATCGCCAAAGCGTGTCCGAACGCGGTGGTGGCGCCGCCGCCAGGAACGGAACCGGCCGCGGCTCAAGGTGCAGCACCAAGTGTAGCGCCAAGTACGGCGGGAGTGAGTACCGCACCAGGCACGGCACCGCGCGCGGCCGCGCCGCAGCCGCAGTCGTTCCTGGCGCGATATGCGGACGCCAATGGCAACCTCGACATCCGGCAACTGACCTGCGGTCACCTCGATGATACCTCCGCCGAGGAGGCCGAGCTGTTTCTCTCCTGGTATAGCGGCTGGTACTCCGGCGTTGCCAAGAACCGGGGCATCAATCTGGCACGAGTCCGGTACGCCATCCGCAATGTCGTCGCCTATTGCAAAGGCGACCGCGGCAAAAGGCTCACCGAGGTGATGGAACAGATGCTGAAATAGAAGATACGCTGGCCGAATGAATATTTCGGCAGATTGGCGTGACACACTAATTCGACAACGGAACGAATACCGCTCGGTTCTTGGGCTGGGCTATTTCTTAAGCATGACGTTCGCAGGCCCGATCAAGATTATGTCATGGCAGCCATTTGCCGAGGCGCGGGCTCTAGGATTTTCGCTGCGCCGCAATAGCTAACTCTGCAAGGCCGGGGCGAACGAGTGCGATTGGGAGCGCGCTCTCACAACGAAAATATGGAGTGAGACCATGCGGACTAACCTCATTGCGGCCATCGTCGCGAGCGGGTGCTTGCTGGGCTTGCAAGCTTCGGCATTCGCTCAAGGCGCTGCCGCGTATCCGAATACTGCGCCGGTATTGACCGAGCCTGCGCCTATCGCGCCCGAGACTCGACCGGGGGCGTATGTGCACGTACCGCCGGCACAGCCGTATTACGACCAATACAGCGACCAATACGGCGGCGACTATTACGGCCAGTATCGCCGGCACAGCCGCTGACCACTCCGGCATTATCGGCCGTCAACACCATCGCCAACGCCATAAGACTCACGACGGAACGCTGACCGGAACAAAATCCGGTCAGCGTTATCTTGCCCTGTCGCGGTAAGGCCGTGGATCGATCCGTGGAGAAGACGATCACTTCCCCGGAATCTTATCGTCCACGCCTTTGACATAGAAGTTCATGCTCAGGATCTGGCCGGGGTCGAGTTGGTCGCCGCCTTTGCACTCCACCGTCTTGCCGTCCTGATCGGTGATCGGGCACTTGAACGGCTTCAACGCGCCAGACGTGATGGCGGCTTGGGTATCCATCGCCATCTTCTTCACGTCGTCGGGCATGTTGGTATAAGGCGCCATCACCACCATCCCCGAACCAAGGCCGCCCCAGGTGTCTTCGGAGGCCCATTTGCCGTCAAGCACGGCTTGGGCGCGCTTGGTGTAATAGTCACCCCAGTAGTCGGTATCCGCCGTGAGCTGGGCTTGCGGCCCGAACTTGATCATGTTGGACGATTGGCCGAAGGCGTGAATGCCGCGCTGCTCCGCAATCTGCATCGCAGCCGGCGAGTCGGTGTGCTGCGTCAGCACGTCGACACCCTGGTCTATCAGCGCCTTGGCGGCATCGGCTTCCTTGCCTGGATCGAACCAGCTGTTCACCCAGATGATCTTGACCTTCATGTTCGGGTTGACCGACTGCGCGCCTAGCATGGTCGCGTTGATGTTGGAGATGACCTCGGGGATCGGAAACGAGACGATGTAGCCGATCACGCCGGTCTTCGAGATCTTGGCGGCGATTTGACCCTGGATGTAGCGCCCTTCATAGAAGCGGGCGGCATAGGTGGCCACGTTCTTCGCACGCTTGAAGCCGGTGGCGTGTTCGAAGAACACGTTCGGATATTTGTTCGCCACCTTCAGAGTCGGGTCCATGAAGCCGAACGAGGTGGTGAAGATGAGCTTGTGGCCGGTCCGCGCGAGTTGTTCGATTGAGCGTTCGGCGTCCGGGCCCTCGGGAACGTTCTCGAGATAAGTCGTCTCGACCTTGCCGGCGAGCGCCTTTTCCATGGCCTTGCGGCCGACGTCGTGCTGGTAACTCCAGCCGAGATCGCCGATCGGCCCCGTATAGATGAAACCGATTTTCAGCTTTTCGGCGGCATAGGACCCGCCGAACGTCGCGGTCGCGATCGCCAGGACCGCGGCCATGGCGATGATGTTCCATTTCTTCATGATTTTACTCCGGGTTGGAAAGACGGGCGTATTGCCTATTCGAATTCCCCCACGTGCGAAGCGCCCGTCGCGCGTGTTCGAGAAACGATCAGCGGTCCGGCACAAAGACCACACCGAGAGATGCTGGCGCGGCAGACCCGGAAATGCCGCGCGTCCGCGAAATCAACACGAGAACGATGACCGTGGCAAGATAGGGCAGCGACGACATCAACTGCGAAGGAATGCCGAGGCCAAGCGCCTGGGCATGGAGCTGCAGGATGGAGACCGCTCCGAACAAGTAGGCGCCAGCCACCAGACGACCAGGGCGCCACGACGCGAACACCACCAGCGCCAGTGCGATCCAACCGCGCCCCGCGGTCATGCCCGGAATAAAGAAAGGCGTGTAAGCAAGGGGCAGAAAGGCGCCGGCGAGCCCGGCGCAGCCGCCACCGAACAACACCGCGAGCGCGCGTATCTTGAGTACCGGATAACCCAGCGCATGGGCCGAAGTGTGATTGTCGCCCACGGCGCGCAGCACCAGGCCGGTGCGGCTGCGATAGAGAAACAGCCAAATGCCGATCACCAACGCGACGGACAAATAGACGAACGCGTCCTGGCCGAACAGGATGCGGCCGACCAACGGCAGATCGGTCAGGCCCGGCAGATGCAATTGCGGCGCCGGCGTGATGCGCTGACCGACGAAGCCGGCGCCGATCAATCCCGACAAGCCGGTACCGAGGATCGTGAGCGCAAGGCCGCTCGCGACCTGGTTGACCGCGAGACCCAACGTGAAAATCGCGAAGATTGCCGACATCGCTACACCGGCAAATACGCCGCAGAGAGCGCCGACAACGACCGAGCCCGAGAGGTCGGTGCCGGCAAAGGCGCAGGCCGCGCCCATGATCATCATGCCCTCGAGGCCAAGGTTGAGCACGCCCGAGCGCTCGGTCACCAGTTCGCCTGCCGCCGCCAACAATAGCGGCGTCGAGGCGGCGATCACCGACAGCATGATGGCTTCAAGCATCAGCATGCGCGGGCTTTCTCAGCGTGCGGATGAAGCGGATGCGATAGATGATCATGGAGTCGCAGGCTAGAACGTAGAACAGCAGAATGCCCTGGAATACCTTGGTGAGATCGAGCGGCACCTTGATCGCGATTTCGGCGTTCTCGCCGCCGATGAACGTCAACGCGAGAAACAGGCCTGCGATCAGTATGCCCACGGGATTAAGCCGGCCGAGGAAAGCGACGATGATGGCGGTGAAGCCATAGCCCGGCGATATATCGGGCTGCAGATGTCCGACCGGCCCCGCCACCTCGATGATGCCGGCGAGTCCGGCCAGCGCGCCGGAAACCGCAAATGTGAAGAGCGTCAGCTTGTCGGCGTTGAAGCCGGAAAAACGCGCCGCTTTCGGAGCGGCGCCGACCAGGCGGATCTCAAACCCCATGATGGTGCGGCCAAGCAGCACGGTCGCCGCCATCACGGCGAGCAAGGTGACGATCGCGCCGGCGTGCAAGCGGCCGCCCTCGATCAAGGTCGGCACGGTGGCGACCGGATCGAATTCGGCGGTGGTCGGGAAATTCATCCCGTGCGGATCGCGCCACGGTCCGCGCACCAGATAGTCCAAACCGAAATTGGCGACATAGACCAGCATCAGGCTGGTGAGAATTTCGCTGGCGCCGAAACGCACCTTGCAAATCGCCGGAATAAGCGCATAGAGCGCGCCGCCGAGTGCGCCCAACAGCAGCATCGCCGGCAGCACCCAGGGACCGGCGTCGGTGCCATTGGTGCGCACCGCAAGCCAGCTTCCGGCCACGGCGCCGACGAGAAATTGCCCCTCGGCGCCGATGTTCCAGATATTGGCGATGTAACACAGCGACAAACCGATGGCGATCATTACCAGCGGCGTCGCCTTGACGGCGATCTCGCCCAGCGAATAGGGGTCCGTGAGCGGCTCGAGAAAGTAAACGTCGAGGGCTTCGACCGGGTTCTTGCCGAGAATCGCAAACAACACAGCCATCGTCGCCAAGGTGAGAGCGATCGCGATCAGCGGCGAGGCAATTGCGATCGTGGCAGAGCGTTCCGATCGGCGCTCAAGCACCAACGGCATGGCTCGCCTCCTCGACGCTGGGCTCCTCGCCGGTCTTGGCACCGCCCATGAGCAGTCCGAGCTTTTCGCGCGTGACCTCGGCGGCGCTCAGCGGCGCCGACAACCTGCCGTGGAACATCACCGCGGTACGGTCGGCAATCTCGAGAAGCTCATCGAGATCCTGGCTCACGACCAGCACGGCCGTTCCACGGCCGGCTAGATCGATAAGGGCCTGGCGAATGGTCGCCGCCGCGCCGGCATCGACGCCCCAGGTCGGCTGGCTCACCACCAGGACGCCGGGCTCGCGCAGGATCTCGCGGCCAACGATGAATTTCTGCAAATTGCCGCCCGACAGGCTTACTGCTTCCGGATCGCGCTTGGCCTTACGCACGTCGAAGCCGGTGGTCGCGCGGTCGACGGCGGCAAGGGTCGCGGACTTGTCGACGAAGCCGCGCCTGACCATGCCACTCGCGGCGTGGCCGGTGAGGAGCGCGTTCTCGGACAATTTCATCCGCGGCGCCGTGCCATGGCCGAGCCGTTCCTCCGGCACGAAGGCGGCGCCCATGCGGCGCCGGTCGGTGACGCTGAGCAAGCCGGCCGCCTCGCCGTCGATGACAACGGCGCCGCCCTCGGAGGCGAGACGTTCGCCGGACAACGCTGAAAACAATTCGTCCTGGCCGTTGCCGGCGACGCCGGCAATGCCCACGATCTCGCCGCCGCGGACTTCGAGCGATATTTCCTGGAGCCGCGTGCCATGCGGGTCGTCCGGCTCGAGCGAAAGCTTGTGAATGACGAGCCGCGGCACCGAGACGCCA
>Ga0208604_1000006_pt1 | contig 28635 bp, 29 predicted proteins | sample MicForSoSWNH22_M_FD_188009 | JGI IMG/M metagenome (GOLD analysis project Ga0208604, IMG submission 188009) | Forest soil microbial communities from Harvard Forest Long Term Ecological Research site in Petersham, Massachusetts, USA - MetaG HF016... | ecosystem: Environmental > Terrestrial > Soil... | reverse complement strand
GCATGTCGGTCATCCGGGCCGATCGGCGTTCCAATCCGCGATCCACGGCCAAGGCGCCCACGGGCTCAATCACGTTGCCAATCCGGCAGCTGCTCGCGCCGGCCTAGCCGGAGCGCACCTGGCTCACGCCAACGCGGCGTTCGCCGGCCGGGCATCGTTCGCCGCTAACCGGCATTTCGCCGGCGCCGGCGCCTTCCATCCATTCTTAAATCGCGGCTGGCATTGGCACAACCATCTCGGTTGGGTCGGCCCGCTGTTCTGGCCCTTTGCCTACGGCGATTTCTTCTATTACGCACTGTGGCCGGACGACTATTACGATGTCGATCCGTTCTGGGTTTATGGCTACGGCGACATCTACGAAGGCATTTTCTCGCCTTACCTCTACGACGACTACGTGCAAGGCCCGGGCGCTCCGGCGCGAATGGCCGCGCTCACCCAGAGCATGGCGCAAAGCTGCGGCGATGAAGCCACCGAGGTCACCGGATGGCCGATCAATCAGATCAGCGACGCGGTGCAGCCGAACGCGCAGCAAAGCGCGCTGCTCGACGACCTCGGCAACGCCATCGTCAAAGCCGGCGACGTGATCAGGTCGCACTGTCCGACCAACGTGTCGTTCACCCCGACCGGGCGCCTCGACACCATGCAGCAGCGGCTGCAGGGATTGGTGCAGGCCGTCAACATCGTGAGCGAGCCGCTGGGCAAATTCTATGACTCGCTCAATGACGAGCAGAAGGCGCGCTTCAACAGTATCAAGCCGACGACGGATAAGGGTGCCGCGTCAAACGCACCGGCTACTACCGCGACGACGCCGAAATCCGACTGCGATGCCTCGGTGATGGCGTGGCCGACCGATCAGATCGATCAGGCGGTGCAGCCGAACGACGCGCAGCGCGCCAAGCTCGACGCCTTGAAGTCGGCGGCCGCGAACGGCGCCGACATCATCAAGGCGGCGTGTCCGAGCGAGACCCCGAGCACGCCGCCGGCGCGCCTCGCCGCGGCCGGCAAGCACTTGCAAGCCATGTTGCAGGCGGTCGACACCATCCGCCCGCCGCTGCACGACTTCTACAATTCGCTGAGCGATAGTCAGAAGGCGCGCTTCAACACCATGGGCAAGCAGCTGTTCGCGCAGACGCAGCAGACGCAACAATAGTTGTAGCCCGGATTGCGCAACGCGCAATCCGGGACTTTTTCTCCCGGATTTCGCTAGCTCAATCCGGGCTACGTCCTAATGAAATAGCTTCGGGAATTTCGCCCGCAGTTTTGCGCGCAGATTGGCGCTGACGTCGACCACCGGCGGGAACGTGCCCTTGAGCTTCATATCATAGGGGATGCAGGCGTCGATCAGGATGCGGTTGTTGAAATTGCCGGGTAGGAAAAGCGGGTCGCGCTTGGACGCCCACGCCTTCTGCACCAGATCGATATCGACATTGGGATCGAACCGCGTGCACATCGCCCACAGCACGGCATCGAGATCGCCGGCGTCGATGTCGTCGTCGACCACCACGGTCCACTTACCCGCATAGGCGCCGCCCTGGCAGGCGCAGGCGACGTGCAGCGCTTGGCGCGCGTGGCCGGGATAGCGCTGGCGCAGCTGGATCGCGGTGAACCGCGTCGCCGGTCCCGCCTCGTGGTTCCAGACGCCGAGCACGTCGGGCACGCCGCAGGCATCGAGCGCGCGCCAGATTTGCGCCGCGCCGGCGATGCCTTTGAGCAGGCCGGTTTCGTCGACCGGCTTGTGCTGCGGCGCGCAAGTCAGGATCGGATCGTTGCGGTGCAGGATGGTTTTGACGTTGACGTAGGGCCGGTCCTGGGTGTCGTCGGAGTAATAGCCCATCCATTCGCCGAACGGGCCTTCCGGCCTGGTCTGGCCGGGCACGGTCTCGCCTTCGATGGCGATTTCGCAATCAGCCGGGATCGGGAATCCGGTGTAAGGCCCGCGCACCACGTCGATCGGCTCGTCGCGCAAGCCGCCGGCGATATCGAGCTCGCTCACCTCCGGCAGCGGGCTCGACGACAGCATGAACAACAGCGGGTCCTGGCCGCACAGGATCACCACCTTCATCGGCTCGCCGCGGGCGAAATATTTGTCGCGGTGGATGCGGCCGTGCTTGCCTTCGGTGATCTGGCAGCCGACGGTCTTGCCGTCATAGACCTGGCTGCGATAGGCGCCAAGATTGAACCAGCCGGCGTCGGGATCCTTGGTCATGACGCAACAGGCGGTGCCGATGAAACGCGCCTTGTCGGCCTCGTGATGGCGCGGCACCGGAAATTTCAGCACGTCGATGGCATCGCCCTCGACGACGTTCTCGAAAATCGGCCCGTCATTGACGAAGCGCGGCGGCAGCGGCTTTAGATCCTGCATCCGCGCGTGATAGCGCTGCACGATGTCCACCTTGCGCTCGTAGTCGAGCGGCAGCCCGAGCGTCAGTGCGATGCGTTTGATCGACGACAATTGCCCATAAAGCGTGCGATAGCCTTTGGCGTAACCCGGCACGTCATCGAACAGGATCGCCGGCGCCTGACCGCGGCTTTTTTCCGTCAGCATATGGGTGACGGCGCCCATCTCGACGTCCCAATCGGCGCCGGACACGCGCTCGAGCTCGCCGAGTTTTTCCACCGTGTCGAGCCAACCGCGCAAGCCGCGATAACTCTGGCGTCGTCCCGTCGCAGCGCCTGCGCTCGTCATGCTGGTCTCCAACTATCTCAATCGGCTGCAAACCGGGTATGAATGCCGGTCCCGAACGTGTCAAGCTGACGCTGTCCGTTCCTGCCGCTCCGGAGTCCATCGTGGCCATTCCCAAACCCAACTACAACCCGCCCTTCAACATCACGCGCGCCAGCCATTCGGTGCTGCATGTGAAAGACTTGGCGAAGAGCCGCGCCTTCTATGTCGATCTGATCGGCCTGATCGTCAGCGATGAGGACAAGGACACGATCTATCTGCGCGGCGTCGCCGAGGTGTGCCATCACTCGCTGGTGCTCAAGCGCGCAAGTGCGCCGCAAGCCGAGCGGGTCGGCATGCGCTGCTTTACCGAGGAGGATTTGGAAAAGGCGAAGCATTATTTCGAAAAAGCGAACTTGCCGGCGCAATGGGTCGAGCGGCCGTACCAGGGCCGGACGCTCCATGTCAGCGATCCGCTCGGCCTGCCGCTCGAATTTTGCGCCACCATGACGACCAAGCCGCGGCTGATGACGAGTTTTGAGTATCACCACGGCGCGGTGCCGCACCGCATCGATCATTTCCAGATTCTGGTGCCGGACGTGCAGCGCGAGCTGGACTTCTACACGGGGCTGGGCTTCCGGCTTTCCGAATATATTGCGCCGGACGGCAGCGACGATCCGCTGTTCGTGTTCCTGCAGCGCAAGGGCAATCCGCACGACATCGTGTTTGCGCCCGGCGCCGGGCCGCGGCTGCATCACGCCGCGTTCAGCATCGGGGAATCGTATCATTTCTTCTATGTCTGCGATCTCGCCTCGAATCTGGGTTTTGCCGAAAACATCGAGTTCGGCCCGGGGCGGCACGGGCCGGGGCTGGCGCTGTTCGTCTATATGCGCGATCCCGACGGCCACCGCATCGAGCTGTTCAACACGCATTATCAATGCATGGACATCGAGGATGAGCCGGTGCGCTGGGACGCCTCCGTCGCCGGCAAGCGGCGCTGGCAATTGCCGGCGCGCGCCATGTGGTTCGCCGAAGCCAGCCGCTTCGCCGGCGTCGAGCCGCGCGAGCCGGCGCACAAGGGGAACCCGATGACGCTCGAGAAATACGTCGCGGCGGCAAAATAGGAGCGAGCCATGGCGCTGACGGTTGACGCGCGGTGGATTGCCGTTGCGCTTGGGCTATTGGTCGGGCTGTTGTCCCGCGACGCCACGGCTCAGGCGTCCAGTCCGAACGTGCTTTGGCAGATCGTGCACGGTCAGTGCGTCCCGGACCAACAGCAGCATCACGATCCGAAGCCATGCGCCGAAGTAGACCTCGCCGGCGGATTCGCGGTGCTCAAAGACATCGCTGGCGCATCGCAGTTTTTGCTCATTCCGACGACGGAGATAGGCGGCATCGAGGACCCCTCGCTTCTAGCACCTCTCGCCCACAACTATTTCGCCGAAGCCTGGCAGGCGCGGGGTTTTGTCGAAAAGGCGCTTGGCCGCACGATGCCGCGCGATATGCTGAGCCTGGCAATCAATTCGGCGTCGGGGCGCACCCAAGACCAGTTCCACATTCACATCGACTGCATTCGCTCCGATGTCCGCGACACGCTGTTGCGCGAGCGCCCCAACATCGGCTGGCGGTGGACTGTGCTGAAAACGCCGCTTGCCGGGCATCAATACCGCGCCATGCGCGTGACGGGACCGACGTTGTTCGGGCACAATCCGTTCAAGCTCCTGGCGTGGGGCGTGCCGGGGGCCCGCGCCGACATGGGCCAGCACACGCTGGTGGTCGTCGGCATGGTGTTTAACGGCAGGGTGCCAGGCTTCATTATCCTCGACGATCGCGCCGATCTGGCGCACGGCGACTGGGGTAGCGGCGAGGAATTGCAAGACCACGCTTGTGCGCTAGGGCATTAAACCCGCCGATGCAGCCGGTGCTCGATCCATAGCAAGAGCGCGTTGGCGATCGCGGCGAAGACGAACAGGATGATCGCGACCGTCACCATGTCCTCGCTTTGCGCAAGCGACATGTCGCTCATGATCATGGAGCCGAGCCCGAGCTTCGAGGCGAACATCTCGCCGAGCAGCACGCCAAGGAGCGTCACGGTGAAGCCGATGCGGAGCCCGGTGAACACTTCCGGCAATGCGGCCGGCAGCAGCACGGTGGTGATGGTTTGCCACGACGACAAATGCAGCGTGCGCGCCGCGCGCAGATAAACTTGCGGGATGGCGCGGATCGCGCCCATGGTGAGCAGCGCCACCGGCAAAATGCCGTGCATGGCGCCGAACGCCACCTTGCCCGATATGCCGAGTCCGAAGATCAGCAGCACCACCGGATAGAGCGTGATCTTCGGCAGCGAATAGATCACCACCAGGATCGGCTCGCCGACCGCGCCGGAGAGCCGGTGCGCGCCCATCCACACGCCGATCGCAAGTCCGATCCCATAGGCGAGCAGGAGCGCCAGGCTGAACGCCTGCAGGGTCGCCGCGGCGTTCTCGGTAAACCGCGTCGTCGGCACCAAGTGCACGAGATACGCCATGGTCGCCAGCGGCGCCGGCAGCGCCGTCGAGCCGGCGATCTCGTGCAAAATCTTCCACACCACGAGCACGACGGCGGCGATGATCAGCGTGTCGGTGGCGCGGCGGGTCGCGGTCACGTCCGGCCTCCGCTCCGCCGCTCCGCCCAGCGCACGTCGAGCGCGTGCAAGACCGTGTTGACGACGGTGGCGACGATGAGCAGGAACAGGATCAGCGCATACATGCGCCGGTTGTTGAAATCGGAATAGGCATCGGCAATGTCGCGGCCGAGACCGGCGGGCGACAGAATGAATTCGGCGGCGATGACGGCGATAAAACCGTAAGACACCGAAAGTTTCACGCCGGTGAAGAGATAAGGCGCGGCGGCGGGAAGCTGCAACGTCATGGCGGCGGTCACCGCATCCAGGCGGTGCACCCGCGCCACTTTGGTGAGCACGCGCGGCACGCGATCGAGGCCGTTGAGCGTGGCAATGATCATGGCGACGACGGCGGTGGCGACGCCGATCAGCACGATCGGGATCGGGGACAGCCCGAAGATCGCGATCAGCACCGGATAGAAGATGAAGATCGGCACGGCGTAATAGGTGGCGAACAGCGGATCGAGCGCCTCGCGCAGCCGCGGCAGCGCATGAATGACGAGGCCGAGCGCGAAGCCGAGCGCGATCGAGACCGCGATCACGATGACGATGATGCCCAAGGTGCGCTCGATGTCGGCATTGATGGCGCCGGAGGCAAGCAGCGCGTAAAGCGAGGTCGCCATCTCGGACGGCGCAATGATGGTTTGATGCCGGATCAAGCCCGTCTGGCAGGCAAGCTCCAGCGCGCCGATCATCGCCACGATCACCGCAAGCCGGATCAGGCCGACGCGTGTCATCCCGCGGCCGTTGTCGTCATGCCCGCATGGCCGAGCGCCTTGAGCGATTCGCCGCGCAAGCGATCCCACAGCCGCCCGGTGATCTCGCCGAATGCCGGCTCGGCGACGATCTTGCTGTCGCGCTCGCGCGGCCAGCCGGTGTCGATGATCTCGATGAAGCGGCCGGGGCGCGCCGACATGGCGCCGACCCGGTCAGCCAGCATCGCCGCTTCGTCGAGCGCGTGGGTGATGAGGAGCACGGTCGCGCCGGTCGAGCGCCACAGCCGCAACACCTCGTCGCCCATCAAGAGGCGCGTCTGCGCGTCGAGCGCGCCGAACGGCTCGTCGAGCAGGATCAGGCGCGGCTGCAGCACCAAAGTGCGCGAAATACAGACGCGCTGGCGCATGCCGCCGGACAATTGCGACGGGTAGGCGCGGGCGAAATCCTTCAGCCCCATGAAGGCTAGCGCATCGTCGACGCGCCGGCGCACTTCGGCGTCGGCGACGCCGCTGCGGCGCAACCCGAACGCGGCATTGTCCCACACCGTGAGCCAGGGAAAGCTGGCGTCCTCCTGGAAGACGACGCCAATACCTTCGGCGACTTCGCCGCTGACCGGCTTGCCCTCGAATGTCACCGTGCCCGCGGTCGGCCTTTGCAGGCCGGCGAGTACTTCGAGGAACGTCGACTTGCCGCAGCCCGACGGCCCGACTATGGCGAAGAACTCACCCTTGCGCAGGTCGAGGTCGATCGGCCCGAGCGCGTTGACCGGCGGCTGATTGCCGGCGCCGGGAAAGATGCGGGTGACGGCTGATAGCTGCGCGTGGATATCGCGCGCGACGGCGTTCATTTCACTTGCTGCAAGTCGGGCGGCAGGAACGAGGCGTCGATCATCTTCGACAGATCGGGGTCCTTGTCGATCATGCCGACATATTTCATCGCACGCACGGTGTTGACCAGCAGCGGCATTTCGATCTGGCCCTCGCTGTAGAATTTCGCATCGACCAGCATCTGCATCAGCGTGTCGACGTCCTTCGGCGGCAGCGGCGCATAGATCGGCTCGAGGATCTTGCTCGCTTCGGCGGTGTGGCTGTAGAGATATTTCACCGCCTCGCGCCGTCCGGCCAGGATGGCGCGCAGCTTCTGCGGATTTTTCTTGATCAGGTCGCCGGTGGCGATGCCGACCGCGGGCGGCAACAGCGGCAAATCCTTCGGCCCGACGATGACGCGGTACTTGCTCTCGCCGCCGCGCGCCAAAAACAAGATGCCCGGAATGCTGGTGGCCTCGACCACATTGTTTTCCAGCGCCGTGAGCGCGCCGGACAGATTGCCGAGCGCGACGCGCTGGATGTCGTTGGGGTTCATGCCGGCATTTTCGGCCGCCAGCACCGCCGTCATTTCGCCCAGGGATTTCGGATTGGAGATGGCGAACTTCTTGCCCTTCAGATCCGCCATGGTCTTGATCGGCGAGTTCGGCATCACGATGATGACGTTGCTCGCCATCGACCGCGAGCCGATATCGACGATCTTGATGTCCTGGCCTTCGTTGATGGCGGCGATGATGCCGGCGGGCGAGGTCTCGCCGTAGCCGAGATCGCTGGCGAGCACGGCGCGCACCGACGAGCCGCCGCCTTCGCCGGAAATCACGCCGGTGATGTCGACACCGGCGGCCTTGAAGAATCCCTTGTCGATCGCCACACCATAGGGCGCGCCGGAGGGATCGGCCTTGTACTGGGTGACCAGGATGTCTTCGGCAAAAGCCGGCGCCGCCGCGCTTGCCAGGAGCAGCGCTCCGAACATGGCCTTGGCGAACGCGCTGGCAGAATTGTTGTGGTGCAGCATCCTCGTCTCCCTTTGGTGACCCTCGCATTATCGCTCGCCGCCAGCGGAATGGGAATGCGACCAGTTCTCAGTTTTTTAATGCGCCGGGCGTTTACTGGAGAGCGTTTGCATTGCCGGTGCTCCGATGGAAGAATCCTTGACCAAAGCGGGCAACCGCCCCACAGCCGCCATTTGGCCGGAAAGCAATGAACTCATGACGCTTCCAGCGGAGAGCGCTCCGCCCCTGGCGCCGGCCGGCGCGGTGGACCCGATCTGGCTCAAGTCCTACCCGGCTGGCACGCCCAAGACCATCGACCCGGACAGCTACCGCTCGCTACACGCCATGCTGCTGGAATCGTGCCGGTTGCACGCCGCGCGGCCGGCATTCGAAAGCTTGCGGGCGCGCATGACCTATGGCGAGTGGGACCGCGACAGCCGCGGCTTTGCCGCGTTCCTGCGCGAGGAATTGGCCTGCGCCGCCGGCGACCGCGTCGCGATCATGCTGCCGAACATGCTGGCCTATCCGGTCGCGTTGCTCGGCGCGCTGCGGGCCGGCTTGATCGCGGTCAACATCAACCCGCTTTACACGCCGCGCGAGCTCAAGGAGCAGCTCAAGGATTGCGGCGCTACGACCATCGTCATCATGGAGAATTTTGCCCACAAGCTCGAGCAGGTCATCGCCGAAACCGATATCCGCCACGTCGTGGTGGCGCGGCTCGGCGACTTCGTGCCGGTGCTCAAGCGCTGGGCGTTCAATTTCGCCAACTCCTATATCGAGCGCGCCGTGCCGGCCTGGAGCTTCGACGCTTTCACCATGCTGCAGGATGCCTGTGGCCGCGCGCCGAGCGAGCTTTACACGGACGCGAACACGCAGGCTTCGGACGTGGCGCTCTTGCAATATACCGGCGGCACCACCGGCGTGCCCAAAGGCGCGATGCTGACGCACCGCAATCTGATCGCCAACACGCTGCAGTGCCTGGCGTGGACCGGAGCCCGCGCCAAATATGAGAACGAAACCACGCTGACGCCGCTGCCGCTCTATCACATCTTTTCGTTGACCGCGAACCTGTTGTCCATCGCGGTGGTCGGCGGCTTGAACGTGCTGGTCATCGATCCGCGCAATCTCGACCGGCTGGTCCGCACCATGGGCGATTCCCACGTCGCGGTGATGTCCGGCGTCAACACTTTGTACAATGCGCTGGTGCATCGACCCGACTTCGCCGCTTTGGATTTCAGCGCGATGCGGCTCGCGCTCGGCGGCGGTGCCGCGATCCAGAGCGAGGTGGCGCACCGCTGGCGCGAGATCACCGGCACGGATCTGGTCGAGGGTTACGGCCTGACCGAGGCATCGCCGGTGGTGTGCATCAACACGGTGGTCAATCCGAAGCTCGGCACGGTCGGGCTGCCGGTGCCCTCGACCGAGCTGAGCATTCGCGACGACCATGGCGCGATGCTGGCCCCGGACGATCACGGCGAAGTCTGGGTGCGCGGCCCGCAGGTGATGAAGGGCTATTGGCGGCGTCCCGCCGAAACCAAGGACGTTCTCACCGCCGACGGTTGGCTGCGCACCGGCGATATCGGCACGCTCGATGCGCAGGGTTACTTGAAGCTGCTCGACCGCAAGAAGGACATGGTCATCGTCTCCGGCTTCAAGGTGTTTCCGAGCGAAGTCGAAGACGTCGCCATGCAGCATCCCGACGTCATCGAGGCGGCGGTGATCGGCGTGCCGAGCGAGCGCACCGGACAGGCGGTGAAACTCTTTGTCGTCAGGAGCGACCCGGCGCTCACCGAGGCGCAGTTGAGCCAATTTCTCCACGAGCGCTTGGCGAACTACAAGGTGCCGCACATAATCGAGTTCCGCGACAACCTGCCGAAGAGTAATATCGGCAAAATTCTGCGCAAAGAGCTGCATTGAGAGCGAACAGGTTTCGCGATGAGCGAAGCGATTGTGGTCGGCGGCGGCCTGGCCGGCGCGGCTTTTGCCATTGAGCTTGCGCGCCAAGGTCGCCCGGTCATCGTTCTGGAGAAGACCACCGGCGCCCACCACAAGGTCTGCGGCGAATTCTTGAGCGCGGAAGCACAGGCGCTGCTGGCCCGGCTCGGGCTCGATGTGTGGCAGCTCGGCGCGCGGCCGGCCGGTTGGCTCGGCCTTGAATTCGGCGGCCGGGACGAACGGCTGAAGCTGCCGTTTCGCGGCGCCGGCCTGTCGCGTTTTCTGCTCGACCAGGCGCTGCTCGATGCCGCGGCGCGCGCCGGCGCGCAAGTGATCCGCGGCGCGACCGTGACCAGATTGGATTACGAGCAAAAATCCGCTGTTGTGCACACGGCGACGCAACGATTGTCCGCAAGCCACGTCGCGCTCGCCACCGGCAAGCACAATCTGCGCGGCCTGCCGCGGCCGCAAGCGCCGACCGTGGCGTTCAAGATGCAGTTTCGCGTCACGCCGGCCGTTGCCGCGATGCTCGATGATCTGGTCCAGCTCGCGATGTTCCCGGGCGGTTATGCCGGCGTGTGTCTGGTCGAGGGCGGCATCGCCACGATCTGCTGGGTGATCGATCGCGACGTGACAGGCGAGGGGGCCGTCGCGTGGGACGCGCACGCCGCCTTTCTCGCCGAGCGCTCGGATTTTTTTGCAACGCTACTCGCCGGCGCGACGCCGCTGTGGGACAAACCGGTCGCGGTCGCGGCCATTCCCTACGGCTTTCTGCGCCGCGAGGTGATTTCCGATGCCGTCTATCCGCTGGGCGACCAGCTTGTGGTCATTCCGTCCTATACGGGCGACGGCACATCGATCGCCTTGCACACCGGTATGGCGGCCGCACGCGCTGTTCTCAGCGGCCAATCGGCCGGCGAATTTCAGGCCAAGGCTATCGCCAAGCTAAAACCTCAGATCGCCTGGGCGAAGATCGCCAATGTCGCTTTCGTCAATGCCACGGCGCAGCGGGTGACTTCGGCGGTCGCCCGCGTGGCGCCGTGGGTGGTGCCGGGGATCGCGCGATTCGTGGTGAACAGGACGCGGCTGCGCGAATGACGCAGTGGGTTTGCTGCTACCCTTTGCGGCACGCCACGACGTAGCGGAACGGGAAATACCATCTGATCGAGGTGCGCGAGCGCGGGATGCCGGCTTCCGCCAGTAGGCGCCGCCAGTCGGCGGCGACGAAGGCGCGCGAGATCGATATCGGGCCGTCGCTGCGCATCATTCGGCTCAATGGCAGGAGGTGGAAGACGGTCTTGACGAAATAATACGGCAACGGATGGCGGTGCAGGTCGTTGATGAACCAGCCACGTACGGCGTGGCTATCCATCCATTTTATGAACCGTACTAGTTCGGCGTCGGTCAAATGGTGGGTGAAGTTGCAACTGATGATGAAGTCGGCCTGCCGCGACGGATCGAGCGCAAAAATGTTCGAGGTCTCATAGCGGATATTCATCTCTTGCGGCGTGTCCTCTTCCGCCGACTGCTTCGACCAGGGATTGCGATCGACGCCGGTGAGCTCGGCTTTGAGATCGCGCCGCTGCAAGAGCTTCCAGATCTTGCGCAACATGTCGCCGCCGCCGGAGCCGACGTCGAGCACCGAGACGGTGTCGCGCGTCATGGTGTAGCGCAACGTCCGCCCGAGCCAACGCAAGGTCGGCCGGTAGGCCAGCGTCAAGACGTTGACGATGGTGAGTTGCCGCAGGCACTGGTGGAATTCGGCGAAACCGACGGTTTCCGAATCCATCAACTCGGGCTGCATGCTGCGCTGGGCGAAATTCACTGTTGTCATAAGCGAGCCTCTGGCAGGCAAAAATAACATATTTGCGGCACAGCGCCTGCCTTCCTGCTGCGAAAACGGCATGCTAACCGTAAGCCGCAATCGCAATAGGGGAGGGCGCCTGACCAATGGCAAAATTGCAGCTTTCGTTCGCGTGCGGGCTCTACGATCGGATGCAGCCGCTTTATACGGGCGAGGCCACGCCCGACGGCATCGATCTCAATTTCATCGCCATCGATCAGCCGCGGCCGATCTTCGACCGCATGTCCGGCGGCGAGGAATTCGACGTTTCGGAATATTCGCTTTCCGAATTCAGCCAGCGGTTCACGCGCAAGGAATGCCCGTTTGTCGCCATCCCGGTATTTCCCTCGATCGCCTTCCGCATGGGCTACATCGCCATCAACAAGAAGTCCGGCATCAAAACGCCGAGGGACCTGGAGGGCAAGCGCATCGGCGTGCCGCTCTATACGATGACGGCGGCGATCTTCATCAACGGCATCCTGCATCATGAATTCGGCGTCGATCTCACCAAGGTTCGCTGGGTGCAAGGCGCCATGAACGAGGCGGGGTCGCACGGCAGCCCGACGGTGCTGCCGCTTCTGAAGAGGATGTCGATCGAGAACAACAAGACCGACAAGACGCTCGGCCAATTGCTGGCCGCGGGCGAGATCGACGCCACGCTGGGCACCAGCCTGCCGGAAGAAATCAGAACCGATCCGAATATCGCGCGGTTGTTTCCGAATTTCGTCGATGTCGACAAGGACCTCTACAAGCGCAAGGGCATCTATCCGATCATGCACACCGTCGCCATCAAGAAGAGCATTTACGAGCGGTACCCGTTCGTGGCGACGAGCCTTTTCGACGCGTTCGTGAAATCGAAAGAGATCGCGCTGCGGAAACTGTTCAATCTGCGCGCCGTGCGCTACATGACGCCGTTCCTGATGCGCGAGATCGACGACATCTGGGAGGTGTTCAACGGCGACCCGTGGCCTTATGGCGTGGAGCCGAACCGCCGCACCATCGAAGCCCTCATCACCTATCAGCAGACACTTGGGCTGACGGACCGGGCCGTGAAAGTCGACGACCTGTTCGTGCCCACTTACGGCTGATTTATCACTCGGAAAGAACCATCATGAGCCAACTCGACGATATCTTGCGCGACCTCGTGGTTGCCAATCGCATTCTCTCCAACGAAGACGTGGTCGATGCCTACGGCCATATCAGCGTGCGCCATCCCGACAATCCGAAGCGCTTCTTCATGTCGCGCTCGCTGGCGCCCGAACTGGTCGAGCGCCACGACCTGATCGAGTTCGACCAGATGGGCGAGCCGGTCAGCGACAAGCGTCAGCCTTATCTGGAACGCTTCATCCACGCCGCGATCTTCGAGGCGCGGCCCGACGTCGTGGCGGTGGTGCATGCCCACGCCGAGGATACGCTCCCGTTCGGCATCGTTGCAAAACCGCTCGAGCCGGTGATCCATTCCGGCAGTTTCATCGGCGGCAAGGTGCCGGTGTGGGACATCCGCAAAAAATTCGGCGAAACGGATTTGCTGGTCAGGAACATGGCGCAAGGCCGCGACCTGGCGAAGTGCATCGGCAAGGGTAACGTGGCGCTGATGCGCGGCCACGGTTTTGCCTCGGCGGCGCGCTCGATCATCGAGGTGGTGCGGCTCTCGGTCTATCTGCCGCGCAACGCGCGGGTGCAGATGAACGCCATGCGCATGGGCGGCAAGCCGAAGCCGCTGTCCAAAGGCGAGATCGCCGCGCGCGCGGCGGGCTACGAGCCGAATAAGCCGGAGACCTGGCGCGCCTGGGAATATTGGGCGACCCGCGCCGGCTGCGGCGACAAAATCGGCAAGCCGCACGATCACGACCATAAGGGATGACAACGGCGTGGTGGAGCCACGCCTGTCATTGGCCCTTAGTCCACTCGCGCTAGGGCTTGACGCATGCCATTTTGACCACATTCCCCTGACACTTTGCTGGCCAATTCATGAGCGCCGCGGCGCCCTGTCATAAGGGAGGCAAGTTATGGGTCTGATCGACGTTCTCAACGGCATGCAGAATGGGCCGCATGGCCCGCGCGGTCCCTCGACCGGCAGCGGTGGCGGCATGTCGCCACTGACCATGGCGGTGCTCGGACTGCTCGCTTACAAAGCGGTGAAAAGCTTCACGAGCCAGCCGGGCGCGGCGCCCGCCGCGCCGGCCGCTCCGGGCTCCAGCCAAAGTGCAGGCTCCGGCGGCGGCCTCGGCGACCTCCTCAAGAACGGCTTGGGCGGTTTATTGGCCGGCGGTGCCGCCGGCAGCGTTCTCTCCGGCGGGCTCAATGACCTGCTCAAGCAATTCCAGCAGAGCGGCCAGGGTGACGTCGCCAAAACCTGGGTCGGCAACGGGCCGAACAAGGCGATCTCGTCCGACGATCTGGCCAAGGCGCTGGGCGGCGATCAGATCAACACGCTCATGACGCACACTGGATTGTCGCGCCAAGATTTGCTAGCGGGTCTAAGTCAGTATTTGCCGGAGGCCGTCAACCAGCTGACGCCTGACGGGCGGTTGCCGACGGAACAGGAATTGTCGCGGTCGCTTTAGGCCACCGTCGGGACGGTCAAATCATTCAACGACCCCACAACGGAGGAACACAGTCATGACAATACGTTACGCCGCGATCTGCGCGGGCGCGGTGCTCGCCGCCATCGCCCTGCAAGGCACCTCAGCCCAGGCGCTGACGATGACCGAGTGCAGCGCAAAATATAAAGCCGCCAAGGATGCCGGCTCGCTGAACGGCATGAAGTGGAACGACTTCCGCAAGGCGCAATGCGGCTCCGACGCAGCAGCCCCGTCCACGGCATCTGCGCCGGCTCCTGCGCCCGCACCGGCTCCCGCGCCAGCGCCTAAGCCGGCGGCAGCAGCACCGGCCCCGACCGGTTATGCCGTTTACCCGCACGCGGTCGATTCCAAATATTCAAAAGACTCGCCGGGCAAGGCCCGCATGGAAACCTGCCTCGACCAGTACAAGGCCAACAAGACCAATAATGGCAACGGCGGCTTGAAGTGGATCGAGAAGGGCGGCGGCTATTACAGCGAATGCAACAAGCGCCTGAAGGGCGCCGCCTGACGTCAGCGGACATTGGAGTTCGGACGATGCGAATTGTAGTCAGCGCGCTGTTGGCGCTCACGATCGGCACGGCGGCGGCGTTCGCGCAGGCCCCCGCTGCGGCGCCGGCAAAAATGACGCCGGAGCAAAAGCAGGCCATCTCGAAAACCTGTTCCGATCAGGCCAATGCCAAGAGCTTGCACGGCAAGGAACGCAAGAAATTCCGGTCCGAGTGCAAGCACAACGCCGGCAAGCCGCAGTAACAGGCTGCAGCCTTCGGCGACGAAAAAAAATCGGAGCGCGGGGCGCCGCGCTCCGATTGCATTTTATGCCGAGGAATGTCGGTTATTGCAACGTCAGCTCGGTGACCTTGCCGTGCTTGTCGCGGCCTTGGGCGTAATACTGGCCGATGTTCTGCATCAGCGCCGCGTCCGACACCGAGTAGATCACGGCATCGGTCTTGCCGGTATTGATGTGACGGCGCCACAGGAAGTTCGGCACCACGAACAGGTCGTTGTGGCTCCATTCGAAGCGCTTGCCGCCGACTTCGGTGACGCCGGAGCCCTCGATGCACACATAGTAGGTGCCCGCGGTCTCGCGCTTGAGCTCGGTTTCCTCGCCGGGGCGCAGGAGCTGCGCCGAGTAATTGAGCGTCTTGAACACCGCCTCGCCGCTCACCGGGTTGACGAAGTCCACTTTGATACCCTCGTGCGGGTCGCCTTTTTCCTTGCGCAGGCTGTGCAGCATTTCGAGAACGTCGGCGCCGCGGAAATGGAACAGCGGCGCGGGCGCGTGGCCGACGCCGCGCTGATGCGTGACGAACGTCGGCTTGATGCCGCCGTGGCTGTAGAGGTTGCGCGAATAGCCCTCACTCACCGAGATGGCCTGGACGTTGGTGTTGCCCTGCGCGCCCGGCATGTTGTGGTCGACCCAGGCGGCGTCGAGGAATTCCATCAGCGGCCAGTCGAGCGTGTCGATCCAGATGCAGGGCTCGTCGGAATCGTTGCCGTGGTCGTGCCAGGTGCCGTTCGGGGTCAGGATCAAATCGCCGCGGTTGGCGGTGACGCGCTCGCCCTCGACGACGGTGTAGCCGCCTTTGTTGGACAGGATAGTGCGGCTGGCATTGGGCGAATGCAGATGCACCGGCGCGACGTCGCCGGGATTGTAGATCGAGATGGCGCAGCGGATGGTGTTGGTGACCTGCAGCCGGCCGTTGAGGCCGGGATTGAGCAGCAAGATGCTCTGGCGGTCGGCGAACTCGATCGGCGAAACGTCGGCCTTGCTGGCGATTTCGGAAATCTGCTGGAGGTAGCCCGAGTATTCCTTCCAGCGCCACATATAGGGCGCGGTCTTCATCTGGTTGACGGCGACGCGGCCGGTGGCGAGCTGGCCCGAGCCTTCGCCTGAGGTCTCGCTGAACCACGGCCGTTGCGCCGGCGCATTGGCTTGGGTGCGGACCCAGACGTTATGCTTGCCGGCGTCGGTGTTGATGGCCTCCATCAACTCGCGCGCTTTGTTGGAAAGCCCGCCCGGGGCAGGGGCCTTCATCGTTACCGTGGCCATGGGGTTTTCTCCTTAAATAGCGGGGCGCTTGCGTCCCTTTGGCAATGGGCTTGGAGCGGCGGCGAGATGCCAAGCCTTTGCCGGAGGTATAGTGGCTTGGCCAAGGGTTTGCAAAGGCAAGAGAACCGCGCCGGGCGAGGCATACCCCACGGAAAAAGCATAGCCGGCGCGGCCTCCAATTTGCGCCAGATCAATGACAGGCTTTCGCTTGTCAGCCGGCGGCGATGAAATCGCGGATCGCTTTGGTGAACTCCGCCGGCCGGTCCAGGTTGGAGATATGCCCGGCGCCGGGAAGCTCGACATAGCGCGAGCCGCCAAGCTTTTCGTGCAGCTTGCGCATGGCCGGCGCCGGCGCGTCCTTCTCGCCGCAGAGAAACAGCACCGGCCGTTTCACCGTGGCAATGGCGGACGCGTAGTCGTGGTCGGCGAGCGCCGCGGCGCAGCCGATAAAACCGTTGACCGGCGTGGCGCGGAACATGGCGCGCACCTTGTCGAGATGCGGCGGGTTCTTTGCCACGGTCTCGGCCGGAAACCAGCGCGCCACTGTCGGCTCGACCAGCGCCTCGATGCCCTTCTGCTGCGCCACCGCGATGCGCTCTTCCCATTGCTGGCTCGATTGCGGCGTCGACTGGCAGGGCGAGTCGCAGACGATGATGCGATCGAAGCGGTCGGGATGACGCTCGGCGAGGCCGAGTGCGGTGGCGCCGCCCATGGACAGGCCGCCGAAATGCGCCTTTTTGATCGAGAGTGCATCCATCAGGCCCAGTGCGTCTGCAAGCAGCGTATCGAACGCATAACGGCCGGCCGGCACTTCGCTGCCGCCGTGGCCGCGCTGGTCGTAGCGCAGCACGCGGAATGAATCCTTCAGTGCGGCGGCCTGGTCGTCCCACATCGCCGTCGAGGTCGCGAGCGAATTGGAGAATACGATCCACGGCGCGCCGTCGGTACCGTCGATCTGATAATTGATGTCGATGCCGTTGGCTTTGACTTTCATGATGGGTGCTTTCTTTTGTCGTCATGCCCGGCCTCGTGCCGGGCATCCACGTCTCGTTTCGCAGCGGAGATTAAAGACGTGGATGGCCGGGACAAGCCCGGCCATGACGGGGTTGTTGTTTTACTTCGGCAGAAAATCTTCAAGCAGCGCGATCAGCGGCTCCGGCCCCTGCGTCGGCATGAAGTGGCCGGCCTCGATCAGCTCGAAGCGCGCGCCGGGAATCTTTTTCGCCAAGTCGGCGCTGCCGGCGTGCGGGCGCACGGTGTCGTGGCGGCCGGCGACCACCATGGCGGGGCAGCGGACCAGTGGCAGCATGTGCAGCATGTTGGTGCGCGCCAGCGCGCGGAAGCCGAAGCCAAATCCCACCGGGTCGTTACCCAGATAGCGGCCGCGATAGGCGTCGTATTCGGCAGGCTCCCCGAGGGTTTTTGGATAAGAGATATCGAGCGTCGTCGGCAGCGAGGCGCGCATGCCCTCGCGCATGGCGAAGGCGGCGCGCTCGTCGAGCGCCGCGGCGCGGCTTGGATCGACGCCCGGCGCGGGATTGCACAGCGTGAGCGAGCCGACTTGGTCCGGATGTTTTTCCAGGAAGCGCAAGGCCTGCGTCGCGGCCGCCGCGACGGTCACAAAGTGATATGGCGGCGCGAGTCCAAGATCTTTGGCGAGCGCCTCGAAATCCTCGACCAGCACATCGTTGGAGAATTCCTGGCGCACCTTTTCCGAAAGCCCGGAGCCGCGCTGGTCGTAGCGCAGCACGCGGTAGCGCGCGGCAAGCCGTGGCGCCACCTTGTTCCACGAATTCATCGTACCGCCGAGCTCGTGCAACAGCACGACGGAAGGCCCATGCTCCCCGGCAAGCGCGTAGTGCAGGCTCACGCCATTGGCGTCGATGAAGGGCACCAAAATCTCCTCAAAATTCCCGGCCGATCAGATGATCGAGCGAATAACGGCCGCCGCCGTGGATCAGGAAGTAAAACGTCGCGACGAGCCACATCAGCGTATATTCCATGCCGAGCTTGTTCCAGAAATAGCGGCCGACCCGCCAGCGCTCGAAATTGGTCACGATCAGGAACAGCACCAGCGGCACGCAGGCCAAGCGGGTGAACAGGCCGAGCGCGAGCATCGGGCCCGCGATCAGCTCGGTCGCCGAGATCAACGGCGCCCAAAACCAGCCGGGCCGATAGCCCCATTTGTCGAGATCGACCGCGAGCATGCGCACGCTGCGCTGCGGTAGTCCGGTCGTGGGAAAAAACCCAAAACTCATGCGCAGGCCGTGCGGCACCATCCACAAGCCGACGACGACCCGCAGCAGCGCTTCGGAAATCGGCGCCAGCGTCTGATAGAGCGACGCCAATTGCGGCAAGATCAGCGGCGTTTCACTCATGGCTACGCAGGCGTGCGCTCAATGCGCCATCAGCACGGGCAGCTTGGCATTGGCAAGGATGTGCCGCGTGGTGCCGCCGAAAATCATCTGGCGCAGGCGGCTTTGCGTATAGGCGCCCTTGATGATGAGGTCGCAGCCGAGCTCGCCGGCCTTGGCGAGCAGCGTCTCGCCGGCGTTGCGCTTGCCGGCCGGCTTGAGCGTAATCGGCTCGGCATTGATGCCGTTGAGTTTCAGCGACCGCGCCATCTGCTCGCCGCTCGGCCCGGCGACAGTGGCGCCTTCGACGGTGCAGATGGTGATGCGCTCGGCGAGGCGCAAAAGCGGCATGGCGTCGGCCATGGTGCGGGCCTGCTCGGTACTGCAATTCCATGCGATCAGCACATTGGTGGCAAGCGTGTGCGGCGACGTCGGCGGCGCGATCAGTACCGGCCTTCCGCTCTCGAACAAAGCGGATTCCAGCGTCACCATGGACGGGCTCTGCCACTCGTCGCCCGGCCGCGCCAGCACGATGGCGTCGAACACGCGGCCATAGCTGCCGACGAAATCGTGGCCGCTCGGCGCGGAATCGAGCCATGAGAACGACGGCGTCGCCTGCGCCGTGCCGGTGTTCAGCGGCACTTGGTGCTGGGTCATGAAGGCGCGGAACAAATCTTCGGCCTGGCGCACCATCTCGGCGTCGTTTTCCTTCACCGCCACCATGGTCAGCCCGCTGTCCGGATCCATGGCGACGAGATCGGCGACCGCCGGGCGCAATGGAAAGCCCTCGATGCAGGAGCTGAACTTTTGCGCCAGCAATAGCGCCGTATCGAGCGCGGACGCCATCGCGGCATTGTGTTCGGTGGGTACCAGAATGGTCTTCATGCACACGCCCCACATGCCCCCGGCAAAGCCGGCGGGCCGTTTGCCCCTTGCTGCTGCCTCAGCCGAGCAATCATACTGCCGCGTGGCGGGATGCCGGACAAGCTCTTGCTGCCCGCGCCGCTGCCGATTGTTCCGTCGCTGGGGCGGAACCGGCCGAGAAACGCCTGGGAGAAGCACCATGCGACGCGGGCTCATTGCGGCATTCGGTCTCGCGCTGTTGTGGACGGCGGTAGCCGGCGCGGAGACATTTCCGGCCCGGCTGGTGAAGCTGGTCGTGACTTTCGCCGCCGGCGGCGCCGCCGACCTGTTCGCCCGGGTGTTTGCCAACAATATGGGCGCCGACCTCGGCCAGCAGGTTTTCATCGAGGTTCATGCCGGCGCCGGCGGCATGACCGGGGTCGACTTCGCCGCCAAGAGCCCGCCCGACGGCTATACGCTGTGCTTCAACGGCGCGTCCTCGATCTCCGCCATCCCCTTCATGGTGGCCAAGATGCCGTACGACTGGCAGAAGGATTTGTCGCTGATCACCACCGTATTGCGCGTGCCGGAAGCCATCGTGGTGCCGACGTCGCTCGGCATCGACACCCTGCCGGCCTTCATCGCCTATGCGCGCGAGCGCCCGGGCAAGGTCAATTTCGGCTCGGCCGGCGCCGGTACCATCACCCATCTGGCGGTGGAATTGCTCAAGGAAGAGGCCAAGGTCGACCTCGTGCACGTTCCGTATCGGGGCATCGCACCGGCGATGTCGGACCTGCTTGGCGGCCAGGTTCAGTTGCTGGCCGCCGACGTGCCCTTCCTGTTGCCGCAGATCAAGGCCGGCGCGATCAAGGCGCTGGCACTGACCTCGGCGGCGCGCACGCCGGTGCTGCCCGACGTGCCGACGACCGCGGAACTGGGCTATCCGCGGGTCAATTCCGACAATTGGTATGGCTTGGTCGCGCCGGCCGGCGTGCCGGCCGATGTGCTCGAGCGCCTGCACCGCGCCGCGGTCGCTGCGCTCGCCAGCGACGACTTGAAAAAACAATACGCGACCTTCAACGCCACGCCGGCGCCGTCGACGCCGCAACAATATGCCGCCTTTGTCATGGCCGAGCAGGCCAAGTGGGGGCCGGTGGTGCTCAAGACCGGCGTGAAGCTCGAATGACTGATTGCGGCGGTGGATGCGATGGCTGATTTGCAAATCGAGGACGACGGCGCGGTGCGCGTCCTCACCATGAACCGACCGGAAAAGCGCAACGCGCTGAACCTGGCACTGAGCGAGGCGCTGTTCGATGCGTTGCGCGATGCCGACAGCGCCGCCGATGTTCGCGCGATCGTGTTGACCGGCGCCGGCCCGGCGTTCTGCGCCGGTGCGGACTTGTCCGAGTTCGCCGCGCTGTCGTCAGCCAACGCCGCCCTGGTCGAGCGCCGCGCCGATATTACGGCAAAATTGCACGGTGTCTTTTCGCGCCTGACCAAGCCGGTGGTCACCGCCATCGACGGCGCGGCGATGGGCGGCGGCGCCGGGCTGGCGCTCGCCGGGGACATTGCCATCATGTCGGCGACTGCAAAACTCGGCTATCCGGAAGTCAAACACGGCATCGTCGCTTCGGTGGTGATGGCGAATTTGGTACGTCAGGCCGGCCGCAAGGCGGCCTTCGAGCTCGTCGCCACCGGCGAGCCCATTGAGGCGTCACGCGCGGTAGAGCTTGGCCTCGTCAATCGTGTCGTTGCGCCGCAGATGCTGATGCATGAGGCCATGCAGTCCGCCCGCGCCATGGCGGCCGTGGCGCCGCAGGCCATGGCGGCGACCAAATCGCTGTTTTATCGCGTCGCCGAGCTGCCGTTCGACCAGGCGCTCGAAGCCGGACGCGAGATGAACCAACGCATGCGCGCCTTCCGCAAGGACAAGCCATGAACCTCACAACTGTGCGCTACGGGGTCGAAGGCGGCGTCGCCACATTGACGCTCGATCGGCCGGAGGCTCGCAACGCGCTGAACCGCGCCATGTGCGACGACATTGTCGCAGCGTCAGCGGCGGCACGCGACGACGCAGAGGTGCGTCTGGTGCTGATCCGCGGCAACGGCCCGGTGTTCTGCGCCGGCGCCGATCTCAAGGAGCGCAAGGGCATGGCGCCGGACGAAGTCCGCGCCCGGCGGCTTGCCGCTTACGCCGCCTATGGGGCGATCGAAAGCCTGCCGATGCCGGCGATCGCCATCGTGCACGGCGCGGCGGTCGGCTCGGGCTGCGACATCGCCGCTTGCTGCGATTTTGTCATCGCCACCCCGGTAGCCACTTTCGCCACGCCCGAGGCCTTGTGGGGGACGGTCGGCGCCACCCAGCGGCTGCCGCGCATTTTTGGCAAGCCGCTGGCCAAGGACATGATGTTCACCGGCCGTAAGCTCACGGCCGAGGAGGCGCGCGCGGCGGGCTTGGTGACGCGCATCGTCGATGCCGCCGCGCTCGACAGCGTCATTGCCGAGATCGCCAAAACCATTGTCGCCGCGCCGCAGGCGGCGCTGCGCCAAGCCAAAAGCTGCATCGATCAGGGTATTGAGCTCGATTCGCGCGGCGCGCTGGCGCTCGAGCTCCAAGCCATGGAAGAGAACATCGCCCGCGATACCTGGCGCGCCGGCATGTCGCGCTTCGGCGGCGACAAGCGCTGAGTGCGGCGTCTTTTTGGCGCCGGCTGTAATCAGCCTGCAATAATACTGAGGATAATTATCCGGATAAGCCGCGCCGTCCGCAGGGCCACCGCCGGCCGTCTGCTAAAATCCCTGTGATTCGCGTGAAAAATAATTGCGCGCCGAGCGGCCGAGGCGATCGTCATGGGGGATATTTCCAATATTCGGCAACTGATGTCGGCGGCGCGCAACCGAATCCTCTTGATTTGCCCCGATTGCGGCCAGGAGCACCTGGAATTCGCCGACCGGCTGCGCGGCTCGCGGTTTTATGCCTGTACCGGCGAGGGCTGCGACTACCGTTTTGACCTCGTCGCCGGCCCGCGGCCGACCGCCATCCAAGAATTTGCCGCCGCTTTGCGGCGGTTCTACGCGGCCCTCATCCCCGCGGGCTGAGCCGCTCTCGGCAAGATTATCCGATTGCCTGTGCCGCCGCCTTCACCAGCGCGACTGGATCTGTAAAGGCCGAAACGCCCACGGCGCGCAGCCGCTCCACCGCCTGCTCCGCGCTCATTTTGCGCGCGGCGGCGTGGCCGGCGGCGATGCCGACGAACAGCGGTTTGGGCAGCGGCTCGGCGGCAAGCCATGTGGTCAGCGCCTCGATGCGCTCGGCGAGCGAGCGCGACGCGAGCGTGGTCTGGAAGATGATCGCCTTGATATTGGGCCGCGCGGCCAGCGCACGCGCGATCTTGAGGCGTTCGGTCATGGTCTCGTCGGGCGCCCCGCGCAGATTGTCCATGAAACTTGCGGCGCGCATGCCGTGGTCGCCGATCAAATCCATCATCATCATGCCGAGGCCTGCGCCGGAGGTGACGAGCACCACGTCGCCGTCGGTCTCGACCAGCTGAAAGCCGAGCGCTTGCGCTTCGCGCTCGAGTTTTGTCATGGCGTGCTCGGCCAGCCTCCGGCTGATTGCGAACTCGTCCGGGTCATGGCGGAAATCGGCGGCGGCGTCGCGTACGATCTTGGCATCGCAGGCGATGAGCTTGCCGTCCTTGGTCAGCGCCAGAGGATTGATTTCCAGCAATTCCAAATCTTCTTGGCGTGCGACCTCCGGCAGCCGCGCGGTGTAACGCGCCAGACGTGCGGCAAGATCGGCCGGGAACAGCTTGCCGAGTGCGGCGAAGATTTTTTCCGGGGTCGTCGGCGCGTCGGGCGCGATCGGGACGCGTGCGAGCTTGGCGGTTGCCTCGACATTCTCGCCGCCTTCGGGCGCAACGAGTAATTCAAGCCGCTGCGCGCTGCCGTCGACGCGCACCGCGATGAAAATTTCGCGGGCGATCGGCACCGCTTCCTCGAGCAAGAGCGGGATATTGGCGTCTTCGAGCGCCGGCAGGATGAGCCGCCGCGCGTCGCGAAAGCCGTCAAGCTTGTCGAACACCCGCACCAGGCCGCGCTTGCCGCGGCCGCCTTCGAGGAGCTGCGCCTTGAGCACGAAGCCGGGCCAATCGGCGACCGCTTCGGGCGGACTTTCGCCGGCATGAACCAGCACGCCGCGCGGCACGGCGATGCCGTGGCGGCGCAGTAAGGCTTTCCCGTCGTACTCGGCTAGTCGCATAATGGCCGTTCGCTTGCGGCGCCGTTCGGCGCGGCGTCTCCCGGAGCTTAGCCCATGTCAGGCCAATTGCCGTCAGACCAATTGCGCCTGCCGCTCCTTGCCGACGCGCCATGGCGCGTCGCGGTGGTGAGTCCCACCGGACGCTACGCGCGCAATCAAGTCGCCGGCATGATCGAGGCCGGCACGCCGCTTGTCGGCGGAGTTGCGCTCGGCCGCGGCGGCACCGAAATGGACGGCCTGCCGCTCTACGATCGCGTTGCCGAAATTCCGCAAAAGCCGAACATCGCCTTGATCTACACGCCGGCCGAAGGCGTGCGCGACGCGGTCGCCGAATGCGCCCAGGCCCGCATCGAGACCATCATGGCGGTGGCCGAATATGTGCCGGTGCACGACGCGCTCGCCGCGGCGCATGTTGCCCGCGCGGCGGGAAGCTGGCTGATCGGGCCTAATACGCTCGGCATCTATGTGCCGGGCCGCGGACTGCTCGGCTCCATCGCGCCGAGCTTTTGCATGCCGGGGCGGCTGGCGCTGATCATCCGCAGCGGCACATTGGCATTGGCGATGGCGCGGCAGCTCACGCTCGCCGGCATCGGCCAGCGCATCGTCGCCCATGTCGGCGGCGATACCGTGATCGGGCGCAATCCGCACGAATATTTGCAGGTGCTGGCCGCCGACGAAGCAACTGCAGCAGTCCTGTTCTGCGGCGAGATCGGCGGCGACAAGGAATATGCCTTCGCCGAAGCCGCGCGCGGCTTCCCCAAGCCGGTCTACGCCATGGTGGTCGGCCGCCATGCGCCGGCGGAGAAACAGATGGGCCACGCCGGGGCGCTGATCGGCAGCGCCCGCGAAGGCGCCGAGGCAAAGCTCAAGGCGCTCGCCGCCGCCGGCTGCCGCATCGTCAAAGGGCCGGAGGAGGCGGTGACGATGCTGTCGGAGCTGAAGGAGGCGCGCTAATGGAACTCCCGGGAACTCTCTGAGATTATCAGATCAACGACGGTCTCCAATCGGCAGCGGCATGTGATCAAAGAGACGGCCATAAGCTGGTCCAACCACAGATGCTCGATGATGGGCGCCGCGTTGGCCTACTATTCGATCTTCTCCTTCGGGCCTTTGCTCGTCATCAGCACCGCCGTCGCGGGCTTGGTCTTCGGGCCCGATGCGGTCCATGGCGAGATCTCGGCCCAAGTGGCGGGCTTGCTCGGCAGCGCGGGAGCCCAAGCGCTGGAAACGCTGTTGGCGGCTGCGAACCGGCCATACCAAGGCGCACTGGCGACGATTTTCGGCATTGGCACGTTGCTGGTCGCCGCCGTCGGTGTCGTGGCCCAGCTCAAGGAGGCTCTGAATACGGTCTGGGGCGTCGAAACATCGAATAGCGGCGGCATTTTGCAATTGATCCGCAGCTACGTCATCTCGCTCGCCGGCGTGCTGTCGCTCGGGTTTTTGCTGCTGGTGTCGCTGATCTTCACGGCGGCGCTAGCGGCAATCGGAAAATTCGTCGCGCCCTATTTCCCGGAGGCGGCGTTGCAAATCGCCGGGTCCGCCGTTTCCTTTGGCCTCATTACGATCCTGTTTGCGATGATGTTCAAATGGCTGCCCGACACCCCGGTTGATTGGCGCGACGTTTGGCTCGGCGCGGCACTGACCGCGGCGCTGTTCGAGATCGGGAAGTTTCTGATCGGCTTCTATGTCGGAAAACAGGCGCTGGAATCGACTTATGGCGCGGCGACATCGCTCGTCATGCTTTTGATCTGGGTCTACTATTCCGCCCAAATCGTCCTGTTCGGCGCGGAGTTCACTCACGTCTACGCCAAGCGGCGCGGGCTTCCGGGCGCGGAGCCGCTCGTTCGCATCAAGGCGTGAGCCAGTAATGGCTCTTCCGCTGCGATCACCATTTAGCCCGACGGAGGCGCTGGCGGTCGACAAGGAGCGCGGTCCGACCCGCCTGTGCGAGGCAGGATTGGCCGGGTTGGGATATGAAAGCGGATCGGTCTAGGGCGCGCGAGGCAATCGCGCTCTACGCAAAGCCAAAGAACCGCGCCGGGTTGTCGACCAGGACGCGGTCGCGCGCCGTGCGATCGGGCAGATAACGTTGCAGCAGCGCGACGCGCGCCATCTCGTGGTCGAGACCGTAGTCCGAGTGTCCATCCTTGTCGGGCCGCATGAAGCGATGGACGTGCGGCCAGTCGGTGCCCCAAAGGCAGCGGTCCGGCGCGGCCTCATAGAAGAGCCGCCCGAATTCGACCGCGTCGTCCCACGGATAACCGGTATGCGAGCGCAGGTCGCCATTCGACAGCCCGATCCACCAATTGCCGTTGTTGAGGAGATCGAGAATGAGGCGGACCGCCGGTTGGCCGGTGCCGCGCCGATAATCGGGGCCGCCCATGTGGTCGATGATGGCGGGAAAGTCGATTCTGCGCAGTTCGTCGGCGACGGCCAGGAAGTCATCTTCGAAGCCGAACACTTTTACGAACCAGCCAAGCTCGCGGACGCGCTCGAGACCGCGGCGGAATTCGGCGAGGCTCGGTGCCAACTTGAATCGGCCGCCGAAATTGAACCGCGCGCCACGCACGCCGACGCCGTTCAGTCTGTCCAGTTCCGCGTCGCCGACGCTGTCGTCGACAATGGCGACGCCGCGATAATTCCGCTGCGAAGCATTTTTGAGAACATCGTACATCAGCCGGTGATCGGTGCCGTAAATCGTCGGCTGCACGAAGACCGCGCGCTCGACGCCCATGGCATCATGCAAAGCCTTCACCGCCGCAAAGGTGCAATCTTGCGGCGGCGCATAGAGCGCGTTGCGAGCGGCCGGATAAGCGGCGGCGTCGCCGAAGATGTGTAAATGAGTGTCGCAGGTATTTTTCGGCAGTCGTTCGGTCATGGTTATTGAAGAACCGGTTATTGCAAGACGATGTTGGCGTCGCGGATGATCGGTCCCCACTTGGCGTTTTCTTTTGTGATGTAATCGGCGAGCTGCTGCGGCGTGCCGCCGAGCGGCGTCATCCAGATTTTGGCGAGCTGGTCTTTGCCGGTGTCGCTCCCCAAATATTCGTTCACGCCCTGGTTGATCTTGCCGACGATGTCGGCCGGCGTCCCGGCCGGCGCGAACAACGCGGTCCAGCCGTTGGCTTCGAAACCGGGAAGCCCTTGCTCGGCGACGGTCGGCACATCCGGCAACTCGGCCATGCGTTTGGGGCTGGTGACGGCGAGGCCTACGAGCATTCCCGACTGCACGTTCGGCACGAAGGTCGGAACGTATTGGACCGAAAGCTGCAGGTCGCCCGACGCCAGATCGGGCAGCGCCTGCGACGTGATGCGATAGGGCACGTGGCCGATGGCAATGCCGGCGGCCTTGTTGAGAAGCTCGACCGTAATGTGCGCCTGCGACCCGACGCCGACCGTGCCGGCATTGAGCGGGCCGCGCTGGGCTTTGCCATAGGCGACGAGCTCGTTCAGGTTCTTGACCGGCAATTTAGGGCTGCCGACGATGATGAGCGGCGAAGTGGCGAGCAATGTAATCGGCGCAAAGGCGCGATCGGGGTCGAAATCGAGGTTCTTGTACATGAACTTGTTGTTGACGATCGGCCCCACCGTGCCGATGAAGAGCGTGTAGCCGTCAGGCTCGGCTCGCGCCACCACGCCCGCGGCGATATTGCCGGTTGCACCGGGGCGGTTCTCGACGATGAAATTCTGGTGAAAGCGCTGGCTCAGCGACGCATTGATCAGGCGCATCAGCGTATCGGTGCTCGTCCCCGCGGCAAACGGGCACAGCACCGTCACCGGTCGTGTCGGCCATGGCTCGGCCGCCGGGGTTATAGCCGGCGCAGCGACAAGCCAGATCGCGATGGCCGGCAGCGCCAACACGTACCGATAGCCGCGAAACCAAACGCTATGGAAGAGGACCGCGCGTGTCATGGTTGGGAGTATCATGGTTGGCGCGCCCCGGACTTTTGCCGGGCGGCGATCTCGTTAAACAGAGTGAGCGCCCGTTCAAACTTATCATTGAACAGCCACATCGCATCGAGAATTTCGCCAAATGTCGCGGATGTTTTTGCCTTGTCCGCTCGTCCGAAGGCAAGGATGCTGTTGTTGCGCAAATAGCCCATGATTGTCGGATCGGAAATTGCATAGGACGTAAAGTGTCCCGAAGCGAGCGCCGATTTGGTGGGGCCGGGAATGATTTGAATGAGCTCGAAAACCTTCATTTGATCGATCGGATTTGGCATCGCCTTCGCGATGTCGGGGATGCGCGGGAAAAGTTCGGCGTGGGCGTTCATGAGACCGTCTCGGACCGCGGTCCAATGATTGAAGCGATGATCGAGATTGCCGACGCGGGCCTCTTCGTCGGCGTCGCGCGCGAAGAGTTTGGGATCGAGCGCGATAATCGATTTTCTGATGACCTGCCATTTTATCTGGCCGCTGCGATCCTCGGTTGGGCCGGTTTGGAAGCTGCCTTTGTATGTGTTCGAGCGTGTATTGCCGATGTTTTGGTTGCCGTTGGTCTCGGCGAAGAACAGGCCCAAGCTGATACGGCCTGCTATCGCCGAACTTGCCGCATCGAGGCCCTTGGCCCGCGCGATGACGGTGCCCAAGTCGACAACGTCCTTGAACGGCGTAACGGACATTTGCGCAGTCTCAGGCGGCGCCTGCATGATGCTGAACAATGCCAGGTATTCGTCGATGAGGGGCTCATTGCCGGCGTCGAAATAGGCCGGCGGAATTGCGAATTTATTGGGCCTGCCGATCTTGCCGGGCAGCGCGTCGGTGAGATCCTTGTAGGTGCTCATCATGGCGACGCGGGCAAGATAGAGCGCCTGTCCGGGCAAATTCGGCAGCGGTTGATGGGCGTTTATCTGCGCGCGCCGCTGGTCGAGGATCGATTTGAAGCGACCGAGCGCATCGGTGTAGGC
>Ga0208604_1000005_pt1 | contig 28834 bp, 29 predicted proteins | sample MicForSoSWNH22_M_FD_188009 | JGI IMG/M metagenome (GOLD analysis project Ga0208604, IMG submission 188009) | Forest soil microbial communities from Harvard Forest Long Term Ecological Research site in Petersham, Massachusetts, USA - MetaG HF016... | ecosystem: Environmental > Terrestrial > Soil... | reverse complement strand
GCGCCCCGCTCGGCGTCGACGAGATGGCGATCGCCGGCGGCATCCGCGGCGAGCCGGTGGCGCTGGCGCCGTGCCAGACCGTCGACGTGCCGTATATCGCCGACGCCGAGATCGTGCTCGAAGCCGAAGTGTTGCCGACCGGCTGGACATATCCTGAAGGCCGCTTCGGCGAGTTCACCCGGCTGATGGGCGGGCTGCATTGGAATCCGCTGGTGCGCATCAAGGCGATCTCGATGCGCAAGGATGCGATCTACTACAATCTGCACATGCCGTGGGAGAACACCTGGCTCGCGGCGCCGACGCGCTACGCCACCATCCGCGCGGCGCTGCGCACCGCCGGCGTCCAGGTCAAGGACATCAATGTCACGCTCGGCGGCTGCGCCTTCTGGCACGCGGTGATCTCGATCAAGAAGCAGCCCGGCGAAGGCAAGAACGCGCTGCTCGCGGCATTGTCGGTGATGGATCTCAAGCATGTCGTCGTGGTCGACGACGATATCGACGTCAACGATCCGACCGAGGTGGAATGGGCCATCGCCACCCGCGTGCAGGGCGACCGCGACGTGATGATCGTGTCGAACGCGCGCGCAAAACCGCTCGATCCGAGCCTGCCGCAAGGCTACGGCGTGGTGCCGACCGGCGCAAAAGTCGGCATCGATGCCACCATTCCGGAAAACATCCCGCGCGAATATTACGAGCGCATCACCTATGCCTATGCCGACCGCGCCAGGATCGACGACTATGTGGGCGGCAAGAAGGATGCGGCGGGCGTTGCCGGCGACGAGGCGGCGGTGGCGGCGCTCGGCGCCGAGATCTTGCAGGTCATCGCCAAGGAGCCGCTCTACTTCACCGACATCGCCGAAAAATTTGCGCGCTACGATTTCGTCACCATCGCCCGCGCCATCGGTTATCTGCACGCCACGGAAAAGCTCTGGCAGGACCCGCGTGGAAGGTTGTGCGTGCGCGGCTCGGAATTCGCCGCCAAGCCGCCGCGGAAATAATGAGCGAAGCACTCACAATACGAACGGCACCAGCATCTTCGTTCGGCTCATGTATTCCCGATACTGCTCCGGGAATTGCTGCAGCATAAGTTTCTCTTCGTTCCGGGCGCTGTACACAAAATAAATCCCGAACAGCACGAGCGGTACCAGCCAGAGCGGGCTTTCGCCGAACGCCGAGCCGAGCATGGCGGTGAGCATGCCGGTATAGATCGGATGGCGCACGCAGGCGTAAGGACCGCTGGTGACGAGCTCCGGGCTTTCCTTGCGCGCCATCGGCATGCCCCAGTTGCGACCGAGATGGGCCCGCGCCCAGATGGCGAGCCCGATGCCGAAGGCGCAGAGCGCGACGCCGATGGCGGCCGCGAGCGTGCCGCCGCTGACCGTATTCAGCGCGTCATGACGGAACACTGGGAAATGCAGGGCGAAGACAACCAGCACGATGACGGCCACGAGCAATCCGACTTGTTTCCGCCGGAAGCGCGCGTCAATCGTCCTCTTCGCGCCCACGCCCATGACCGCCCAGTAGGCGACGAAGATCAGCCACAGCGCGGCGATGAGCCAGTTAGAGATCGTCATCGCCTATAGATGGTCATTGCGGCGCGTTTTGACAGCGAGCGCCTTCGCGTTCCGCGAGCTTGTCGCGCAGCGCCTCGTTCTCCGCTTCGAGCCGAGCGATACGCTCGCGCACCGGCGCCAGCGCCGCGTCGATCTCCGCTTCGGTGAAGCGTTGCGTGATGTGTTGTGGGCAATTCCAGTCGAAGGCGTCGAGGTGGAATAGCATGACGCGTTCCGGCTTCGCCTTGTAGCCGGGCGTCGCCACCGCGGCGGCGAGCTCCGGATTGTCGGCCAGGTTCTTGATCTCGACGTGAGCGAAAATTTTCAGCCGCCGGCGGTTGGCATAATCCATCAGGATCAGCGAGGCACGGCCGCCGGCCGCGACATTGCCGACGGTGATGTATTGCCGGTTGCCGCGATAATCCGCGATCGCCAAGGTCTTGTCGTCGCGCATGCGGATGAAGCCCGGCGGCCCGCCGCGATGCTGGACATAGGGCCAGCCGCTTTCCGAAACCGTCGCCATAAAGAAGCTGTCGCGCGCGGCGATGAACGCCGCCTCGTTTTCGGTGAAGCGGTCGAAGGTGCGCTCGCCGTGGAAGCAAGCCCAATAATCGGCGCTGCCGTTTTCCCGCTGCGCTTCCTTCACGCTCGCGGTCGCCGCGATATCGAGAAAGCCATAAGCCATGTCCGGCCCCTCCTGAGACAGCCGATCGGCTGTGCCACTTCCGCAAAACCCTAAATATGGCCCCAAATGTTCATAGCAAGCGCGGCACCAAAAATCTTGATACTCCGGGTGATCGCGCGGCACCGCAAATTGTCCCGCGGGGATTTAGCTAAGCGCAGAGAGAGCGCGAGTCTTTTCGCCTCATCGTGGCAGCTCAGTTCGAAGCGGGCGCGCTGCGTCCCTTCTCCCCGGAGGGGAGAAGGACAGGATGAGCGGGTTCGGACGCCGCAGCTTTTTCCTGAGCCTCCGAACCCCCTCACCCCAACCCTCTCCCCTCTGGGGAGAGGGAGGAGAGCTTGGCGTCGTCGATCGCCATCCCTATCTGTCGCTAAGGGACCGCAGGGCGGGCCACACGGCCCAACCAGGAGCATCCAAAATGCCGAGCATGACAAAACTTGCGCTCGCCGCCGCAATCGTTCTCAGCGCCACGCTCACGGCGTCGGCCGCGTCGGCCGCGACCGAGCATCACGCGCGCGGCCATGCGGCGACCTACTACGCGGCGCCTCCGATCATCAGCGACGCATGTCAGCCGGTCGGCCCGCCTTGCCGCACCCACCCGGATGGCTGGTAATGCCGTAGCCCGGATTGAGTGAAACGAAATCCGGGACGAGCCTCACCGTCAATCCCGGATTTCGCGTTGCTCAATCCGGGCTACGCGCTATCTTCGTCGCTCTTGCCACAGCCACCAGGATACCGGGAGCCCATCATGACGCCGTCTCGCTTCGCCGCCATCGGCGGCGCGGTCATTGCCGCTTTCCTCGGATCGCCGTCCGGCGCCGATGTCATTTCCGATTGGAGCACGGCGGTCGCGCCGCCGCCGCCGGAGCTGAAAGAGGTCACGGTCGAGCCGGCGACCACGGCGCTGTTGTTGCTCGACATCATGAAAGCCGGCTGCACCGCGCGGCCGCGCTGCGTCGCCGCGATGCCGATCATCAAGCGCATGCACGACGAAGCGCGCGCCCACGATATGGTGGTCTGGTACAGCCTGGTCGGCTCGAACGGCAAGGCGACGCCCGACGACGTCATGGATGCCGCGATCAAACCGCGCCCCGGCGAATGGTACCGCCAGGGCGGGCCGGACAAGTTCTTGGGCTCGACGCTCGAGCCGGTGCTCAAGCAGGCCGGCATCAAGACCGTGATCGTCTGCGGCAACTCGTTCCAGGGCGCCACCGTCGGCACGTCGCAGGAAGCGGTGCAGCGCGGCTACAAGGTCATCGTTCCGGTCGACTGCTCGGCGGGCGAGGACGTCTATCACGAGCAATACGCCGCGTTTCAGCTCGCCAAAGGTGGCCCCGTCGGCATCACCAGCAACGTCACGCTGACGCGCAGCACGATGATCAAATTTTAAGGTCCGCAGCCCGCAGGATGGGTAGAGCTCTTGCGAAACCCATCATCTGGCTTGCGCGAACTTGATGGGTTTCGCTTCGCTCTACCGATCCTACGCGCTCCTCAAGGTCGTGTTCTTGGAGCGGGCGGGACATTATCTTTATCTTTCCCGTACCCGTCTAATGAGGTAGCCGTGCTTGAACAGATCGAGGTATTCGGAAAATTTTCGCTGCGGGTAGCTGAGCGAAAGGTAAGCAAAATCCAGGACAAGATAGCTCAGCACGATTGCAATCCCTATTTTTCCTATTGTTAGACTGCCGCCCAAGACCGGAATACCCATGAGCAAAAGGCATCCATTCGCGGCGAGCAGTACGTTGCGTAAGGGGATTAGGAGAGCCCTGCTGCTTAAGCGAATTAATAGGTTCATAGATTAAGACTCCTGCTGTGATTTGCGAAGATCGCGACGGCCCTTTATTTCACGATACGACCAAAAGCAAAGCAAGCGGAGCAAGCGTAGCCCGGATTGAGCGAAGCGAAATCCGGGACCAGCCTCACCGTCAATACCCGGATTTCGCGCTCCTCAATCCGGGCTACGCTCACTCACAATCCGCGGTAGTTGGCGACGAGATAGTTGATTTGATCGCTATTCAATTGCTTGATGTTGCTCCAATCTTCCGAGCCCATCGAGGCGCCGATAAGGACTGCAAAAACCTCTTTCCTGATTGCTGGATCGCTGACTGCATTGTGCGAAAGAAATAGTCGATACGTGTTTGCGATGCGCTCCCAGATGGCGATCTCGTCCTCGGGATGGCTATCGCGTTTGAAGTTATCGATAGCGGTCTCGAGCGGCGTCGGATCTACGTCGCTCAAGATCGCTTTGAATGCCTTGATACGATCCACAAAGCTATCGGGCAGAACCGGGTGCCGAATTGGCCCTTTGTGAAGCTCTGATGGTTGCAGTGGTGTTTTCACGGGTCCCGCCACGGCTATCAGTATAGCATTCGTCAGAGTTTCCGGGTGACCACCCCAAAGGCAGCCCGTAGGATGGGTTGAGCCCTTGCGAAACCCATCATCTTGCTCTCGCGAATTCGATGGGTTTCGCGGAGCTTGTCATCGGGCCGGCCACTTCGGGCCGGACCCGTTGGCTCTACCCATCCTTCCTACGCGCCGCCTCAGCGCGCCCTGACGCGAACCGCCGCGACCGCCAGTCTCGGCTGCAGAGTCGCCGGCTGCATGAACAGCCATTCGAAATAAGTGGTGGCGCGTTCGCACTTCGGCTGAAGTTGGACTGCGAGGTGGTCGCGGCACTGTTTCGAGCAATAGGGGCGCTTGCCGAACAAGCCGCGGCGGTGGGAGACGAGGCCGATGCTGTGATTGCAGGTGGGGTTGGCGCATTTCATGACACTCTCCTGCGGCATTCGCTGGTGTCCGAACCGTGGACCTATTGGTCTGACAGGCGGCGCGGGGAGAGGTTCAAACGCGTCGGCGTTTCTGCGCTCTAGGAATTTATACTTGACAACAGGCCTATATTCCCATTATGAATACGAATCTTCCCGCTTACCGTGAGGACGCCGGTTGACCATGCCGGCCGCCCGCGGTGCGGGAGCGGGGCTCGCGCGGCGGCGGTCGACAGCCGCGGCGGAGAACGGTGGTGGAGCGCCGGGAGGCGCAGCGCGCCCGAAGCAGGCGGTTCGCGCAAGCGGATCGTTCTGTGGCGCGCGCCACGCCCGAAGCGTGGGCGGGTGGCAACATCCGTCCGCGTGGCGTGGCCCACGACCCGGCGCCTCCCGGCGCTCCACTCCTCTTTTTTAGGAGTGATTTCGTGAGCGTGGCTTTTGGCAAAACTCGGACGCGCTGGCGCCGCGAGAACGCTGGCACTTATCCGCCCCCGCGATAGCGGGGGAGGGGGACCACTGGAGCTCGCGAAGCGAGCGAACCGTGGTGGAGGGGGCGCATGAGTCGTCGCATCCCCGTCGTCGAAAATGAATCGTTGAGTCCTGCGCCCCTTCCACCATCCTGCTTGCGCAGGATGGTCCCCCTTCCCCGCTTCGCGGGGCAGGACGAAGGATCACTCCGCCGCGGCCTTCGCCGCGCGTTGCGGCAGGCGGTCGCGGAAGTGCGGCAAAATTTCCTCGGCGATCGCCGTCATGTTGGCGCGCGCCATCTCGTTCGGCATGGTGCCGAACTGGGTCTTGGTCAGCGAGGTGTTGAAGCCGGCGAGATCCTGATATTCGGCGAGCTTTTCGCGCACCGTTTCCGGGCTGCCGACGATCACCACGCCCGATGCGATCAAGTCTTCGATCGAAGCCGTCTTGCCGGTGACCTTGACGGCGCGCACGCGCTTCATCGAGGCGGTGTCGGTGTAGCCCGGCGGCAGCAGCATCTCGGTCGGCATTTTCAAAAGATAATTGACCAGCGCTTCGAGATGCGGCTTGGCCTCTTTCACCGCTTTCTTGTCGGTGTCGGCGACGTAGATGGTGTTCGACCAGGCGAGCTGATCGGGCGAAGCCTGGTAGCCGGCCTTGTCGGCCTCGTCGCGATAGAGCTGGAAAAATTTCGCCACCGCCGCGATCGGACTGAGCGTCTGGCAATAGGTGTAGCGCATTTTCGCCGCCCAGCGGATGGTCGAGCCGGAGCCTTGCGACGGAATCCAGATCGGCGGATGCGGCGTCTGATAGGGCCGCGGCCACGGATTGACGTAGCGGAACTGATAATGTTTTCCGGAATAGGAAAACGGCCCGGGCTCGGTCCAGGCCCGCACGATCAGATCGTGCGCCTCGGCAAAGCGCTCCTGCGAAGTGGCCGGATTGATGCCGGTGGCGTGATACTCGGCGCCGATGCCGCGCACGAAGCCGGCGATGATGCGGCCGCGGGTGAGATTGTCGAGCATCGCGTATTCTTCGGCGATGTTCAGCGGATTGTTCTGCAGCGGCAGCGCGCGGCCGAGGATCGCGATCTTGGCGTGCTTGACGCTGCGCGCCAGCGCGCCGGCGAGCACGCCGGGGATCGGCATCATGCCGTAGGCGGTCTGATGGTGTTCATTGAGACAGACGCCGTCGAAGCCGAGCTGGTCGGCGAATTCCATCTGGTCGAGATAGTCGTGATAGAGCTCGGCGCCGAGCTCGGGATCGTAATGGCTGTTGGAGAACGTCACCCAGGCCGAGCCGTTCTTGGCGATGGCATCGAGATCGACGTGCGCATACGGCATCAGATGGAAGTTGAAGAACTTCATGGTGCGATCCTATGCGGCCTTCTTGCGCACGCCCAAAAAAGTTTCCAGCGCGGCAACAAAAGCGTCCGGCTTCTCGATCTGCGGGACGTGGCCGCATTCCGGTACGATCACCACTTTGGCGCCGGGAATCGCCTTCTGATAGGCGAGCGCGTGCTCTTTCGGAAACATCCGGTCGTGATCGCCCCAGATCAAAAGCGTCGGCACATCGATGCGGTGCAGCCATTTGGGCAGATTCGGGTCGTGGCCGCGCGGCTGCCAGGCGATCTTGGCGACCGTGGTGCGGTTTTTCAGCGTGACGTCTTCCAGCTCCGGCCGCAGCGCGCGCGCGACGATGTCGTCGGCTTTTTTCTGGTCGTAGAAGAAATCGCGCAGCCGCTGCTCGTCGCCGCGCAGGAACGGATCGAGTTGCTCGACGCCGGCGACATAGAGACCGGCGGCGCCGCAAAGCGTGAGCGAGGCCAGGCGTTGCGTGTTGCGCACGGCGAGCTCGGTGGCGATCCAGCCGCCGAACGACAGCCCGACCAGGTTGACGTCCTTGAGCTTCAGCTCGTCGAGCACGTCGAGATAGAAATAGGCGAGGTCGTGGATGTTATCGAGCCAGTCCGGCGTGTCGGACTCGCCAAAACCCGGATGTTCCGGCGCGATGACGTCGAATTTTTCCGCCAGCTGCTGCATGAACGGCAGCACATTTGCGCCGGACGCGCCATGCAAAACAACGAGCGGGCTGCCGGCCCCGCCACGCATCAGCCGGATGCGGCAGCCGCGGACCGCAAGCACCGACGTCGAAAAATCCACCATGGGGAAAGTTTGGAGATTCGCGAGGCGAGCGTCAAGCGTGCCACTGCACTGTCATCCGCGTCCGCCCGCTTTGGCGGGCATGACAGATTTGCGTCGCGCCGCTTGCGCCTCCCTCTCCCCAGAGGGGAGAGGGATGGGGTGAGGGGGTTCGGCAGATTCAGAATAAAACTCCACCGTCCGAACCCCCTCATCCTGTCCTTCTCCCCTCTGGGGAGAAGGAACGCAGCTGCATCGGCTGCGCAAAACCGCACGGCAATGCTGAATGACTCAAAACAGAAAATAACGCTGCGCCATCGGCAAAACTTCCGCCGGTGCGCAGGTCAAGAGCTCGCCGTCGGCGCGCACCTCGTAGGTTTCCGGATCGACTTCGATATCCGGCGTCGCGTCGTTGTGGATCATGCTTTTTTTCGAAATCTTGCCGCGGGCATTTTGCACCGCGTAAAGCTCCTTCTCGATGCCGAGTTTTTTGCGCAAGCCCGACTGCACCGCCGCCTTCGACGTGAACACCACCGACGACGCGGTGCGGGCGCGGCCGAAGGCGCCGAACATCGGCCGGTAATGCACCGGCTGCGGCGTCGGGATCGAGGCGTTGGGATCGCCCATCGGCGCGGCGACGATGGAGCCGCCCTTGATGATGCAATCGGGCTTGACGCCGAAGAACGCCGGCGACCACAGCACGAGATCGGCGAGCTTGCCTTTCTCCACCGAGCCGATGAGTTTCGAGACGCCATGGGCGATCGCCGGATTGATGGTGTATTTGGCGACGTAGCGTTTGGCCCGCATATTGTCGTTGTCGCCTTTCTCCTGCGGCAAGCGCCCGCGCTGCTTCTTCATCTTGTCGGCGGTCTGCCAGGTGCGGATGATGACTTCGCCGAGCCGGCCCATGGCTTGCGAATCCGACGACATCATCGACAGCGCGCCGATGTCGTGGAGAATGTCTTCCGCCGCGATGGTCTCCTTGCGGATGCGGCTTTCGGCAAACGCCAAGTCCTCGGCAATCGACGGATCGAGGTGGTGGCACACCATCAGCATGTCGAGATGCTCGTCGATGGTGTTCTTGGTATAGGGCCGCGTCGGATTGGTCGACGACGGCAGCACATTGTTCAGTCCGGCGACTTTGATGATGTCGGGCGCATGGCCGCCGCCGGCGCCTTCGGTGTGGAAGGCGTGGATGGTGCGGCCTTTGAACGCCTTGATGGTGTCCTCGACGAAGCCGGATTCGTTGAGCGTGTCGGTGTGGATCATCACCTGGATGTCGTAGTCGTCGGCCACCGACAGGCAGCAGTCGATCGCCGCCGGCGTCGTGCCCCAGTCCTCGTGCAGCTTCAGCGCGCAGGCGCCGGCCTTGATCATCTCCTCGAGCGCCGCCGGGCGCGACGCATTGCCCTTGCCGGCGAAGCCGAGGTTGACGGGAAAATCGTCCGCCGCCTGGATCATGCGCGCGAGATGGAACGGGCCGGGCGTGCAGGTGGTGGCGAACGTGCCGTGCGCCGGACCGGTGCCGCCGCCGAGCAGCGAGGTGACGCCCGACATCAGCGCTTCGTCGACCTGCTGCGGGCAGATGAAATGAATGTGGGTGTCAAAACCGCCGGCGGTGAGGATCTTGCCCTCGCCGGCGATCACCTCGGTGCCGGGTCCGATGATGATGGTGACGCCGGGCTGGATGTCCGGATTGCCGGCCTTGCCGATGGCGAAAATCTTGCCGTCTTTCAGGCCGACGTCGGCTTTGACGATGCCCCAGTGGTCGAGGATCAGCGCATTGGTGATGACGGTGTCGACCGCGCCTTGGCGGTTGGTGATTTGCGATTGGCCCATGCCGTCGCGGATCACCTTGCCGCCGCCGAATTTCACCTCCTCGCCGTAGATGCAAAAATCCTTCTCGACCTCGATGATGAGATCGGTGTCGGCAAGGCGCACGCGGTCGCCGGTGGTCGGGCCGAACATGTCGGCGTAAACGGCGCGGCTCATGGTCGACGGCATGGCACTCTCCGCATGTGATGGACCCGCATGTGATCAATCCCCAAAGTTATCCCCAATCGTCTCTCGTCGATTTGCCGGCACGCTTTAACTTGCCACTTCGGATCGCTGCGTTATCCTCAATGCCAGATCGCTCGCGTTTGGTTCTGCCGGATGTGACGATCGCCAAGGTCGGATCGGCCTGGGTGCAAGGCGGCTATCAGCGGCGCACCACGTGGTAGATTTGATCCTGGTTCCCAGCAGCGGATAGCAGCGCTGTGAACGTGACGGGCGGGCGCAAGCTCGCCCGTCATGATTCTGACGACCGGATTTTGCCGCCGCGTCATTTCTTCAGCTTTCCCATGACCGTTTGGCGAAAGCCGTAAATGGTTCCACCACCTGCGACCGCCACTAGCGTTACCTCGCGGCTCTGGCCAGGCTCGAAGCGCACCGCAGTTCCCGCCGCGATGTCGAGGCGCATGCCGCGGGCTTTGGCGCGATCGAATTGCAGCGCCGGATTGGTCTCGAAGAAGTGATAATGCGAGCCGACCTGAATCGGCCGGTCGCCGCTATTCGCGACGGTGAGCGTCAGCGTTCTGCGACCCTTGTTGAGCTCGATTTCGCCGGGCTTGATGAAATATTCACCGGGGATCATCTGCACCTCATCGGATCGGTTCGTGCACGGTGACGAGCTTGGTGCCGTCGGGGAACGTTGCCTCGACCTGGATGTCGTGAATCATCTCGGCGATGCCGTCCATTACCTGGGCGCGGCTGATGACGTGAGCGCCGGCTTCCATCAATTCGGCGACGGTGCGGCCGTCGCGCGCGCCCTCGACGATGAAATCGGAGATCAGCGCGACCGCTTCGGGATGGTTGAGCTTGACGCCGCGCTCCAGCCGCCGCCGCGCCACCATCGCCGCCATGGCGATCAATAGCTTGTCTTTCTCGCGCGGCGTGAGCTGCATGGCGCCCTTTCAGTTCAGCCACAGCCGCGGCAACGGCGCGGCATCGAGCGCGGTGAGCACGGCAACGAGATCGCGGCGCAGCGCGGCGCCATCGGCTGCAATCAGCCGTGCGACAACGAGTCCGTTCCACGCCGATATGCCGACTTCGCCGGCAAAACGATCCTGCATGGCGCGGACCGTGGCAACATCGGCGTCATTGCTCGGACATTTGATCACGCTGGCCACGGCCACGCCGCCGGCTGCGATGGCGCGTTGCGCCAGGCGTTGCGCGATGTCGCCGTCGAGACGCAGCGTCTCGGCGAACACCAGTGCGCCGCCGACGCGTAGGCGCCAGCGGTCGAAAAAGTGTCCCTGGACCACCGTTTCGCCCATGGCGGAACGGCCGAATACGGCGGCTTCCGCCAACAGCAGCTTGGCATCGCGGGCCAGTTCAATGTCGATACTACGCCGCAGCCGCGCCTGATCGAAGGCAATCGTCTCCTGCGGCAACCACGCCAATGCGCCGCCGGGACCAATGTCGAGTTTTATGCCGATGTCCGTGTGCGGCCCAAGTGAGCGGTAGATTTTCTCTGCCGCGGCGGTAGTGACGGTCAGCTGCGCGCCGGCGCCGACCTCGATGTCGATGTCGAAGCGGTCGCCGCCGGCCATGCCGCCCGCGGTATTGACGATGACCGCATCGAGCGCGGTTTTGCTATTGCCGTTCGGAAACCGCACCCGCAGCGAACCGGCTTCGTGGACGCGCCCGCGCCGGCTGCCGCCAGGCCCTGCCGCGACGGTGAACGCGATCCTGCCGACGGCGCGATTGCCGGCGAAGATTTCATTGCGTAGCGGCACGCTGCCCGGCATCGGATCGCCTATCAAAAAACGAACATCAGATCGCCATGGCACGCTTGAGCGCGTCCTCGTCGAGATCGTCGCGGTTGCAGGAATAGACGACGGCGCCGCGGTCCATGACGGCGAAATGGTCGCCGAGTTCGCGGGCAAAGTCGAGATACTGCTCGACCAGCACGATGGCGATCTTGCCGAGCGAGCGCAGATAGGTGATGGCGCGGCCGATATCCTTGATGATCGACGGCTGGATGCCTTCGGTCGGCTCGTCGAGCAGAAGGAGCCGCGGCCGCATCACCAGCGCGCGGCCGATGGCGAGCTGCTGCTGCTGGCCGCCCGATAAATCGCCGCCGCGCCGGCGCAGCATGGATTCCAGCACCGGGAACAGCGCGAACACGTCGTCGGGCACGCTGCGCTCGTCGCGCGGCAACGGCGCAAAACCGGTGCGCAGGTTTTCCTCGACCGTGAGCAGGGGAAAGATTTCCCGGCCCTGCGGCACATAGGCGATGCCGCGCCGCGCCCGCTCCGGCGGTTTGAGCGCGGTGATGTCGCTGCCCTCCCAGGTGATGGTGCCGCGGCTCACCGGCTGCTGGCCGGCCAACGCATCGAGCAGGCTCGTTTTGCCGACGCCGTTCCTGCCGAGCACGCAGGTGACCTTGCCCGGCTCCGCCTTGAGCGAGACCGCGCGCAGCGCCTGCGCGGCGCCGTAGTGGAGATCGATGGCTTGAGCGTCGAGCATGATCAGCGTCCCAAATAAACTTCCACCACGCGCTCGTTTTGCGACACCTGGTCGATCGAGCCTTCGGCCAGCACCGAGCCTTCGTGCAAACACGTCACCTTGACGCCGAGGTCGCGCACGAAGGTCATATCATGCTCGACCACGACGACGGTGTGCTCCTTGGCGATCTCCTTGAGCAACTCCGCGGTCTGCCGCGTTTCCGCATCCGTCATGCCGGCGACCGGCTCGTCGACTAAAAGCAGCTTTGGATCCTGCGCCAGCAGCATGCCGATTTCGAGCCATTGTTTCTGGCCGTGCGCGAGGCTGCCGGCGAGGCGGTTACGCACCGCAGTGAGCCGAGTGGTGGCCAAAATCTCGTCGATGCGGCGGTGCTCGGGAAGCGTCTCCCGCCACCACAGCGTACTGCGCGCGCGATGATCGCCTTTGAGCGCCAGTTCGAGATTGTCGAACACGGTGTGACTGTCGAACACGGTCGGTTTCTGGAATTTGCGGCCGATGCCCAGATTGGCGATCTCGGTCTCGTCGAGCTTGGTGAGATTGTAGACGCCGTTGAACATCACATCGCCGCTGTCGGGCCGGGTCTTGCCGGTGACCACGTCCATCATCGTGGTCTTGCCGGCGCCGTTCGGGCCGATGATGGCGCGCATCTCGCCGGGCGCGATGGTGAAGGACAGATTGTTGAGCGCCTTGAATCCGTCGAACGACACGTTGACGCCGTCGAGATAGAGGAGCGCGGTGGTGAGTGCTTCCATCGTCATTCCGCCGGCAGCGGCTCCCTGACGCCGTCTTCGGCGGCGGCCGAGACGCGGGCGCGGCGCAGCGCCGTCCAGTGGTGCAAGGTGCCGATGACGCCGCGCGGCAACAGCAACGTCACGCCGATGAACAGGCTGCCGAGCATGAACAGCCAGTACGGCGCCAGCACGCCCGAGGTGAAATAGGTCTTGCCGTAGTTGACCAGCACGGCGCCAAGCGCTGCGCCGGTGAGCGTGCCGCGGCCGCCGACCGCGACCCAAATCACCGCCTCGATGGAATTGCCGGGCGCGAATTCGCCCGGATTGATGATGCCGACCTGCGGCACATAAAGCGCGCCGGCGATGCCGGCCATGCAGGCTGACAGAGTGAACACGAACAGCTTGTAGGATTCCACCCGATAGCCGAGGAAGCGGGTGCGCGCCTCGGCGTCGCGGATGGCGATCAAGACCTTGCCGAATTTCGAGGTGACGATGGCGCGGCAGACCAGGAAACCCGCCATCAGCGCCACGCAGGAGATCGAGAAGAGCACGTTGCGCGTGGATTCCGCCTGTACGTTGAAGCCGAGCAGATCCTTGAAGTCGGTCAGCCCGTTATTGCCGCCAAAACCGAAATTGTTGCGGAAGAAGCCGAGCATCAGCGCGTAGGTGAGCGCCTGCGTGATGATCGACAGATAGACGCCGGTGACGCGGCTCCTGAATGCGAACCAGCCGAACACGAAGGCGAGCGCGCCCGGCACCGCGACGATCATCAGCAGCGCGTAGGGGAAATGCTGAAAACCGTACCAATAGAGCGGCAATTCCTTCCAGTTCAGGAACACCATGAAGTCGGGCAGGATCGGATCGGCATAGACACCGCGGCCGCCGATCTGGCGCATCAGATACATGCCCATGGCATAGCCGCCGAGCGCGAAGAACGCGCCATGGCCGAGCGAGAGAATGCCGCAATAGCCCCAGATCAGGTCGATCGACAGCGCCAACAGCGCGTAGCAGATATATTTGCCGAACAGCGCCACCAGATAAGTCGGTATATGCAGCGTCGAGGACTGTGGCACCGCCAGATTGAGGATCGGCACCGCGACCGCAATCGTCGCGACGACAATCAGGAAAATCATCGCGCTGCGATCGAGCGAGCGAATGAGGATGTGCGAGGTCACGCTTCCACCGCCCGGCCCTTGAGCGCGAACATGCCGCGCGGCCGTTTCTGGATGAAGAGAATGATCAGCACCAGGATGGCGATCTTGCCGAGCACTGCACCGGCGACGGGTTCGAGGAATTTGTTGGCGATGCCGAGCACGAACGAGCCGACCAGCGTGCCCCACAAATTACCGACGCCGCCGAACACCACGACCATGAAACTGTCGATGATGTAGCCTTGGCCGAGATTGGGGCTGACATTGTCGATCTGCGAGAGCGCCACGCCGGCCATGCCGGCGATGCCCGAGCCCAGGCCGAAAGTCAGCGCATCGACCCGGCTGGTGCGGATGCCCATCGACGCCGCCATGGTGCGGTTTTGCGTCACCGCGCGCATTTCCAAGCCGAAGCGGGTGAAGCGCAACAGCCCGAGTAGCGCCACGAAGACCGCGAGCGCAAAGCAGATGATCCACAGCCGGTTATAGGTGATGGTGATGCCGCCAAGGTCGAAGGCGCCGCTCATGAACGACGGGTTGCCGACCTCGCGGTTGTTCGGGCCGAATGTCGTGCGCACCGCCTGTTGCAAGATGAGCGAAAGCCCCCAGGTCGCCAGCAGTGTCTCCAGCGGTCGGCCGTAGAGAAAGCGGATGATGCAGCGCTCGATCAGGATGCCGATAAGGCCGGCGACCAGGAACGCCAGCGGAATAGCGATGGCGAGCGAGTAGTCGAACAGCGCCGGATTGTGGGTTCGGATCGCGTCCTGCACCACGAAGGTCACATAGGCGCCGACCATGACCATTTCGCCGTGCGCCATGTTGATGACGCCCATCACGCCGAAGGTGATGGCAAGGCCAATGGCCGCGAGCAGCAGCACCGAGCCGAGCGAAATGCCGTACCAGGCGTTCTGCACCGCGTTCCAAATGCCCAGGCGGTTGCGGATGGCGGCAGCGGCGCCGGCGGCGGCTTTGACGACCGGGGCCGCGGTGCCGGAGGGAAGGCTTTGCAGAAGCCCGAGCGCATCCTGATCGCCGCGCTGCTGGATCACGGCGACGGCGGCGAGCTTGTCCTCGTCCTTGGCGTCATCGCTGGTCAGCAAAATCGCGGCGCGCGCTTGCATCAGCACCCGCTTGATCCGGGCATCCTGCTCCTTCTCGATGGCGCTCTCGAGCGTCGGCAGCGCGCTTTGGTCGCGCGATTTGAACACCGCCTCCGCCGCGTCGAGCCGCTTGCCCGGATCGGGCGACATCAGCGTCAGCGCGCCGAGCGCGGCGTCGATGCTGCCGCGCAGCCGGTTGTTGATGCGGACATTGTCGAGATCGGCCGGAGGATCGCCGGCAACCGGTTGTCCGGACGCGGGGTCGGTCAGCTTGCCGTCGTCGTCCTGGATATAGACCGCCTTGCGCTCGGCGCTGAACATGAGATGGCCATCCTGCAAGGCGCGGATGATGGCTTCCGCCCGCGGACTGCCGCTCGCGGCGACATCGCCGATACCGTCATTGGTGTCGCTGAAATCGTCGGTGGTGAATTTCGCCAAGGCGTCGTCGAGGCTCGCCGCATGCGTGCTGGTGCAGGCCAGGACAAGGCCGAAGGCCAGCAGCAGCGCGGCGAGACAAGCTAGACGCATTGCAAAAAGATCCCGGGGACATGGCGCGGGAAGGCGGATCGCCGCCTTCCCGCAAACTTGAACGTCAGCGTGCCGCCGTTACGTCGCGCCGCCGCACTTCTGCGTCACCTTGTTGAAGTTGCCGCATTTGAGCTTCACCCAATCGGCTTCGAGGTCTTTCGAGCCGGGCAGGTAAGGCGACCACGCGGCGCCGGGAATGAGCTCCTTGGTCTTGAACACCACGTTGAACTGGCCGTCGGGCCTGATCTCGCCGATATAGACCGGCTTGGTGATGTGATGGTTCGGCAGCAAGGTGGAGACGCCGCCGGTGAGGTTCGGCGCCTGCGTGCCCGGCAGCGCTTCGATCACCTTGTCGGGATCGGTGGTTTTGACCTTCTCGACCGCCTTCACCCACATGTTGAAGCCGATGTAATGCGCCTCCATCGGGTCGTTGGTGGTGCGCTTCGGATTCTTGATGAAGTCGTGCCACTCCTTGATGAAGGCGGCGTTCGCCGGCGTCTTGATCGACTCGAAATAATTCCACGCAGCGAGGTGGCCGAGCAGCGGCTTGGTGTCGAGACCGGCGAGCTCTTCTTCGCCGACCGAGAACGCCACCACGGGAATGTCGGTCGCCTTGACGCCTTGGTTGCCGAGCTCCTTATAGAACGGGACGTTGGCGTCGCCGTTGATGGTAGAGACCACCGCGGTCTTCTTGCCGGCCGAGCCGAACGCCTTGATCTTGGAGACTTCGGTCTGCCAGTCGGAGAAGCCGAACGGCGTATAGTTGATCATGATGTCCTCGTCCGCCACTCCTTTTTGCTTGAGGTAGGCTTCGAGGATCTTGTTGGTGGTGCGCGGATAGACGTAGTCGGTGCCTTCCAGCACCCACCGCTTTACTGAGCCGCCGTCCTTGCCCATCAGATAATCGACGGCGGGAATGGCCTGCTGGTTCGGCGCGGCGCCGGTGTAGAACACGTTGCGCTCGCTCTCCTCGCCTTCGTATTGCACCGGATAGAACAGGATGCTGTCGAGCTCCTTGAACACCGGCAACACCGACTTGCGCGATACCGAGGTCCAGCAGCCGAACACCACGGCGACGTGATCCTTGCTGATCAGTTCGCGGGCCTTCTCCGCGAACAACGGCCAGTTCGAGGCCGGATCGACCACGACGGCTTCGAGCTTCTTGCCGAGCAGGCCGCCTTTCTTGTTCTGCTCGTCGATGAGCATCAGCACCACGTCCTTCAGCGTGGTCTCGCTGATGGCCATGGTGCCGGAGAGCGAATGGAGAATGCCGACTTTGATCGTATCCTCGGCCTTGGCGGGCAGTGCCGCCAGGAGACCGAAGGCAAGACCCGCCGTGGCGGCAAGCCAGCGGCGAGGCGGTCGCCCGGCGACCGCGCCTATGGGATTGAGCATCGCGATGTCCTCGTGTTTGACGCGCGCGACCGGCCCGGCGCCGTCCCGCAGAACCCTAAATCGCAAGGAGCGTGCCAAGCCGCGAAGCGCCACAAGGGACTGGTCGGACAGGGCGAATCGGCGGAGCCGAATGCCGCCACAGCACTGGCGCTTATTTTGAATCCGGCGATGGAGGAAAAATGCCTATTTACTAGGCGGTAGCGTGAAAGAATAGGAATGACACTGCTACTTCCGTAGGCAAATCTTCTGCGATGGGTTACGCCTGTTTACGCCCACCAATGGCCTCCAGCGGGCGTCCGGACTTGGCCGTTTGACATCAAGCTTGCAGCCGGGCTTCGATCCGGCCGCCATAAACAGTCCGGCGCCAACGACCCCAATGACCAGTTTCGTCAACCGACGGCAGTTCATGATCGAATGGGGCCATTGCGACCCGGCCGGCATCGTCTTCAACAGCCGCTTCTTCGAGTTCTTCGATTGGGGCACCTGGACCCTGTTCGAGGCGGCGCTCGGCGTAAAACCGCACGAGCTCGGTCCGACCTACGGCATCATGGGCATCCCCTTGGTCGATGCCGGCGCGCGCTTTCTTGCTCCGGCGCGGTTCGGTGACGTCGTCGAGCTGACGTCGCGGGTGAGCGAGTTCCGCCGTTCGAGTTTCGACGTCGAGCATCAGTTGCTGGTGCACGGCGCGCTCGCGGTCGAGGGCAAGGAGACGCGCGTCTGGGCGGCGCGCGACGCGGCCGATCCGTCGAAGATCAAATCGCAGCCGATACCGCCGGAAGTCACCGCGCGGTTCGAAGTGTAGCTGCCGTTTTCTTGGAAGCGCAGAGAAAGCGGCCTTGATCGCTTGGACAGCGTTTCTGTTCGTGTTGACGGTCTTGTCAAGGATCGCAGACCGCCGAAGGCGGCGGCGCTTCGCGCCGTCCTTGACAAGACCGTCAACACGAACAATTGGCAGCCAAGCGATCAAGGCCGCCATCCGATTCCGGAGACGGGTTTGAACCGGGCGCCGGTTATTGCTATTGAGTTGGCGCAATAAAAGAAGCCATTGATGCATCGCATGGCGCGCATTCTGCAGCTCACGCTCAACGGCCGCGCCCGGACCGACGCGGTTCCCGACAACGTATTGCTGCTGGATTATTTGCGGGAACAAGTCGGACTCACCGGAACGAAAACGGGGTGCGACGGCGGCGAATGCGGGGCCTGCACCGTGCTGGTCGACGATTCCCCGCGCCTGTCGTGCTTGACGCTTGCCGCAATGGTCGACGGCTGCCGCGTCGACACCATCGAATCGCTGGCGACCGACGGCCATCTCTCCGCCGTGCAGCGCGGCTTCCATGAAAAGCTCGGCTCGCAATGCGGCTATTGCACGCCGGGATTCATCATGGCGTCGGCCGGACTGCTACGGCGCAATCCGCGGCCGACCGACGATGAAATTCGCGACGCGCTCGGCAGCAACATTTGCCGCTGCACTGGCTATGTCAAAATCATCGAAGCGGTGCGGCACGCCGCGGCGCTGCATGCGTCCGGAGTCTCACCGTGAACGAAGTAGTGCCGGCCCATAACATCGGCGACTACGTGCCGATGATCGACGGTCCGGAGAAGGTGTCAGGCCGCGCCAAATACACCGCCGATCTCATCGCGCCGGGAATGCTCGCCGGACGAATTTTCCGCAGCCCGTATTCGCACGCTGAAATTCTCGAAGTCGATGTTTCCGAAGCGGCGAAGCTGCCGGGTGTGAAAGCCATCGTCACCGGTGCCGATTGCGACAAAACCTTCGGCGTGCTGCCGATCGCTCGCAGCGAGCATCCGCTGGCGCGCGACAGGGTGCGCTACCGCGGCGAGCCGGTCGCCGCCGTGGCCGCGATCGACGATGCGACGGCGAAGGAAGCGCTACGGCGCATCAAGCTAAAGGTGCGCGAGCTGCCGGCCTATCACACGGCTGCGGACGCGATGGCGCCGGGCGCCATCGCCATTCACGACCGAAAGCCGCAAAATCTCGAGCGCGACGTGCTGTTCGAGCTCGGCGATGTCGACGCCGCGTTTGCGTCGGCCGATCTGGTCCGCGAAGGCACCTACAACTGCGCCGAGGTGTGCCAGAACCAGATGGAGATGCACGCCGCGGTCGCCGATTACGACGTGGTGCGCGACCGCATCACCGTGCACGCTTCGACCCAGGTGCCGTACTACGTGCACCTGATGCTGTCGCAAATCCTCGCCATGGACATGTCGCGCATCCGCGTGGTGAAACCCCATGTCGGCGGCGGATTCGGCTGCCGCACCGAGACGCTCAATGTCGAGCTGATCGCGGCGCTGCTCGCCCGCAAGGTCGGCGGCTGCGTGCGCATCATGGTCAACCGCGAGGAGACCTTCATCACCCATCGCGGCCGGCCGGAGACCGATATCAAGCTCAAGATCGGCATGCGCAAGGACGGCGTCATCACCGGCGTCGAGTGCGAATGCATCCAGCGCGGCGGCGCCCATTCGGGCTATGGCGTCGTCACCATCCTCTATGCCGGCTCGATGCTGTACGCGATCTACGATCTCAACAACGTCAAATATTTGGGCAAGCGGGTGCTGACCAACACGCCGCCGTGCGGCGCATTCCGCGGCCACGGCACAGTCGACATCCGCTTCGCCTTCGAGAGCCTGCTCGACGAGATGGCCCGCGTGCTCGGCCTCGATCCGTTCGCCGTTCGCCGCGCCAATCTTTTGCGGGCGCCGACCTTCACGCAGAACGATCTGATGGTGAACAGCTACGGCCTGCCGGAATGCCTCGACTGGGTCGAGCGCGAGAGCGGCTGGCACGCGCGCAAAGGCAAGCTGCCGAAGAGCAATGGCACACGCACAGGCCATATTAGTAAAGGTCTGGGTATGGCCTGCTCGCATTACATCAGCGGCGCTTCAAAGCCGGTGAACTGGACCGGCGAGCCGCACGCCACGGTCAAGATCAAGCTCGATTTCGACGGCTCGATCGTGGTGCTGTCCGGCGCCGCCGATATCGGCCAGGGCTCGACCACGATCTTAGCGCAATCGGTCGCCGAAGTGCTCGGCCTCGATCTGGCGCGCGTGCGCGTCGTCACCGGCGACAGCGAGGTGGTGCCGAAGGATAATGGCTCCTATTCGTCGCGCGTCACCTTCATGGTCGGCAATGCCGCCATCGACGCCGCGCAAAATCTCAAGGCCGTGCTGATCGCCGCCGCCGCGCGAAAGCTTGAAGCCAAGCCGGGCGAGATCGAATGCCTGGGCGAGCTCTATCGCGCCGGCGCCCAGGACAAAGGCCTCACCTTCAACGAGGTCGTCACCGAGGCGCTCAAAGACACCGGCACCATCACCGTCACCGGCAATTACTCGACGATTCCGGAATCCCACGGCGGCAAGAAATATCGCGGCTCGGCCATCGGCGGCACCATGGGCTACAGCTATTCGGCGCAGGTGGTCGAAGTCAGCGTCGACGAGGAGACCGGCGTCGTCACCGTCGACAAGGTCTGGGTCGCGCACGATTGCGGCAAGGCGCTCAACCGCCTCACGGTCGAGGGCCAGGTGCAGGGCTCGGTATGGATGGGCATGGGCCAAGCCATGAGCGAAGAGGCGGCCTATCACGAAGGGCTGATGCTCACCGCCAACATGCTCGACTACCGCGTGCCGACCATTCAGGATTCGCCGCCGATCGAAGTCGGCATCGTCGAGAGCATCGATCCGCACGGGCCGTTCGGCGCCAAGGAAGCCGGCGAGGGCTCGCTGGCGGCATTCCTGCCGGCGCTCACCAATGCCATCGCCGACGCCGTCGGCCTGCGCTTCAACGACCTGCCGGTGACTCCGGATCGCGTGTTCGCGGCGCTGGAAAAACACGCGCGCCGTGCTTTGCCCTCCCCTGCAGGGGGAGGGCCGGTCGCCGCAGGCGACCAGGTGGGGAAGTTCGGCCCCACCCCGGCGCTTCGCGCCGACCCTCCCCCTGCAGGGGAGGGTGGGGCGATCTCATAATGGACGCGCTGCCGCAGTTCGACTTGGTCCGGCCGCGGACGATTCCCGAACTGGTCGCCGCGCGCGCGACGCATCGCGACAGCCGGCTGATCGGCGGCGGTACCGATCTCATGGTGAACATCCGCCGCGGCATCGTCGCTCCGCCGGTCCTGATCGACATCAACGGTGTCGCCGAATTGCGCGGCATCAAGGCCGACGCGCAGCGGCTCGAGATCGGCGCCGCGGCCACGCTCACCGAAGTCGCCGCGCACCCCGATGTGGCGAAGCATTATCCGGTCGTGGCGCAGGCCGCGGCTCACATCGCCGGCCCGACCCACCGCAATATGGGCACCGTCGGCGGCAATCTCGCGCTCGACACCCGCTGCATTTTCTACAATCAGAGCGAATGGTGGCGCGACGCCAATCATCATTGCCTGAAAACCACCGGCGACATCTGCCACGTCGCGCCGAAAAGCCGCGGCGTCTGCTTCGCCACCTTCAGCGGCGACCTGGCGCCGGCATTGCTGACGCTCGATGCCGAGATCGACATTGCAGGCCCTTTGGCGGGGCCTTCGGGCCGCCGCACGATGCCGCTCGCCGATCTCTACATCGGTTATGCGCGCCAGGACGAACCGGTGACCGAGACCCGCGGCGACGGCAAATATTTCCTGTCGCTGCGCGCCGGCGAATTCATCGCCGCGGTGCGGGCGAAGAATACATCCGGCCTGCGCTCTGGCTACGACAAGATCCGCATTCGCCGTTCGATCGAATACCCGGTCACCGGCGTGGCCGTGGCGCTGCGGCGCGACGGCGACAAGCTTAACGATTTGCGCGTCGCCTTCACCGGCACCAATCCGCGGCCGGTGCGGCTCGCCGGCACCGCGGCCTTGTGCGGCGGCGCGCTCGACGACCGCGTGCTCGCCGGCCTCGACGCGCTGGTGCGCGACCAGATCATGGCGATGAAAACGACATTCACGCCCGGCCATTACCGCCGCCGCGTCGCCGGCGTCTTGGCGCGCCGGCTGGTAACGCGACTGTTCGCGGGCTGAATTTGGCAAAGAAGATTTTTTCGCCGAACCAGGTCCTCGCCGCGGCATTCCTCGGCGGGCCGATAGCGATGGTCTATGTGCTGTGGAAGAATTTCCAGACGCTGGAAAATCCCCACGGCATGCATCAAATCCTATTTTGGGGCTCGATCTTCATCATTGCGCTCATGTTGTTTTCGCCACTGATGCCGAACAACTGGCTGGGCTTCGTGATCCCCTTCGCTTATCCGCTCGCTGCCTGGTCGCTGGCGGAGAGCTTTCAAATGTCGAAGCAGGCCATTGCGGATTCGCAAGATTACGAATTTGAATCGGCGTGGAACGTCATCGCCGTCAGCATGGTTTTCCTGGTGGCCATGATCGTCGTCGCCTTCACGTGGTTCTTTGTATTGGTCGCCGCCGGCGTGATCTGATCTGGACGGCGCGGGTGCGATACCGTTCGAGGTCTAATCCGAGCCAGCCATTGTCCGGTTCAATGGCTCTGGGCTCTTGACTCTTGGATAGATTGTTCGCTATTTGTTCTAGCGATATAGTTTCTGGGGGTGCGGATGGTTTTTGCACTTGATACGTTAGGTTATGCGAAGCATCTGCGTGATCACGGCGTACCGAGTGATCAGGCGGAAGCTCATGCTGAGGCCGCGAGGGATTTTATTATGACCGAACTGGTCACCAAGTTGGACCTCGAAGCTGCGCTCGATCGGGTCACGCTACGCATGACCGTGCGCTTTGGTATCATGCTGGTTGCCGGTCTCGGAGCGCTCGGGGCTCTCTTGAAGCTTGCGTAACAGCCCTACGATTCCAATTCCCGCAATTTAAACCGCTGAATCTTCCCCGTCGCGGTGCGCGGCAGGTCGGGCCGCACGTCGATCCAGCGCGGATATTTCCACGGGCCGGCGCATTCCTTGACGTGCACGCGCAGCGTCTCGATCAGGCGTTCGTCGGCCGCATAGCCGTTGCGCAGCACGATAAAAGCCTTCGGCTTGATCAGGCCGTCGGCATCCTCCTTGCCGATGACGGCGGCTTCGAGCACGGCTTCGTGGGACGCCAGCGCCGCCTCGACCTCGAACGGCGATACCCACATGCCGCTCACCTTGAACATGTCATCGGTGCGGCCGCAGTAATGGTAATAGCCGCTGGTCTCGCGCACATATTTGTCGCCGGTGAAAGTCCATTCGCCCGCAAAGGTGCGCCGGCTCTTGGCGCGCTGGTTCCAGTAGCCTTCGCCGGCGGTGGGGCCGCGCACCACGAGCTCGCCGATCTCGCCGTCGGCAACCTCGCGGCCCTCCTCATCGACGATCTTCAGGTCATAGCCCGGCACCGGCTTTCCGGTGGTGCCGTAACGCACGTCTCCCGGCTGGTTCGACAAAAAGGTCTGGAACATTTCGGTCGAGCCGATGCCGTCGAGCACGTCGACGCCGGCCGCGGCGCGCCAGCGCTTGCCGAGATGGCCGGGCAGCGCTTCGCCGGCGGAAACGCACAGCCGCAAGCGGTCGGAGCCGGCACCGTGCGTCATGTCCTTGTGCGCCAGCAGCGAGGCATAGAGCGTCGGCACGCCGTAGAAGATCGTCGGCCGATGCCGGCGCATGATGTCGAACACGGCTTCCGGCGTCGGCCGCTGCGGCAGCAGCACCGTGGTGGCGCCGACCGACAGCGGAAACGCCATGGCGTTGCCCATGCCGTAGGAGAAAAACAATTTCGCCGCGGAGAACACCACGTCGTCCTCGCGGATGCCGATCACGCGCTGGCCCATCAGCCGCGCCGCCGCCATCGGCGTGGTGTGGATATGCTTGACGCCTTTGGGATCGCCGGTCGAACCGGACGTGTACATCCAGAACGCGACTTCGTCGGATAGCGTCGGCGCCACGAACAGATCGGGCTCGCCGCGCGCCAGGAGATCGGCGAAATCGTATACGTCGCGGCCGCGGAACTCAGCCTTGTCGTCGGGGTCGGCGCCAACCAGGACGATGGTGCGCAAGTGCGGCAGGCGGTCGAGCACGGACAGGAGCGCCTTGGCCAACGAGGCCGAAGCAACGATCGCCGCGGTGCGGCTATCGCCGAGAATGTAGGCGTACTGCTCGGCGTTGAGCAACGTGTTGAGCGGCAGCACGACGATGCCGGCGCGCACGCCGCCCCAGAACGCCACCGGAAAATCGACAGTGTCGTAGAGCAGGAGGCCGAGCCGCTCTTCCGGCCGCAACCCGAGCTGTTGCAGCGCGCTGGCAAAGCGGCAGCTGCGCGCTTGCAGTTCGCCGTAGCTGAGCGAACGATCGGTATCGGTGAAAGCGATTTTTTCACCAAGTCCGCGCGCGACCTGGCCGTCGATGAAGTCCGTGACGGCGTTGTACGGCCGGCGCTGTAGCAGGTCTTCCAGCATGAAATGGCTTTCCCCCCTTGCGGTTGAGTATAGCCTCCGCTTGGGTGTGGCGCGTAGCGCGCTTTCGTCCTAGTTTGCGGGATTATTCCTGGAGGGGTTGCATGCAGTCACATCGGTCGAACTGGCGGCGTCACGCCGGCCTCATGTTCATCGTCTTGCTTGTTCTTGCCGCTAGCGCCATGCGCCCGACCTCCGCGGTGGCCGACGGCGCACTCGCCGTCGCCTTGCCGGATGACGTCGTCAAAAAGGGCTTTGCCTACGGCTACGTCACCGATTACCCCGACGCCGACAAGGCCGACGCCCAGGCGCTGAAGAAATGCCGCGACACCACCATCGACGGCGTCCGGCCGCTATGCGAGGTGATCCAGGACTTCAAGAACCAGTGCGTCGCCGTCGCCATGGACCCGCAGGCCGGAACACCCGGCGTCGGCTGGTCGGTGGCGCCGGACTCGCACACGGCGGAGGCTCAGGCCTTGTCGAAGTGCGAAAGCACCGCCGGTCCGGGCCGCCGTGCCGCATGCGCGATCGATCATTCGTCATGTGACGGAAGCGCGAAATAGATGCCGCGCGAGTTCCGGTTGAATGGCGTTCGCTGCACTGGCGCTTGTGACCGGTGGCGCCGTGCCGGTTTTCGCATTACCATGATCCACTTACCATCGGAGGGGTGTATGCGTTCATATCTATCGAACCGGCACTATGCGGCCGGCGCATTTGTCGTGCTGTCGCTGTTGTGCGGCGGCGTTCTTGGTCCGAGCCAGAGCCGTGCCGACGGCGCGCTCGCCGTCGGCTTGCCGGCGGACGTGGTCAAGGGTGGATTCACCTACGGCTATTCCAACAACAATCCCGATGCCAATCATGCCGAAGCCAAGGCACTGGACGCCTGCCGTACGACCAAAGACGCCGCGAAGGACGTCAATCTGCGGTCGCTCTGCAAGGTCATCCAGGACTACAGCAACAAATGTGTCGCGGTCGCCATGGATCCGGCAGCGGGAACGCCCGGCGTCGGCTGGGCGGTGGCGAATGATTTGCTCACCGCGGAACGCCAGGCGCTCGGCAAATGCATGGACACCGCCGGCCCTAGCCGCCGCGCCGCCTGCGTGGTCGATCACTCGTCCTGCGACGGCAACGCGAAATAGCAGCCCCACCGGAAGAGCGCGGTTGATGCCCGCTTCATGAGTCGCGCCGGCGCCATCGCCCGTGCGGCCGCCTATTTCGATGACGGCGGTTTCCTCGCCGACCTGAAGCGGCGCATTGCCTTTCCGAGCACGAGTCAGGAGCCGGCGCGCGCCGCCGCGTTGCGCGCCTATCTGGACGACGAGATCGCGCCGGCGCTCACCCCGCTCGGATTCACCTGCCGCGTCCTCGACAATCCGCACGGGCCGCCGGCGCTGGTCGCCGAGCGCATCGAGAATCCGGACTTCGTCACTGTGCTGGTCTACGGCCATGGCGATACCATTGCCGGCCAGGACGCGCTGTGGCGGGCAGGGCTCGAGCCTTGGCGGGTCGTCGTCGAGGGCGAGCGCATCTATGGCCGCGGCACCGCCGACAATAAAGGCCAGCACAGCGTCAACATCGCCGCCGTTGCCGCGGTGCTGCAGGAACGCGGCGCGCTCGGCTTCAACTGCAAAGTGCTGATCGAGATGGCGGAAGAGGTCGGCTCGGTGGGCTTGCGCGAACTGTGCGCACAGCATCGCGACGGCCTGCTCAAGGCCGATGTTCTGATCGGCTCCGACGGTCCGCGCATCGCGCCGAACGAGCCGACGATCTTCCTCGGCGCCCGCGGCGGCTATCCGATCGATCTGATCGTCGAATTGCGCGAAGGCGCGCATCATTCCGGCAATTGGGGCGGGCTCATTGCCAATGCCGGCATCGTGCTGGCGCAGGCGCTCGCCACCATCACCGATGCGCGCGGCACGATTTTGGTGCCGGAATGGCGGCCGCCGCTGCCGCAAGCGGCGCGGCAGGTGCTGGCCGGCGTCGAAGTCGACGGCGGCGAGGACGGGCCGCGCGTCGACCGCGATTGGGGCGAGCCGGGCCTGTCGCCGGCCGAACGCGTGTTCGGCTGGAACAGTTTTGAGATTTTGGCTTTCATCACCGGCACGCCGGAGCGTCCGGTCAACGCCATCCCGGGCAGCGCCCGCGCCCATTGTCAGCTGCGCTTTGTCGTCGGCACCGACGTCGACGACGTCATTCCGGCGCTGCGCCGTCATCTCGACCGCCACGGTTTTCATAACGTCGAGGCGCGGCTCGGCCGCGGCAGCTTCTTCAACGCCAGCCGGCTCGATCCCGCCGATCCGTGGGTGACCTGGGCAAAGCTGTCGCTGGAGCGCACCGCCGGAAAATTGCCGACCATCCTGCCCAATCTCGGCGGCTCGCTGCCCAACGATATTTTCACCGATGTGTTGCGGCTGAAAACGATCTGGGTGCCGCATTCCTACGCCGGCTGCTCGCAGCATGCGCCGAACGAGCACCTCTTGGCGCCGATCGCCCGCGAAGGCCTGGGCCTGATGGCCGGATTGTTCTGGGATTTTGGCGATCCGGCCGTGCGTAAGCCGCCGCACCGCGCCTGAACAGCTACTCCGCAGCCACGGCCGCGCTCGTCTGCTGCGTCTGTTTTTCCATCTCGCGGCGGATGCGGACCGCTTGCGCGCTCTCGTCTAGCGCGACATCGGCTGCGGTCACGAACTCTCCCGCGGCAACGTTGCGCACAAGCTTGACGTGATGGGCGAGCCCGATCGGCAAGGCGCCGAGTTTTAGGCTGCGCGTCGCCGGAATGAGTTTTGCGTAGACGCAATAGCCGCCTTCGCCGTCGAGCATTTCGCCGGCTTTCAGGTTGCGCTTGGCGACCGTCACCGCGTCGCCGCGCCAGCCGCGGCAGCATCCGGTTGGCTCGCCGCGCAGCGCGACGTTGAGCACCGAGATCGACAATTCAAGGCCGATGAGATGGAACGGCTTGTACATCGCCGCGTAACGGCCGGTCGTGTCGGTCGGCAAGCCGTATTGCTTGAAGCAGGCCGCGGCGTAGTCGCTTTCCGCCTTGAACACCACATAGACGCCCCAGCGCAGATCGCGCTCGACCGGCTCGCCGTTGCGCTTGAGCGACGACACCACTTCGACCATGCCGTCGCCGGCCAGCACGCCGCCCAAAATTTTCGGCCGCAGCACGCCGGCAAGCTCGTCAGCGCCGCACGGCGGAAAGATCAGACCATCCTGCGGCACGTCGAGTTCGCAAGCGTTGGCGACCGCCGCCATCTCGATCGCAGACTTGGTGCCGTCGAGAAACGAGTTGAACATTTGCGAATTCATGCCGGCGCGCTTGGCCTCCTCGGCGGTGAGGCCGTAATGCTGCCACACGCCGTCCGGCGTGACGGTGTGATAGGCCGGCAAATATTTGGTGCCCTTGCCTGCCGCCGCGACGGTAAAGCCCGCCGAACGCGCCCAGTCGACCATTTCGGCAATCAGTGCCGGCTGATCGCCATAGGCCATGGAATAGATCACGCCGGCCGCGCGCGCTTTGCGCGCGAGCCACGCGCCGGCGAGCGCATCGGCTTCGACATTGACCATGACGATATGTTTTTTCGCGTCGATCGCCTCGATCGCATGCGCGATGCCGGCTATCGGATTGCCGGTCGCTTCGATCGCCACTTCGACGCGCTCGTCAGTGATGGCGTCGCGGCCGCGCTCTGTGAAACGGGTGCGCGCGATGCGGGGCTCATCCCAGCCGACGTTGCGACACGCCGCCTTGGCGCGCTCGGGATCGAGATCGGCGATCACCGCGACCTCGATGCCGGCGACCGACGGCACTTGCGCCAAGAACATCGAGCCGAATTTTCCGGCGCCGATCAGCCCGACGCGGACCGGCCTGTTGGCGGCAAGGCGGGCGGCGAGCAGGGATTGCAAGTTCATGTCATGCGTCCCTGCCCAGTGCGCGTCAGTTGATGGCGAAGCAGTAGAACAGCCCGTCGCCGCCGGTGCTCTTGAGGTCGTTCTGGCTGCAGCCGCCGTCCGGTCCGCGCGAAGGATGCGATGAATTCCACGACTTCGACGCATCGTCGTCACGCAAGCCCTGGCGGTCGATGTGACCGAGCATGGCGGCGCCTTTGGTGCTGCTGGTCCAATTGCCGCAGGTGCGGTCGTCGCCGGCTGCGAACGCCGTGCCGTCCGGCTGCGTGCCGGTCAAGGCGTCATGTCGGTTGGGTGTGTCGCCGCGGCCATTGATGACGTCGCCTTTTTCGGAAAGCGACGTCTGCTTGGTCAGGTTATTCTGACCATGCAATTCCGTGACATCCTTGGCGACGACGACGCCCTTGGCATTGGTCCAGGGACCTTTGCCGATGCGATCGCGGGCATTGGCCGCCGGCTGGCCGTTGGCGGCCTGCGTGCTCAGATAGGCGTGCCAGGTGTGGCCGCCGGCACCGGCGGCTTGCGCGAGTT
>Ga0208604_1000004_pt1 | contig 30333 bp, 33 predicted proteins | sample MicForSoSWNH22_M_FD_188009 | JGI IMG/M metagenome (GOLD analysis project Ga0208604, IMG submission 188009) | Forest soil microbial communities from Harvard Forest Long Term Ecological Research site in Petersham, Massachusetts, USA - MetaG HF016... | ecosystem: Environmental > Terrestrial > Soil... | reverse complement strand
CCTATCCCGGCGAGCCCAGGTGGCGGAATTGGTAGACGCACTAGTTTCAGGTACTAGCGCTCACAAGGCGTGGAGGTTCGAGTCCTCTCCTGGGCACCAAGCCGGGCAAACTGGCGAAACGTGGAATGGGTTAGCCGAAGGCGTAACCCACCGGCCCGCGGAAAAATGGCGAATTACGCTCCGCTAATCCACTCTACGCGCTGCTTTTTTGATGAGCGGGCCAAGAAAGCACGCTAGTGCCACACAGACGGCGACCTCATAAACTTTCGTGCGGTGCGCGGTGATTCGCGAACTTCACGCGTCCAAAAGAAGCTAACCTCGCTATTCGAATGATTCTTTCGCATTACACTACCAGAGCCGGCCTTGAGGGGATGCTTCGTTCACGGGAGCTCTGGGCCACAAACTTTTTGCAATTAAAGGATACGTCCGAATACTTTTATGCGTGGTCAAATGTGAATCGCGAGGCCATGCGTCTGGTAATGGCGGCATTGCCGGAAGATTTGAAGAAACCAGAATTTGATCTAGACACAACAGTCACTGCCGCGAGCGACGCCTTGCGTAACTTCGGCAAGCAAGCCGACCCTTATGGGCTGTTATACGTATTCTCGTTTGCAGAAGGCAGAGACGACGATGAGAACGCTCGCGGCATTCTCACTTTGTGGAGGCTGTATTCCAAACCGAATGGATATTGCCTCCAGTTCCGCGACGATGATGTTAAGCGGGTGCTCTTTGTAGAAACTCAAATCTACAATTATGAGTCGCTACAAATGGTCCGCGTCCGTTATGGAGTGGACCCAAACGCTGAGGATTTTAAGCAACTGGCATGGCAACTTTCGCAATATTATCTTCGCGACATAATCACAACAACGGGCAACTCACGAATATCTTTGCAGGTGGAACGCTGGATCGCTGAGTCAGCGTTTTTTCGCCGTCTCCTCGAATTCTGTGCTTCGCACAAAGACCCTCTTTACAAAGATGAGCGCGAATTGAGGATTTTCGCGTATCCGTCACCAAAGGCCGAATCCCGCGCGTTCACTGGTCTTGCACGGCGGAAATCCATCGCTGTGTCCGCCCCTGGGAAGCAATATATTGCGTTGGGCGCGGATATCCGTCCCGGCTTCACACCGTTTCGAATAATGGCCTCGAATACGGCCAGCACCGACTTAAGTGGCTTAGTGGATGACTACGAGTGGCCGCCGGAAATAGTCCACATCGACCTTCCCGATTCGGCCTAACAAAAACGAGCCTTTCACTGGCTACCTTCAGAAGATACACAATATTGTTTTTGCGAACCATGCGCCGGCGCCGGTTGTTCACATTGTCTACTCGCGCCGATGTGCCACTATGTACACATCCGAACACCAAGTACGGAAACCATGCCCTCGACTACCTTCACCGTGCGCGTTGAGCCCGAAGTCAAAAGGCGCCTGGAGAAGCTCGCCAAGAGCACCGGGCGGAGCCGCTCGTTTCTCGCCGCCGAGGCGCTCAACGCGTACCTCGACTTGAATGAATGGCGGGTCGCCGGCGTCAAGCGGGCCATGGCGTCGCTCGATCGTGGCGATGGCGTTCCGCACCAAGAGGTCAAGGACTGGGTTAATTCCTGGGGCCGCAAGCGCGAGCGGTCGGCTCCTGATCACGCGGCGACATGAACATCATTTAGGCGGCCCGGCCTTGGGCCCGTCACGCTCAATTGCGAGCCGGCGCTCACAATCTGGCCCAAGACATGCATGTTGTGGAGAGGATCGCGGCCGCAATGGATGTTGCCGGCGCATCCATTATCTTGGGATGGCAATGCCGATTCGCGACATCAGACACGTTACGACTTATCATTATAATCGGCCGGTCGCATTCGGCGAGCACCGGATGATGTTGCGGCCACGCGACGACGACGATCAAAAGGTGATCGAAGCGGACCTCGAAATCACGCCAAAACCGAGGCAACTGGCTTGGACGCGGGATAGCCTCGGCAATCACGTGGCGACCGCACATTTTGACGACCGGGCCTGCGAGCTGCGCTTTGTCAGCACTATTCGTCTCGACCATGCGCCTGCCGACTTTCGCGCCACCGATATAAAGGATTTTGCCCGTACCTATCCGTTTGCATACGCGCCGGAAGACCGGCCCGGCCTCGAGCCTTTCATCCAGCCGCTGTCGCCGCATCCCGCGATCGATCGCTGGAGCGCTGCGTTCTCCCGCGAAGATGGCTCCGCCGACACGCACGAACTGCTCGGCACCATGACGCGGACCATCAGGCAGACCTTCAAGCATGTATCGCGGCACGAGAAGGGCATCCAGCCTCCCGTCTGCACGCTCAATCTCGGCAGCGGCAGTTGTCGTGATCTCGCCGTGCTGATGATAGCCGCGCTTCGCGCCCGCGGCATTGCCGCTCGCTTCGTGTCCGGATATCTGCATTTGGCCGATGACGACGATGACGATTGTGCCGCCGGCGGCAACACCCACGCCTGGGTCCAGGTCTACGTTCCCGGTCCGGGCTGGGTCGACTTCGATCCGTCGGGCGGCAGCGTCGGCAATGAAAAACTCATCCGCGTCGCGGTCGCGCATCACCCGCGCGAGGCCATTCCTCTGCAAGGCACATGGTTCGGGACCGCTGCGGATTACCTGGCCATGAAAGTCGCCGTGAAGGTCACGACGGCAGCGGCTTCCAGCGCCTGAGCGTTCATTCTGCCGGCACTTCATCAGCCCAGACGCGAAACCCCGACAGGGTCCCTGGGCCAAAGGTGTGGGTCAGTGGCACGTCCGCGGCGTCACGGCCCTGCGCGATGAGGATGCGCCCGATCCGCGGCGCATTGTTGCGCGGATCGAACATGTGCCAACGGCCGCCGAGATAGACTTCGATCCAGGCTGCAAAATCATTGGGCGGATAGGGCGGCGGCAAGCCGACATCGGTCAGGTACCCGGTGCAATAGCGCGCCGGGATGTTCAAAGAGCGGCAAAAAGTGATGGCAAGATGCGCGTAGTCGCGGCACACCCCCCTGCGCTCTGCGTATGTTTCATAGGCCGTTCTGGTGGCCCGGGAATGCTCGTAGCCGAAGGTTATGTGATTCTGGACGAAGTCGCAGATCGCCTGCACCCGCGCCCAGCCTAGCGGCGTGTTGCCGAACAGGCGCCAAGCCTCGTCGGCGAGACGATCGGTCTCGCAGTAACGGCTGCCGAGCAGAAACAGTATGACTTCCGACGGCAAGTCCCGAACCTGATGCTGCGCAGCGTCCAGATCGATCGGGTCCGGCAGACCTGAGTCACGAATGATGGTGTCCGTGCCGAGGCTGAAATGCCCGCCGGGCGCAACGAGGCGGTTGCACCAATTTCCGAAACTGTCGCGGTAGCTGGCAACGGGAACCGGAGGGTTCGTTATCAGATAATCCGGACGCTCCAGTTCGGAGACGCGCGAGAAGTGCACGTTCAACGTCAAGATCATCGGCGTCGGTTGCGGAAATTCAAAATGGAGCTCGCAACCGAGATGGATACGCATGGGATCCCCGATATCTGGATAAGCAACGCCTCGTGGCCGCACGTGGTTCATTGCATTGACCGGGTGCCGACTGAGGCACCCTTACGCCACCCGCTTGAGTTCCCTTGTATCCACCCCTTTGCAGGAAGGGCAGCGGAACATGAATTGTTCCGGCCGGACTCCAAGTCTTGGGACGGTGCGGAAGTGCTTCATGGTGTCGCCGCAGGAGCGGCAAACAATGGTCGGTCCCCTGTCAGGGACAAAGGGCGAGCGCTCGATGGCGGGAGTTGAGGGCTTGTAATACGACATGCGCTACTCCGCTGAAACAGGCGGGAGCGCTGGCGGACTCTCAGCCACCAACGCCTGGCACGGGGCCGCTGTCGGTGATGATGCGTATGTAAGACTGATCGGGGCAGTTGCGAGGTCAAATTTTAGACAGAAGGCTCTAAATTTGGACAGTCCCAACGGGGCGATAGCCAAAAACCTGCAAGCCGCGATCGGCTCAATAAGACAAGTTCAGTGTCCGACATCGACGGTCACGCTGCCCCCGATTTTGATACACGCGTCAGTGCCGGGAATATTCCGAAAGCCGGCGCCATAGGCGTCGCAGGTTTTCACGTGCCCGGTGTGGCGCGACTTTGCGGCGTCCTTCGGCGGCGGCGTTTCTGCCTGAGGGGTCGGGTTCGGCTGCGTCAGCGTCTGCGCGACGCCCGATGAAACGACGGCAGCCAGCGCGACCGCCGTGGCCAAGACGATCCGCGGATTCATCAGCCTAATTCCCATGACTCGTCTCGCGCGGCTTCGCCTGATCGGCACCGCGCCACGCATATTCTAGCACCGCCGATCGCGATCGTCTTTTTGACGCGCCCCGGCGACTGCGATATTCAATCCCCCGCATGACCATCCGCCTGCACCGCGGCGATTTGCCGGACCCGTCCCGCTATACGGGCGCGATTGCCATCGATACCGAGACCATGGGGCTCGATCTCGCCCGCGACCGGCTGTGTGTGGTGCAGCTGTCGCCCGGCGACGGCTCGGCCGACGTCGTGCAGATCGCGCCGCACGCGGCGGACGCGCCGAATTTGAAGCGGCTGTTCGCCGACACGCGGCTATTAAAGATCTTTCACTTCGCCCGCTTCGATCTCGGCATGATCGCCAAAACCTTCGGCGTGATGCCGGAACCGGTCTATTGCACCAAGATCGCGTCGCGGCTCGTCCGCACCTACACGGACAAGCACGGCTTGAAGGATCTGGTGCGCGAAGTGCTCGGCCACGAAATCTCCAAGCAGCAGCAATCGTCCGATTGGGGCGCGGCCGAATTGACCGAGGCGCAGACCTCCTACGCCGCCGCCGACGTGCTTTATCTGCATGCGCTCAAGGCGCGGCTCGACGCCATGCTGGTGCGCGAGGGCCGCGCCGAACTGGCCGCGGCCTGCTTCCGCTTCCTGCCCGACCGGGTGCGGCTCGATCTCGCCGGCTTTGCCAACGAGGACATTTTCGCCCATTCCTAAGCCCCGGCCCCGCGTCGCGGGCCGGCCCGGCGTCGGTAATGGCTTGTAAAGCTTAGAGATTCGCCGGCCCCGCCGGGGCCACATTCGCAGGCGACTTTGCCCGGGCAGAACCGCTAAAATGCGGCTCGGCCGGCCGAATCGGGGGCACGCGCGGCAACGGCCAGAGGGACGATGACGTGAGCACTGCCTACCCCGCCGACGCTGCACGGGACGCGGCCTTTGTGGCTGCGTCGCGTGGCGACGACGGGGCTTATCGCGCAGCAAAACGGCACAGCCGGTACGTGCGCGCCATGCGCGTCATCGTGCTGGCTGGGATCGCCGTGGTTCTGGTCGGGGTGATGGCGGCCAATTACATGCCTGCGGTCGGCCCGATCCGCCTGCCCGGCGAGCTCGGCAAGCTGGTGATCAAGGGCACCAAGATCACCATGCAGGCGCCCAAGCTCACCGGTTACACCACCGATTCCCGCCCCTATGAGTTCACCGCGGACACCGCAGCGCAGGATATCAACAAGCCCGATCTGGTTGAGCTGCAGAAGCTCCACGCCCGGCTGCAGATGGAAGACAAGAGCACGGTGGAAATGACCGCGCCGTCGGGCCTCTACGACATGAAGGCCGACAAGCTGGTGCTCAACGAGGACATCGCGCTCGCGTCCTCCACCGGCTATGCGGCGCGGCTCCAGGAGGCCATCGTCGACATGCACAGCGGCAATGTCATCTCCAACAAGCCGGTCAAGGTGAAGCTGCTCAACGGCTTCCTCGATGCCAAACGGCTGGAAATCAGCGAAAACGGCGCCGTGATCCGTTTCGACGGCGGGGTCTCGATGGTGCTGCATCCGGACCAGGACCCGGACAAGGCTAAAACGCAATGACGCGCCGCCTGTCGTTTTGTGCCGTGATGGTTGCGCTGCTGGCGTCGGGATTGGCCGTAGCGCAGACGCCGCGGCCGGCTGCGGGGCCGCCGGTGCAGAGCCTGCTTCAGGGCGGCCAGGACAAGGATCAGCCGGTCCAGATCGAGGCCGCGTCGCTGGAAGTGCGCGACAAGAACAAGATGGCGACGTTCTCCGGCGACGTTCAGGTGGTGCAGGGCGACACCACGATGAAATGCCAGAAGCTGGTGGTGTTCTACGGCCAGGAGATCGGCGTCGCGCAGAAGGAGGCCGGCCAGGGCGGCGCTCCGGCGCCCGACACCAAGCCGGCGCTGGCAGGGCCGAAAGGCGCGCAGAATATCCGGCGCATCGAAGCGCGCGGCGGCGTCACCGTCATCACCAAGGACCAGAACGCCAGCGGCGATCTCGGCGTCTATGACCTCATTGCCAAAACCATCACGCTGACCGGCAATGTCGTGGTCAGCCAGGGCCAGAACGTCATCCACGGCGAGCGTGTCGTGGTCGACACCGTGTCCGGCAACGCCCGCGTCGAGTCCAACAACCAAGGCGGCGGCGGCACGCCGACCCGCGTCCGCGCGCTGATCCAGCCGAACCAGAACCAGAACGGCGGCGGCAATGTCATGACGATCGGGCCGGGCGCGCCGGGCAAGCCGAACTGATGAACCTCCCTCGCCTTTTGCACAGCAAAATCGGTTAGAATTGCCGGCCTAAGTCGCAACCATCGACGATTCGCATCGCCGATTCGACGACAAGCCTCACGAGATTGGTGCGTTGAATATTCTTTCCTATTTTCGCCGCTCAAAACCTCCGGCGCCGCGCGCGCCGGACGGCAACGAATTCGGCCAAGATTTGGACGACGTCGCCATCGATCTCAAGACCATCGGCGGCGAGATCAACGGCACCTATCTCGACATCGCAAGCTCGGCGGCGCCGGACAAGAAAGCGCGTAGCAAAACGCCGGAGCGGCCGCCGCGCGAGCGTTCGCCCGAGCGCCAGCCGGAGCGACCGCCCCAATTCGACCGTCAGCCGGAGCGGCAACCCGAGCGTCAATTGGATCGTCAGCTCGAGCGGCAAGCCGAGCGCCAACCGGCGCCGCAGCGCGAGCAGCGTCCGCCGCGGCCGCGCCGGCGCAGCGACGGCAATGGTGCGTTCCCCGGCGGCGAGCGCCGCGGCGTGCTCGCGGTCCACGGCGTCGAGAAGAGCTTCGTCGGCCGCATGGTGGTCAAAGGCGTCAGTCTCTATGTGCGCAAGGGCGAAGCCGTCGGCCTCCTCGGTCCGAACGGCGCCGGCAAGACCACCGTGTTCTACATGGCGACCGGCCTGATCAAAGCCGACAAGGGCCGCATCGAGCTCGACGGCCGCGACGTCACCAAGCTGCCGATGTATCAGCGCGCCCGGCTCGGCATCGGCTATCTGCCGCAGGAAGCCTCGATTTTTCGCGGCCTCAATGTCGAGGAGAACATCCGCTCCGTGCTCGAAGTGGTCGAGCCCAATGCCAAGCGGCGCGAGCACGATCTCGACTCGCTGCTGGAAGAGTTCAACATCGGCCGCCTGCGCAAGACGCCGTCCATCGCGCTGTCGGGCGGCGAGCGCCGCAGGGTCGAGATCGCGCGCGCGCTGGCGTCGCGGCCGAACTACATGCTGCTCGACGAGCCGTTCGCCGGCATCGATCCGATCGCCGTCGGCGACATCCAGACTCTGGTGCGGCACCTGACCAATCGCGGCATCGGCGTTTTGATCACCGACCACAATGTGCGCGAGACCTTGGGCCTGACCGACCGCGCCTACATCATCTATTCGGGCGAAGTGCTGATGGAGGGCCGCGCCGACGACATCGTCAACAATCCCGACGTGCGCCGGCTCTATCTGGGCGAGGAGTTCCGGCTGTAGGCAGAGCTTTAAGCTTGCCGAAAATCGGCTAGCGACAGCGCAAAAAGATTGCTGTACAAGGGGCAGACAAGCAAGAATCGGACCAAATTACCCCTCTTTCATGGCGCTGACCCAAAGACTCCAGATCCGGCAAAGCCAAGCGCTGGTGATGACGCCGCAGCTGATGCAAGCCATCAAGCTGCTGCAGCTCTCCAATCTCGACCTGGTCGCCTATGTGGACGCCGAGCTCGAGCGCAATCCCTTGCTCGAGCCCGGCAACCCCGACGGCGAGGCGGCGCCCGGCGCCAACGGCGCGCAATCCGCCGACAAGCCGGCCGAGGCCGGTGAGAGCTGGAACGGCAGCGATAGCGAGCCGAGCAGCGAGGCCAAGGCGGAGCGGGCCGAAGACCACATCGACGACACCTCGGTTCCCGATGACGCCGCGCCGGGCCGCCAGCGCTTAGCCGACGCGCCGGGCGGCTATTCGGAATGGGCCAGCGTCGGCGCCGGCGGCCGCGACGACGGCGAGTTCAATCTCGAAGCCTTCGTGTCGGCGGAAACGACGCTGGCGGATTGGCTGCGCGAGCAGTTGACCTTGGAGATCGTCGATCCGGTCCGGCGCATGATCGGCAACTATCTCATCGATCTGGTCGACGAGGCCGGCTATCTGAGCAGCGACTTGGCGACGGTCGCCGAAAAGCTCGGCACCGGCGTCAGCGAGATCGAGGCCGTGCTCGGCACCTTGCAAAGTTTCGATCCGCCCGGCGTCTGTGCGCGCGATCTCGCCGAGTGCCTGGCGATCCAGCTCAAGGAGCAGAATCGCTACGATCCGGCGATGGCGGCCTTGATCACGCGGCTCGATCTGTTGGCGCGGCGCGATTTTTCCGCGCTGAAGAAAATCTGCGGCGTCGGCGACGAAGACTTGGCCGACATGATCGCGGAAATCCGCCGCCTCAATCCAAAGCCCGGCCTGGCGTTCGGTTCGGCACTGGTGCAGCCGATCGTGCCCGACGTTTTCGTCCGCCCGGGACCCGACGGCGGCTGGATCGTCGAGCTCAATTCCGACACGCTGCCAAAGGTCCTGGTCAACCAGAGCTACTACGCCGAGGTCTCGGCGACGACGCGGCGCGACACCGAAAAATCCTACCTCGCCGAATGCCTGCAGAGCGCCACCTGGCTGGTGCGCGCGCTCGACCAGCGCGCCCGCACCATCCTGAAAGTCTCCAACGAAATCGTGCGCCAGCAGGATGCGTTCTTCGCCCGCGGCGTCGAGCACCTGCGCCCGCTCAATTTGAAGACCGTCGCCGAGGCCATCGGCATGCACGAATCGACGGTGTCACGCGTCACCGCCAGCAAATACATGGCGACCAGCCGCGGCATTTTCGAGCTCAAATACTTCTTCACCTCGGCGATCGCCGCCTCGCACGGCGGCGAGGCGCATTCGGCGGAAGCCGTGCGCCACCGCATCAAGCAGTTGATCGACGCCGAGCCGGCAAACGACGTGTTGTCCGACGACACCATCGTCGACAAGTTGCGCGAGGCCGGCATCGATATCGCCCGGCGCACGGTCGCCAAATACCGCGAGGCGATGCGCATTCCCTCGTCGGTACAGCGGCGGCGTGAGAAACAAAGCGCGGCCGCGGATTGATCTTCTTCATCCGCCCCCGCACGAAGTGCGGGGGAGGGGGACCGCGCGCAGCGCGGTGGAGGGGGCGCTCGGCTGAGCCGTCCTTCGATCGCCTGAGTAAACCTCTTTGCCGCACGCCCCCTCCACCACCCTGCGCTCGCTTCGCGAGCTTCGGGCGGTCCCCCTCCCCCGCTACGCTTCGCTACGCGGTGGCGGAAAGGTTTCGTTGACACCAACCGCCCCGATACTTAGCTCAAGTGAAGCGGGGATCATGCTGTAGCGGAGGCTGGCATGGCATTTCGCATTTCCGGACAGAACCTCGACGTCGGCGGCGTCTTGCGCGAGCGCATCAACGACCGCGTCGCCGAGGCCATGGCCAAGTATTTCGACGGCGGCTATTCCGGGCACCTGACCTTGGTACGGGACGGTTTCGGCTTCCGCACCGAATGCGTCATCCATCTCGATTCCAAGATCACGCTGCACGCCGAAGGCATGGCGCCCGAGGCCTATGCCAGCGCCGACCAGGCGGCGTTGCGGATTGAGAAGCGGCTGCGCCGCTATCATCGCCGGCTCAAGGAACATCGCCCCGAGCGCGTCGACGACCGCGCCGCGATCGATGCCGCAAGCTATGTCATCGCCGCGCCGGAGCCCGAGGGCGAGTCCGAAATCGACGGCTTCACGCCGGTCATCATCGCCGAATCCACAACCCGGCTGAAGCAGCTCTCGGTCAGCGACGCGGTGACGGAACTCGACATGACCGGCGTCCCGGTCCTGGTGTTCCGGCACGCCGCCCATGGCGGCATCAATATCGTCTACCGCCGCGCCGACGGGCATTTCGGCTGGATCGATCCACCGGCCGCGGCGGCCGCGGAATCCCATTGACGCAGGCGTAGCCGCTCCCTATGGTCCGCCGCCCTCACGACGCATGAACCGAAAAACGGCAGCGATTTTCGGGAAACGATCATGCCCAATGACAGTTAGGGTACAGGTCCATCTGCATCGATAACGCACGAGCCTTCAGGGCTCCGGTTACGCTTTCCAGGTCACTTTCGCTTCCAGGTCACTTCCATGCCGCTCAACGATCTCGTTGCACCGAACGCGATCCTGCCCGCGCTCAAGGTCAACAATAAGAAGCAGGCGCTGCACGAGCTTGCGGCGCGCGCCGCCGTGCTCTGCGGCCAGAGCGAGAAGGCCATTTTCGAGATCCTGATGCAGCGCGAAAAGCTGGGCTCCACGGCCATCGGCAACGGCATCGCCATTCCCCACGGCAAGATGGCGAACCTCCCCCGCCTGTTCGGATTGTTCGCGCGTCTCGACCGGCCGATCGATTTCGAGGCGCTCGACGGCCAACCGGTCGATCTGATCTTTCTCCTGCTCGCGCCCGAAGGCGCCGGCGCCGATCACCTCAAAGCGCTGGCCCGCGTCGCGCGGCTCCTTCGCGAGCCGGCGGTCGCCCACAAGCTGCGGGCTTCCCACGACGCGGAATCGCTGTACGCTGTCTTGGCTATGCCCTCGGCAAGCGCCGCGTAGCGGACGACAGACATCGGACGACAGACGACGGATAAGAAAAGGGCATTAGCGTCTTTAGCTTATCCGTCGTCTGTCGTCCGTCTTCTGTCCTCTGATTTCAGTGCACACTCACCGTCTCGAGCTCTTGGCTCCAGGCATTGGCGACCGCAGCCTCGCGGCTGTCGGTGAGCATGATCGGCGTGCCGTCGGCGGCATGCAGCGCGAACAGCTTTACACCCGGCGCCAGCTTCGGCACCTGCATCTGCGGGAACAGCGCGGCGACGTCCTCGGAGCGGATCGCTTTCACGTAAGCAATGCGGCCGTCGCCGAGATGGGCAAGCGCTTCGGGAGATATATCGTTTTCGGTACGGTTCATTTCAGGTGACATGGTCATTTCAGTAGACTTAGTCATTTCAGAAGACATGGCCCTCGACTCCTTTTTTGTCGAGTCCTACCGGGTTTAATCGTCGCAGGCACTGATTGCGATCGATTTAACGATGCGCTCGGGCTGCGGGCGCACTAGGTCGATCGACAGCAATCCGTTCTTCAAATCCGCCCCCAATACCTCCATGCCGTCCGCCAGCACGAAGGTGCGCTGGAATTGGCGCGCGGCGATGCCGCGGTGGATGTATTGCCGGCTTTTGTCGTCCTGTTGCCGGCCGCGGATGACGAGTTGGCTCTCCTCTATGCTGACATCGAGCTGGTCGCGCGTAAAACCCGCGACCGCAAGGGTAATGCGCAGCCGTTCCGGACTGTTCCCGTCTCGGGCAATGCGCTCAATGTTGTAAGGAGGATAGCCTTCCGCCGCCTTGCCGACGCGATCGAGCACGCGCTCGATCTCGTCGAAGCCAAGCAGGAAGGGACTCGATAGCGACGAAACCCTGGACATGGTTTCAAAGCCCTTTGTAAGCGACTTTGCGGGGCCCTTACGGCGCCCCAATGCGCCGCCCGAAACGATTCCAGGCGGCTTTGGTAATATGGCGTTGCGGAACAAGGGGTTCAAGCAGCGCCAAAGGCCTGATTCTTCGCGCTTTTGCGGTGTTTCGCCCCGACCGGCACAGGGGGTATGGAACTCTTTGCGGTCGCGCCGATTTTCCTCGGCGGCCGTGTGGCCACATGGGGGATCGCAGATGCAGGACATCAAATACAGGCTCGTCAATCCGGGCCTGCGGCCGCGCAAGACCAAGCTCGAAATGCCGGGCTGGGCCGGCAAGCCGGCACCGCGCACCGACGGCTCGCACGAATATGCCTGGCATTGCGCGCCCTTCACCGAAGGCGCGCAATACGGCATCGAGGTCTTTTACCCCTATGAGAACGAGCTGCACGTCTCAACGAAAAACGGCGTGCTGCATTTCGACGGCGACTTTGGCGAGGCCCCCGATGACGACCTGCAATGGCCGCCGTTCCGCAAATTCGGCAGCGACTTTTACACCCATCAGCTTCTGCTCGACCTGAAAGTCGGTCCGGACTGGGCGGTGCGCACCGAGCCGCATCCGCGGTTCTATACCGACACCACCGGCACGGTGCCGGTCGCGGTGCCGGCGCTGTTGCGCACCGAGTGGTGGCCGATGATCTCGTTTATCGTGTTCAAATCGCCGCGCGAGGGCGAAGTCCACATTTTCCGGCCCGGCGAACCGATGCTGCAAATTCTGGTGCTGCCGGTGACGTGCGACATCAACCTCGTGCCGATGGACGAGGAAGAAGCCGCCGAGCGTGAAGTACGCGGACGGCGGATTCACGCCACGAGGGATACGCTTGCCGCCGACTCTACCTGGACATCGGACACCGACACCGTCTTCGACGGCACCTATCGCTACCTGCTGCGCGCGGCAAAAGGCCGGGTCAACGAGTGACCCGGCCTTAGCCGCAACTCCGATCAGTGGCCGTAGCCGCTGTGGTGGTGGTGATGGTGGTGATGATGGCGGACGTGATGATGGTGGTGATGGCCCACCCGGATCCGCACGCCATGATGATGGTGATGGTGGTGATGATGGCCGAACTGCACCGAGACCTGGGCCGTCTTCACATTGCGCGCCTCGGCTTCGCGCCGTGCATCGTCGGCTTTGAGCGCCGCCACCGCATTCGGCACCGGATTCAAGAGTTCCCGATAAGCCGTCGCCGGATTCTGCGGAGTCCCTTGCACCTCAGTAGCAGCATTGGCGCCGCCCACCGTGGCCAAGGCGGCCGCAGCTCCCAGCAGTCCAGCAATCTTTTTGTCCATTGTTCCTCTCCAAAAGGGCGTCCACGCATGTTGCGCGCCCAACAGACAATCGTTTTGGAGAAAAATTGTTCCTGGATTGCCCAGGGTTCAGCCGGCGAGCGCTTGGCGCATGGTGCCGCGCAGGCGTTCGGTCGCCGCCAGATCGACCGCGAAGGTTTCGGGGTCGAGCACGACGCCGTAAAAATCCCGCACTGCAGCAACCGAGATGTAGCCCTGCTTGGCATCGGCGGCGACGTCGGCGGCCGGCCTTTGCAGCGGCGAGCCATAGCCGCCACCGCCGCCCGAGCGCAGCCGGAAGGCGTCGCCGGTCTTGAGCATTGCCACCAACACCTTGGCGTTAGGAAAATCGGTCTTCCATTTGCCGTCGAGCCGCAGTGCCACTTCGTTGCCGGTGGCGTCGCCGCCGCCGTCGAGGCCCCACGGCTTGCAATGGGCGCGCTCGACCTGGGTGTTGAAGGTCATCGGCACCCGCGCCCGCACCACACGCTCGACGCCGAGGCCGCCGCGATGGCGCCCGGCACCGCCGGAATCCGGCACCAGGGCGTAGCGCTCGACCACGATGGGAAATTTCACCTCGGACTGCTCGCTCGGCGAGTTATGGGTGTCGCCGTCATTGATGCACACGGTCGCCGACACGCCATCCTCGCTGCGCTTGGCGCCCCAGCCGCCGCCGAGCGGGCCGAAATTGGCGAGGAAAAATTCCGAGGTTTTGGTGTTGATGCCGTGCAGCGCCGCGATCAGAAGATCGGCGTGATGGCCGGCGATGGCGCGGTCGGGAATGACAGGCGCCAGCGCCTTGAACACGGTGTCGACGATGGTCATCGGATAGGTCATCCACCAGCGCATCGGCGCTGGCCGTACCGCGCTGATGATGCGCCCCGGCGGCACGATGGCTTTGAGGCTGCGGAACGAGCCGTCGTTGATCGGATAATCGGTCGGCGAGGTCAGGCACTTGTACGCCACCTGCGAGCAGGCAAAGCCGGTGGTGATGCCGGAATTGTAGAAGCCGCGCACTTGACGAGAAACATTCGTGAGATCGACCGTCATCTCGTCGCCCTTGACGATCACGCGCACCTTGATCGGCACCTTCCTGCCCACGTCGATGCCGTCGTCGTCCATGTAGGACTCCGCCTCATAGACGCCGTCCGGGATCGAGCGGGTGCGGGCGCGCGCCATCGCCTCGGAATGATCCATGATCGCCTTGATGCCGCCCAACACCGCGTCGCGGCCGTAGCGCTCGACCAGTTCGAGGAAGCGCCGCTCGCCGGTTTTCACCGCAGTAATCTGCGCGCGTAAATCGCCCATGGCCCGGCTCGGCAGCCGCATGTTCTGCTTGATCACCTCGATCAGCGTGTCGTTGACCGTGCCGCGATCGTGCAGTTTTAGGATCGGGATCTGCAGGCCCTCGGAATAGATATCGGTGGTCATGCCACCGAGCGTGCCGCCGATATCGAGCCAGTGCGCCATGCAGCAGGAGAAGCCGACGAGTGTGCCCTTGTGGAAGATCGGCAACGTCAGGGTGACGTGATTGAGATGGCTGCCGGTGAGATAGGAATCGTTGGTGACATAGATGTCGCCCGGACGGATATTCTTCCTGCCGAAATGCTTGATCTTGGCCTTCACCGTCTCGGCCATGCCGCGGATGAACATCGGCAGCCCGATGCCGATCGACACCGTCTCGCCCTCGGCGGTGAACAGCCCGGTGGTGAAATCCAGCGCTTCGTAGATGATGATGTTGTAGGCGGTGCGCATGAGGTTGGTCTTCATTTCCTCGGTCACCGCGATGACGCCGTTGCGCACGATCTCGGTGACGACCGGATCGATGCCGCGAGGCGTTCGTTTTATTCTGCGTTTGCGGGCCATCGGTCGTTCGCCTCATCGGTAATCTTGGGGAGCATTGTCGATAAACCGACGCCGGTGTCGAGGGCCAACGCTGGCGAGCATCGGCCCATTGCGATTACCCAAATTGGGTATTATAATGCTCAAAATGGGTATAAAACAGCGTCCCGCAAACGGGCTGGCAGGCGCCTTGTTTTCCAAGGTGCAATTGAGCGTGCTCGGCCTGTTGATCGGCCAGCCGGATCGTTCGTTCCGCATATCTGAAATTATCCGGATCGTCGGTTCGGGCTCGGGAGCCGTGCAACGAGAACTTGAAGCTTTGACCGCGGCCGGAATTTTCACGGTGAGTTCTACGGGAAGCCAAAAGCTCTACAGGGCGAACCGACAGTCGCCTATTTTTGAGGAATTATACGGGCTCGTCCTGAAGACCGTGGGCTTGGTCGAGCCGCTGCAGAAGGCGCTCAAGCCTTACCGACCGAACATCGATGTCGCGTTCGTATACGGCTCAGTGGCCAAAGGCACCGACACTGCAAAGAGCGATATCGATCTCATGATCATCGGCGAAGATATCTCATATGCGGATATTTTCGCGGCCCTGCAAAGCGCCGAAAAAAATCTGTACAGACCCATCCACCCAAACCTTATGACGGTCGACGACTGGCGGAAACGGCGAGCGAACAAAAGCGCATTCGTGACCAAAATAGCCGAGCAGCCCAAGATGTTCGTCATAGGAACCGATCATGAGCTCCAAGGAATTGGATAATCTCGTTCGGGTCGGCTTGTTGAAGAAGGAGCCCGCTGACCAGGGTGAATTCAACGGACTGGTAAAGTCGGGCCGCACGCGCCTGAACGATGCCAGGACACCGGGGCTTTCGCCGGAAGGCCGCTTCGATCTCGCCTACAATGCAGCGCATGCCTTTGCGCTTGCGGCATTGCGCTGGCACGGCTTTCGGCCGGACAACAAACGCTACGTGGTTTTCCAAAGTCTCGAACACTCTCTGGGTCTCAAACCCGAACTGTGGCGCGTCTTGGACAAGTGCCACAGCGTGCGCAACCTCGCCGAATACGAGGGGCACTTCGACGCCGACGAGCAATTGCTCAAGGATCTGTTGCGCATAACGGAGGCTGTCGGCCTCTCCGTCGAGAAACTCGGGCCGGTATCGGCGAAACGCAAATAATGGTTTGGCTTCTAACGCCGATCAGTCCGGTTTGATGTTGGCGGCGCGGATCACCTTGCCCCATTTTTCGGTTTCATCGGCCACGAGCTTGCCGAAATCGGCCGGCGAGCCGGGAAATGGCACGGAGCCGAGATCGGAAATCCGCTTTTTCAGCGCGGCATCGGCGAGGCCGGCATTGATCTCTTTGTTGAGCTTGTCGACGATGTCGGCCGGCGTGTTCTTGGGCGCGCCGACGCCGTAGAAGGCGCTCGAATCGTAGCCCGGCACGAACTCCGCCACAGTCGGGACATCCGGCAAGGCATCGGTGCGTGTCGCCGTCGTCACCGCCAGCGCCCGCAGCCTGCCGTCCCGGACATACCCGATCGCGGCGGCGATCGGCGCGAAATAGACTTGCACCTGCCCGGCCAGCAGATCTGTCAGCGCCGGCGGCGAGCCGCGATAGGCGACATGCGCCATGTCGACGCCGGTCATCACCTTGAACAATTCGCCGGCCATATGCGGCGAGGTGCCGACGCCCGGCGACGCCATGTTGATCTTGCCCGGATTGGCCTTGGCATAGGCGATGAATTCCGGGACCGTTTTGGCCGGAAACGACGGCACCACGACCATGACGTTGGGATCGCGGCTGATGCCTGAGACCGGCGCGATGTCGCGGATGAAATTGTAATTCAGCTTGTCGTAGAGCGTCGCGTTGACGGCGTTGGCAAGCGACGCCAGCAAGAGCGTATAGCCGTCGGGCGCTGCGCCGACCACGCCTTCGGTGGCGATGCTGCTGCTGCCGCCGACCCTGTTCTCGACGACGAACGGTTGGCCGAGCCGATCGGATAGCCACTGCGCCATCAGGCGCGCCAAAATGTCGGGGGCGCCGCCGGCGCCAAAGCCGACCAGCAGGCGCACCGGCCGCGACGGATAGGCTTGCGCGCAAGCGAACCGCGTCGCGAACGGAAGCCCAACGGCGCCCGCCGCGAGATGCAGGAATTCTCGACGCAGCAATTTCATAATGACCCTTCCGATCCCAACTGAAGTCCGCGCGGCGCAAGCGCAAAGACTTACCCCGCCTTGATGCCGGCGTCGCGAATGACTTTGCCCCACTTTGCCGTTTCGTCGGCGATGAGCTTGCCGAAGTCGGCCGCCGAACCCGTCAGCACCATGCAGCCCATGTCGGCGAGCCGCGCATTGATCGCGGCATCGGCGAGGCCGGCATTGGTCTCGCGGTTGAGAATTTCGATGATGTCGGCGGGGGTGCCGGCCGGCGCGGCTATACCGAACCATGAGCTCGTCTCATAGCCCGGCACGAATTCGCTGATGCTGGGCAGGTTCGGCAACACGTCCGAGCGTTTGAGCGTGGTCACCCCCAGCGGACGCAGCTGGCCGGCGCGGATATGCTCGATCGATGCAATCGTGGTCGCGAACGCGAGCGGAATCTGTCCGGCGATCAGATCGGCCATCGCCGGCCCATCGCCGCGATAGGGCACATTCTGCAGATTGACGCCGGTCATGACGTTGAACAATTGGCCGGCCAAATGGCTCGGCGTCCCGATGCCGGCCGACGCATAGCTGAGCTTGTTGGCTTTGGCGTAGGCGATCAATTCCGGAATGGTGTTCACCGGCACCGACGGATGCACTTCGGCGACGTTGGGCAGGCGCACCACACCGGCGACCGGCGCCGTATCGCGAAGAAAATCGAAATTGAGATGCTCGTAGAGCGCGGCATTGGCCGCCACGGCGGGCGGCACCATGAGCAGCGTGTAGCCGTCGGGCACAGCCTTCACCACGGTTTCGGCGCCGATATTGCCGCCGGCGCCCGGCCGGTTCTCGATGACGAATTGCTGGCCGAGCCGTTGCGACAGCCACTGGCCCATCAGGCGCGCGAGGATGTCGGTCGTGCTGCCGGCGGCAAACCCGACGACGAGGCGCACCGGATGTGATGGATACGTGTCGGCGCGCGCGATGCACGGAATAGCGGGCAGCGCAGCGGCGCTGGCGGCCAGGTGCAGAAATTTTCGGCGGTGAAAGGTCATGGCTTATTCCGCCTTGATGCCGGCATCGCGGATGACTTTGCTCCACTTCTCGGTTTCGTCGGCGATCAGCTTGCCGAAATCCGCCGGCGAGCCGGTGAGCGCCATGCCGCCCATGTCGGTGAGGCGCGCCGCGATCGTGGTATCGGCGAGACCCGCATTGGCCTCGCGGTTGAGGCGTTCAATGATGTCCGCAGGCGTTCCTTTCGGCGCTGCGATGCCGAACCACGAGCTCGCCTCAAAACCCGGAACGGTCTCCGCCACGGTCGGAATGCCCGGCAGCGCATCCGAACGCTTGAGCGTGGTCACCGCCAGCGCGCGCAACTGGCCGGAGCGGATATGTCCGATCGACGCTGTCATGGTCGCGAACCCGACCTGGACTTGGCCGGCGATGAGATCGACCAGGGCGGGCCCGTCGCCGCGATAGGGCACGTGCTGCAGGTTGGCGCCGGTCATGGCGTTGAACAATTGTCCGGCCAAGTGGCTCGCAGTGCCGATGCCGGCCGACTCGAAGCTGAGCTTGCCCGGATTGGCCTTGGCGTAGGCAATCAGTTCAGGGATCGTTTTGACCGGTAGCGAAGGATTGACCTCGGCGACGTTGGGCACGCGCACCACGCCGGCGACCGCCGTCGCGTCGCGAAGAAAATCGAAATTCAGATGCGGATAGAGCGCGCCATTGGCCGCGACCGCCGGCGGCACCATGTAGAGCGTGTAGCCGTCGGGAGTCGACTTGATCATCTCCTCGGCGGCGATATTGCCGCCGGCGCCCGGCCGATTTTCGACCACGAATTGCTGGCCGAGCCGTTGCGACAGCCATTGCCCGATCAGGCGCCCGAGAATGTCGGTCGTGCTGCCGGCGGCAAAGCCGACCAGGAGGCGCACCGGGTGCGACGGATAGGTGTCGGCACGCGCGATCCGCGCGATCGCCGGCAACGCGGCGGCGCCCGCGGCGAGATGCAGAAATTTGCGACGGGGTAATGTCATGGCGTGACCCTCCCGAGTCGAATTTTTCGAACTTCAACGTCCGCCGACTGCAATCACCAGATTTCCCAACGCATCGACTTCCATCGCATCGCCGGGCATCAGCACCGTGGTCGAGGCGTATTCTTCGATCAAGGCCGGTCCTTTGATCTTATTCCCGGCAACGAGCGCGTCACGCCGAAACGTCGGCGTCAAATGGAAGCGCCCGCCGTAATAGACGTTGCGCTTGCCGCTGGATGCCTCTTTGGCCGGCGCGCTGCGCCCGCGCGCGATCTTGCGCTGCGGCGGTTTGCGCATCAGCCCGGTCACGGTCGAACGCAGGCTGACGATTTCGGCGCGTTCGGCCGGCGCGGACGTACCGTAGCGCTGCGCGTGCATGGCGTCGAAATGGCGTTTGATGGCGTTGCGGTCCTTGCGTGCGAACACCGCCATCGGCAGGTCGACAGTCACGGCGTGCTCCTGGCCGACATAGCGCATGTCTGCGGCGCGCTTGATCGCGATTTTTTGCGGCTTGACCGAGGTGCCGGCAATGGCGTCGCGGCCTTGCTTCTCCAGCGCACGATAGACTTTTTCGATCACATCGAACTTGGCATCTTCGAGCGGCGTGAACCAGGTGCGCACGAAGTCGTAGCGCAGATCGGAGAACAGCATGCCGAAGGCCGAGAACACGCCCGGCGCGAACGGCACGATGACCTTGCGCATGCCGATCTCGCGCGCCACCTCGACGGCGTGCAGGGGGCCGGCGCCCCCATAGGCGAACAGCGCGAAATCGCCGGCATCGAAACCGCGCTCGGTGGTGACGCCCTTGACCGCATAGGACATCGCGGTGGCGGCGATGCGCAAGATTCCGTCGGCGGCTTCGACCGGGCTCATGCCGAGCGGATCGCCGATCTTGTCTTTCAACGCGCGCTCGGCGGCGGCTACGTCGAGCTTCATCTCGCCGCCCAGAAAACGCTCGGCGCCGAGCCGGCCGAGCATCAGATTGGCGTCGGTCACCGTCGGCTCGGTGCCGCCGAGCCCGTAACAGGCCGGGCCGGGCGAGGCGCCGGCGCTCTGCGGGCCGAGGCGGAGCGCGCCATCGTCGACGCGGGCGATCGAGCCGCCGCCGGCCGAGACCTCGAAAATGTCCATCATGGCGATCTGCACCGGCAGCGCCTTCTCGTAGCCGCCAATCAGCGCCGCGCCCGTCGTCAGAGCCTCGCCGTGATAGATGACGCCGGCTTTTGCCGTGGTGCCGCCCATGTCGAAGGCGATGGCGTTGTCGATCTTCAGCGCGCGGCACAGCGCTTGGGTGCCAATGACACCGGCGGCCGGGCCGGATTCTAGCATGCGCACGCACTGGTCTTGCGCCTGCTCGGCCTCGTAGAGCCCGCCGGTCGATTGCACCACCAGGAACGAGCCGGCGAAACCGGCTTTGCGCATATGGGCGTCGATCTCGCCGATATAGCGCCGCACTTTTGGGCCGATATAGGCGTTGGCCGCCACCGTCGCGCAGCGCTCGAACTCGCGATATTCCTGCGACAATTCATGCGAGGCGGAGACGAATAGCGCTGGATGATTCTTTTCCAGAATCGCTTTCGCCTGCCGCTCGTGATCGGCATTGGCATAGCAGTTGAGAAACAGGATCGCGACGGCTTCGACGCCGAGCCGTTCAAGCTCGCGGCCCAGCGCCGCGATCTCAGCGTCGTCGAGCGGCTTGTCGATCTCGCCGTCGGCCAGCATGCGCTCGTGCACTTCGAAACGCAGCGCCCGCTCGATCAGCGGCACGTGTTTCTGGAAGAACAGATTATAGGCGTCGGGCCGGTTGATGCGGCCGATCTCGTAGATGTCGCGAAAGCCCTCGGTGATCAGAAGCGCGGTCTTGGCGCCGGTGCGCTCCAGCATCGTATTGATGGCGATGGTCGAGCCGTGCAGGAACAGCGCGGCGGAACGGTAATCGCTGCCGGCTTTGGCGACGCCCGCCGAAATGCCTTCGACCAGATGCGTTGGCGTCGACAGTGCCTTGCCGAAAGTGAGCTTGCCGGATTTTTCGTCGAACACCGCGATGTCGGTGAACGTGCCACCGATATCCGCCGCCAGCCGCAATCGCCCCTGCGTCATTCCACTATGCCTCACGCGTCCAGCACGACGTATTCGTCTTCGACGCTGACGGCAAACGTCTCGGCCACGTAGGGGCCCTCGACCAATGCCGCGCCGGGCGCCACCGAAACCGAAAATTGCCGCGCCCGGATGCGCGACGGATCGCACCAGGATTTGCCGGTGCGCACGTCGAACTCCCAGCCGTGCCACGGGCAGCGGATGATCTCGCCCTGTCGCGAATAGCGATATTCGCCGGGCTCGCTGGCCTCGACCAGGCCGGTGAGGCGGCCTTCGCACAGGCTGCCGCCTTGATGCGGGCAGCGGTTGGCCAGCGCGAAGAACTCGCCCTTGATGTTGAACACCGCGATCTGGCGGCCTTTTATGTCGATGAGCTTGCGGGTGCCGGCCGGAAACTCGCGCAACGCAGCGATCACGTGTTTCGCCATGGCGTTACGCGGCCTGCTCGGCGAGACGGCTGTAGGTCGCCAGCGCATTGTCGCGCCGGATCTTGCCGTGCAGCTTTTGCGGGATGCCCGCCGGCATGATGTCGTCGCCGTCGAATTGCCAATGTGGAAAATCAGAAGCGAACAGCAGCATGTCGTCGGACTGCATGTGCTCGATCAGTTTTGCGACTGCGGCCGGATCGTCCGGGCCGTCGAACGGCTGGATGGTCAGCCGGACGTGATCGCGCACGATCTGCGCCGGCGAACGATCGATCCATGGCACTTCGAGCCGCACGCCGCGCCAGAATTTCGACAACCGCCACAAAAACGCCGGCAGCCAGGTGACGCCGGATTCCAAGAGCACCACTTTGAGCTTCGGATATTTCACGAACACGCCTTCGCAAACGAGGCTCGCCAGCTGCGACTGAAAGCCTTGCGACTGCGCCGCGTAATCCTCGACATACCACGACGGCCAACCGAGCGAGGTCACCGGATGCCGGTAGCTCGAGCCGGCATGGATGCCGAGCGGCAACCCGTGTCGCTCCGCCGCTGCGTAGACCGGCCAATACTGGCGGCGGCCGAGCGGCATCTCGCCCATGCACAGCACCAGCACCTGCACGAAGCGCTTGTCGGCGGCACAGCGCTCGATCTCGGCGACGGCGAGTTCGGTGTTCTGCATCGGCACCACGATCGAGGCGCGCAGCCGCGGATCGCGGTCGAGCCATTCCTTGGCGACCCAGTCGTTGATCGCCTTGGCGAACGCCGCCGCCATGTCCTCGCTATACAGAAGCTGCACGCCGTAGAGGCAATGGCAGACCGCGACGTCGATGTTCCAGCGGTCGAGCGCATGCGTGCGCAAGGCGTCGAGCGTATTGGCCGGCGCGCCGCCCTTGCCGCGCCAATCCGCCCGTGCGGTGAGCGGCGCGTTCGGCGGATAGCTGATCGACTCCAGCGAATTCATGCCGCGGTCGACCACGCTGTCGCGCCAATATTCGTCGAGATGCGGCAACAGCGCCTGCATGCTCGGCACATTGACGTGCACGTCGCAATCGATTGTCGACCATGACGCGGTCACGGCGTCTCCTCGGTCATTTCGCGTATTATCGGCACCGGCGGGGCGGGCGCGTCAAGGCGACTGCAGCGGACCCGGCAAGGCGCGCTCGGCTTCCGCCTCGAGCTGCGCCTCATGGGCGCGCACAAAGTGGGCGGCCACGACCAGGACGACGATGGTGGCAATGACGAGGACGATCACGCCCCAGCCGGCCAGGCGCTCGACTTGCCGGCCCAGCGTATAGGCGGCGATGCCGAAGAACATCGCCCAGATGGAGGCGCCAAAAACATTGGCCAACAGGAATTGCGGCCACGGCATGCGATTGGCGCCGGCCATGACGCCGGCGACCGTGCGCAGGACCGGGACGAACTGGGCGACGATGACGATCTTGCCGCCATGGCGCAGGAACAAATATTGGCCGAGTTTTATCCGCGCTTCGTTGATCCAGATATAGCAGCCGTAGCGCAGCAGCAGCCAATAGCCGAAATAGCGGCCGATCAGATAGCCGAGGGTGCGGCCGACGATCGAGGCGACGGCCGCGGTGAGGATCACCGCGACGATGCTGAGCTCGTGCTTGGTGCCGGAAATGACCGAGGCGACGATCAGGGCGGTCTCGCCCGGCACCGGAAAGCCTATGCCTTCCAGCCCTATGGTACCGGCGACCACGAGCAGGCCGTAGGCGTGGATGAGATGGGCTATGGATGGCATGAAGGCTGTTTTTACCCCGGGCAACGCTCACTTATACTCATTCGGTTCGGAAAGAGAACTCCTTGACTTGCCATCTTAGTCTCGCGCAGGCGTGGCTGGGTTTGCGACAAATCGCGGGTGCGACGACATGTATAAGGACTTGCGCGACTTCATCGCTGCCGTCGATAAGCTCGGCGCCTTGCGGCGCATCGACGGCGCCGACCCGCGCTTCGAGATCGGCGGTATTACCGAAGTCGCGGCCGGCCTGCCCGACTGCCCGGCGCTGCTGTTCGACACTATCAAAGGCTTTCCGCGCGGCTTTCGCGTCTTCACCAATGCCACCACCAACGTGCAACGCGCCGCGCTGGCGCTCGGGCTCGACCCCGGGCTGCGACCGCTCGACGCGCTGAAGGCCTGGATGGAGAAGCGCAAGAATTTAACGGCGCAGCCGCCGGTTACCGTCAAAACCGCCGCGTTCCTTGAAAATACCGTCGCCGGGCGCGACGTCGATATCGCACGCTTCCCGGCGCCGATCTGGCACCGCCACGACGGCGGACCGTTCATCGGCTCGGGCTCACTGGTCATCATGCGCGATCCCGATAGCGGCTGGATCAATGCCTCGATCTATCGCGTCCAGGTGCACGGCCCGAACAAGGTCACGGTGCAGTTCGATCACGGCGGCCGGCACGGCGCCATCATTGCCAAAAAATATTGGGATCGCGGCGAGAACTGCCCCGTGGCGATCGTGCATGGCGAGGATCCGGCGCTGTTCATCGCCGGCTTCGAATATTTGCCCGACGGCCGCTCCGAATATGAGTTTGCAGGCTCCATCAAAGGCGCGCCGATCGAAGTTTTTGACGGCCCGCAAACCGGCCTGCCGCTTCCCGCACTAGCGGAAATCATTTTCGAAGGCCGCCTGCTGCCGATGAGCGAAGCGACGCTGCCCGAGGGACCGTTCGGCGAATTCACCGGCTATTACGCCGCCGTGGCGCGGCCGGGGCCGGTGATGGAAGTGAGCGCCATCCATCACCGCAACGATCCGATCCTGCTCGGCTCGCCGCCGATGAAGCCGCCGCGCTTTCATTTCGGCCTGCCATTCCGCGCCGCGACCATCTGGAGCAATCTCGAGGCCGCCGGCGTCACCGACGTGGTCGGCGCCTGGCAGCATGTCTCGCAGCTCATGACGGTGGTGGCGCTGCGCCAGCGCTACGACGGCCACGCCAAGCGCGCGGCGCTGGTGGCGGCGGCGCACAGCTACATGGCGCGCATCGTCGTCGTGGTCGACGACGACATCGATCCATCCAACCTCGCCGACGTGATGTGGGCGGTCGCCACCCGCTGCGAGCCAGCCGAGGGCATCGACATCGTCCGCAACGCCTGGAGCTCGGCGCTCGATCCGCGCATTTCACCGGAGGATAAGGAGCGTGGCGTCACCGCGCACTCCAAGGCGATCATCGACGCCTGCCGGCCGTTTGCGTGGATCGATAAATTTCCGCAGCCGTCGGCGTTAACGGCAGACGAGGCGCGGGCTATTGAGGAAAAATGGGGGAAGCTTTTGGGGCCACGCGTTGGGTGAGGACCGAATCGTTCGGACCAGGACATGCTGTACCAATGCTATTTGCGAAAGCGCATCGTCTACGTCCCTACCGTCGGCAAGCGGGGAGGCGCCTACACTGATATCGACCCTGTAGCGGTCGTTCCGGTAGCAGATACGGAGGGTTTGCAGCGGGCTTTCCTGAGTGCGATCGCAAGAAAGAACGTCCCCGTCCCTCTTCAAAAGGGTAAGTGGCCGCCGCCAGTGATACTGAAATATGCCGGTGTTAGAACATGGTCGGCGTTCGCGAACGGCACACTAGTCTGGAACATTGACGAGGACGAAGACCTCTATCAAATCGTCGGTCATCGCATACATCCTGATGGGTATTGGGTCAGGGATGAGGAGCAGAAGATTGAGTTTCCGCCTGGAACCTCCGTCGAGGTTGTTATCGATCGTATGATTGCGGTCCTGCAAGAGGCCGCGACGAGCCTCGGGAAATAGGGGCGAAGTAAGGGAAGCTTCTCCGACCGTAGCCCGCATGGAGCGAAGCGCAATGCGGGACCGCCGCTCCCGGATTTCGCTTCGCTCCATCCGGGCTACTACCAGTTCAGGCTCGATAAGGAACGAGAGAGCGGCTTATAGGTATATCATGATCGATTCCGAGCGACTTTAACATCGTCCGAACTGCTTGTTCCGCGTCTGGACTAGCACTCGGGCCAACAATGATTTCACCTATCGAGTGCGCCCTTCGAACTGCCATCTTATATGGAATATACGGCACAATCTCACTGCCTCGAGTTCTTTTCTTAATGAATGGCTGCAGCCTGTCGTGGAGTCCAAGCATAACCAGTCTTACTTCTTGCTCGTGGGCATAAGCAGGATGTTTTGACGTTAGGCAATTCCAAATTAGAGGTGAAGCAATCACCGCACGCGCAAAATCTTGCATAAACGAGATTCCAATGTCCTTGTTAGCCAGCAACTCCGGATAGGCATTTGCTGTCCCAAGAAACATTTCTGCCGCTTCCTCAATCGCCGTAGCGTGGCGATTGCAGACTTGCGCGACGTCGTAGATTACCGGATTTACAAAAGCCACCTCGTCTGGCTTCTGGTCGACCATATTTTCAATACCAAACAGATGAGGCGCGAAGCCAATTGCCACCCCCCTGCCGTTATCTGCGTACGCGCGCCACTGCCCCAAGTCATCGCGCACTCGACTAAAACTTCCGATAAAATATTCAAGCGCCCTAGAGAAATTCGTGGGCGACATCATGTCTGCAAGGCAGTCCAAAAACAAAGCAACTCGACCATCTGCGCCTGTCTTAAGATTACGAATGACATCGTGACACATATCTATGCCATGGATTATCTCGCTCGGATCATTCAAATGTCTGAAATCAGTGAACCAAATGCTTTCGCTCTCAAAGATTCCACGCATACCAACTACATTCGTGTAGTGGTAGAGAGTCTCTGTTATCGTATTGGCCTGTTGCTGCTTTTGAGACTCCGCATCAATCCACGTATTGTATGCGTCAATCGCATTTGACAATTCCTTCGGTAAAGCCATTCTGTCCTCCAATACCTATTTAATCCCCCAAGGCTGTTAGATTTTTTCATATATTATCTTGACGCCGCGCTGAAGATTGGAGCAATCACTCCACCGCATTCGCCGAATTCAAACTGTCGATCAGCGACGAGCGATACAAAAATTTCTTGTGTAGTGTCACGTCCTCCGATGTGCGGCGTAACTCATCAAGATGCTGCCAGCGGACTTTCGGGTCCTTCTCCTCCAGCGCCTTCTTGTTCTGGATAGTCTGCGCCTGCACGTAATCGACCTGGGCCTTGCGGCGCTGCCGCGTATAGCGATCAAAGACCTCCGCGTCGGCGCGGCCGAACCACACATCGGAGAGTTTTTCGGCCAAGTTGATGGCATCGTGGATGCCGCCGTTCATGCCCATGCCGCCGATCGGGTTGTTGACATGGGCGCAGTCGCCGGCGAGCAGCACGCGGCCTTTGTTGAAGGTCGCGGCGACGCGCTGGTGCACGGCGTAGAGCGCGTAATAGGGGATTTCGTATTCGCCGCTCTTCTCGTGGATGCCTTGCAGGCGGCGCTGGATGCCGGCCATGCTCAGCGCCGCCTCGTCGGTCTCCTGTTCCGGCACCGGGAACACGCCGCGCCAGATGCCGGGCGGGCCTTTGCCTTTGACCTTGAACAGATTGATCCACTCGTCGGGATCGGAGAAATAATTCCGCGTGCAGTAGCCTTGGCCGGTGGTGCCGAAATCGAAACTGGTGCCGATCTTGATGAAGCGTTCCGGCCAAGTGAAGCCGTCAAACGCAATGTCGGCGAGGCGGCGCACTGTGCTGGAGCCGCCGTCGCTGCCGATCAAATATTTGCCGCGCAGCGTTTCGGTCTCGCCGGCCGCATTGGTGACCGTGACCTCGACGTCATCGGCGGTCTGCGCCAGCCCGGTGAGTTTTGTTGAAAACCGCACCTCGCCGAGCCCGCTCGCCTTGATGTGAGGCAGCGCGGCGTGCACCAGCTTGTACTGCTCCCATTGCACCACATACGGATACGGCACCTCGCCCTTGAGCAGGCTGATGTCGAACACCGCGATCAATTTTCCGGTGGCGCGGTCGCGGAAATGGAACAGCGGCGCTTCCATGCCGCCGGTCGGTGCGGTGGAGAACATCTCCTTTTCGAGGCCGAGCTTGACCAGCATGTCCACGGTCGGCGGATGGATGGTGGCAGCGCGCTGATCCTCGGCGGCGTCCGGCAATTGCTCGATCAGCGTGACCGGAATGCTGTTCTTGACCAGCGCCAGGGTCATCACGGCACCGACCGGGCCGGCGCCGGATACGATCACGCGGTTGTCGGTCATGCTCATACTTTCGAAATATCGAATGTCGCCGGATGAAACAATTCCTCGACCGGCACTTTGCGGTCGGTCAGGCCCTGCTCATAGACGTACTGCGACAGCGCCTCGATCTCCGGCATGTTCTCGGCGACGCCGTATTTCCAGAAGTCTTCGCCCATGATGGCGGCCGTCTCCTTGGTCTCGGCTTCGAGCCACGGCAGCGTCACCATCAGCGCATTGACGTCGCGCAGGTCGATCATCGCCAGCGCCTTGGCCTCGCAGAACGCCTTGTAGACGCTGGTCGGCAGCCACGGATAATGCTCGACCAGGGATTTGCGGACGCCGATGAGGTGCATGATCGGAAACAGGCCGGTCTTCTTGTAATAGGCCTGCTCGGCGGCGCGCGTGTTCGGAAACAACCGCGTGATATGCGGCTCACCGGCGAGGAACGACGACGGCGCGCGCGCCGTGAACAGCGCGTCGAGCTCGCCGTCGCGCAGCATGCCGACCAGCGTCTTGTCGTGCGGGATCGCCTGCAGATCGAGGCCCGGGATCGGCTTCAACGGCGTGCGCTCTTCGCGGCCGGCCTGCTCCTGGCCGCCGCTGCGCCAATGGATCTCCGACGGCGGCACGCCGTATTCGTGCTGCATCATGCCGCGCATCCAGACCACCGCGGTGATCTGATATTCCGGCACGCCGATGCGCTTGCCGCGCAGGTCTTCGGGCTTGGCGATGCCGGCATCTTTGCGGATGTAGATGCCGGAATGGCGGAAAATCCGCGACACGAAGGCCGGCACCGCCGTATATTCCGACGTCCCCGCCGACACCGTGCGCAGGTAGCTCGAGAACGACATTTCCGAAATGTCGAATTCCTGGAATTTGAAGACGCGGTGGAAAATCTCCTCCGGATACAGCGGCAGGTAGGTCACCGCGCAGCCTTCAACTTTCACCCTGCCGTCCCTGATCGCCTGCGTGCGATCGTAATTGCCGCAGGCGATCGTTACCGGAACTTCGACCATTAGATTTGTTTCCCGTCATCCTGAGGTGCGAGCGCAGCGAGCCTCGAAGGATACGGCCGAGGCGCCTGGGCCGTCGCCCTTCGAGGGCCGCTACGCGGCCGCCTCAGGGTGACGGTAAACAGTGGCGTCTCCTATAGTTGCTTCCAGCAATACTGTGAAGCAACTGTACGCGCATGGCGGCCTTGATCGCTTGGCTGCCAGTTGTTCGTGTTGATGATCTTGTCAAGGACGGCGCCCTCAGCGCGGTTACGCGCGTCTTCGACGCGCTATGGCGCCGCCGCCTCCGGCGGTCTTCGATCCTTGACAAGATCATCAACGCGAACAGAGTGCTGTCCATGCGATCAAGGCCGCTTTCTAGGCCTTAGACATGTACGGCAACAAACGCAGCTTCGTCGGCAGTGCTTGTTGTTCGTCCCCCCGCGCGCTAGCTTTCCGGCCAAGGAGACCCACCATGATGTCGACCGTGATCGGCGGCGCCATGCTGCCCCATGCGCCGCAATTCTTCACCATGCCGGACACCGAGGACAAGGCGCTGGTCGCCCATGTGCGCGAGGTCGCGGCCGACGTCGGCCAACGGCTGCGCGCGCTCGAGCCGGACCTGTGGATCATCTTCTCCAACGACCACGCCGAGCAGTTCTTCCACACCGCCGCGCCGCCGTTCACCGTTCATGTCGGCGGCGAGGCGACCGGCGAATTTGCCGGCCGCAAATTTCACTGGAAGATTCCGAGCGAGATCGGTTTCGAACTGGTGCGCCAGCTCTATCGGCAGAATTTCGATCCGGCCTTCACCTCGACGGCCAAGATCGACTACGCCATCGGCATTCCCCTTACCCATCTTGGGCACACCGGTCCGGTGCTGCCGATCTACGTCAATGCCTACCTGCCGCCGCAGCCGACCATGGAGCGCTGCTACCAGTTCGGCCAGGCGGTGGCCCGCACCGTCACGGCGCTGGGCTTAAAAACCGTGATCCTGTCGAGCGGCGGCATGTCGCATTTTCCCGGCACCGACCGCTACTCGAATCCCGAGCTCGCCTGGGACCGGCGCGTCCTGGAAAAGCTCGCCGCGGGAAATCTCAAATCGCTGATCGGCTATGACGAAGCCGAGCTCGACGACACCGGCAACATCGAATTGCGCTGCTGGGCTTGTGCTGCGGGCGCCTTGGGCGAGCGCAAGCCCGACGTGGTGTCGATGGACCCGAGCTGGCATCACAATTACGCGTCGCTGGCTTGGATCGGCGGCAATGGCGAGCAAAACCAGGCGGCGCATTATCCTTCGATCAAGCCGGAGCTGGTCGAGCTGACCACGGCGCTGCACGGCCTCGCCCACGACGCCGGCATGCGCACGCAATACCTGGCGGACGCAGCGGCCTTTGCCGATAAATTCCAGCTGCCGCCCGATCAGCGCGAGGCCTTGATCAAGCTCGACATGCCCTCGATCGTGAAAATGGGCGCGCATCCGCTGGTGCCGTTCCTGGCGCAGTTGCAGATGCAGCGGCTGCGGCCGCAAAAGTAAGCGCTGCCGCGCCGCGGCCATGCGCGAACGGCATGCGGCT
>Ga0208604_1000003_pt1 | contig 30895 bp, 29 predicted proteins | sample MicForSoSWNH22_M_FD_188009 | JGI IMG/M metagenome (GOLD analysis project Ga0208604, IMG submission 188009) | Forest soil microbial communities from Harvard Forest Long Term Ecological Research site in Petersham, Massachusetts, USA - MetaG HF016... | ecosystem: Environmental > Terrestrial > Soil... | reverse complement strand
CGGGATAGCCGAAAATATGCTCCACGCCCTGATCGGCGAGCGCCTCGATCACCATTTCGGCGCCGGTCATCTCTGTCATGGTCCGCTCCACTCTCTCGTTCTTTCGCTCGGACATTCGGTCGGCAGGATTTCAGGTAACAAAAAAGGGCCTCGAAGGGCCCCTGGGTCGCGCACCGCCACGTCTCGCAGGTGGATTATCCACCCCCGGCGGTGCGCTTCGATACGAGGATCAGCGAGGTCGCAAAATTACGCACGGATGTGCCCTTCGTTCTGAGGCTGTAATTTATATGCATTGCGGCAGCGCCGGTCAAGCAAAATGCGGCCGGAATCCGGCGCGGCGGGCCGCGGCATACTTCAAACGCGTGTTTGAAATCGATGGGACGGGCAAAACCACAATCGTTAACTATTATTAAGTGCCTTATGGCAGCCGCGATTTCGCGCCGCCGCGGCCTTCAAATTTCCCCGACGCGTTGCTCAATTGCCGCGCCAGGGGATGCCGACACGTTCTGAAAACGCCAATCACGCGTCGTCAACCTTCTCCGCAGGAGGGGACATGGTCACAGGACATTTGCGTCGCACCGTCACTGGTCTGTTCGCCGTGTTCGTCGTTGCCCTCGCACTCGTGGCACCAGCGGCCGCCGCGCATCCGCCGAACGTGGCGCTCAACTCGACTGGAGGCATTTTGCGGTGGATCAACGCCTATCGCGACCGGCCCGATCCTGACGGCCTGCCCGCGGTCGTTCGCACGCTCGGCGCGCTGCAGGCGTTCAAGGACGCCGAAACCTCGGGCGCCTATGTGGGCTTCATCGCCGGCGTGCTGGGTGCGAATCCAAACCGCGCCGAGAAATTGATCGCCAAGATGCTGGCGATCGATCCGGCCGACCACTGGGTGCTGGTGCGCGCCATCGCCTATTCGGGCTTGCCGAACTGGAAGGATTTGCTGAGCACCTTCGCCGACCGCATGCCGATGCGCCGCGCCATGATCGACAAATATCTCGACGGCACGCTGCCGACGCTGGACCAGATCGACTACGAATCCAAGAAGCCCGGCATGATGGACAAGGTGAAAGTCGTTCTGCAGCTCACCGACGGACGCGAGAAGCCGGTGATGCTGGGGCCGAGTCCGGAGCTGATCGACGTGCTGTGGGGTTATTATCTCGCCACCGGCACCTACACCTCCATCGGGCGCATCATCAAGCTGTTGCCGCTCGCCAACGACAAAGACAATGTCGACAACCTGACCGCCGGCAGCGCCGCCAAATTCACGCTCGCCAGCAACGCGGTGCGCGATCTCAACCTGCTCAACATGCTGAAATGGGCGGCCAAACGCCAACCCAAGGAGGCCGCCGTCGTGCTCAACGACGTGATCGAGACCGCCGACACCGTCGACACCACGCGCATGCGCAAGGAATCGCTGGCCGCGATCGACGAGCTCAAGCAGAAAGGCCCGAACTCAAAGCGCGAGCTGAGCGGCTGGAGCCAGGTCGGCGCCGGCGCGCTGTCGATGGGCTGCGTGGTGGCGGCAGCCACCGGCCAGATCGAACTGGGCATACCGTGCGTGATCGGCGGCGCCGCCTATTCGGCGGGCATGCAGTACATCTCGCACTGACGAGCCGGAAACATCAGCCACGGTGATGACAGCCGCGCCGAAGCGCGGCTGTTTTCCGTTCACTGATAGGTGCGGTCGATACCGGCCTGCGCCAGGAGCTCCGACAACCGCCGACGAGCATGAAACATGCGCGTCTTCACGGTGTTCTCCGGCACGCCCAGGATCTCGGCGACTTCGTTGATCGGCTTGTCCTGGTAGTAGGCCAGATCGATGATTTCCCGGTGCACCAGCGACAGGTGGCTCAGACACTGGCGCATAATGGCGACCCGATCCTTCTTCTGGACGGCGATCTCTGGATCGTCGGCCGTATCCGCGATGGCGGCAGCATGGTCGTCATCGAGCTCGTCGTCCTTGCGGCGGCGCAGCGCGGAGAGCGCCTTGAAGCGCGCGATCGCCAGGATCCACGTCGACACCCGGCTGTTGCCCTGGAACTGGTGGGCGTTGCGCCACACGTCGAAGAACACTTCGCTGACCAGGTCTTCGGCGTGCGCCTCGTCACCGACCAGGCGGAGCAGGAACCGGTAGGTTTGCACGTGGTGCCGGGCGTACAGCACCTTCATCGCCAGCTTGTCGCCTGCGGCGATGCGCTCGAGCAAATCCGCGTCATCGCGTTGCTTCGCCGCGACGGCCGGATTGATTGCCTTTGGTTGAGTGAGACCGCGCCCCTGGACGGCATTCGCCACCGCCCCGACCGCGAATTCATGACCTAGACTTGCCGTGATGGTATTCATTTTAGTCCCCCGTTACCGCTTATTTCTTATGGGGGCAGCGTAAAATTCTTAACGGTTGCTTCACCATTCTACGTTTGTAAATTTGGACTAGCAGAAGTGAGAAGCCACCCTATACGTCCGTATAGAATAGCGGTCCCGCGGGGCTTAATCGGCCCAAGCGTGGCGGCATCAACCGGGTGGAAGCGGAGAGAGCGGAAACTCCGAACCGCTGCTACGCGGATCCGGCAACAGAACTGCCGAGGGCCTTATCGAGGCATTCGATCAGGCTGTCCTCGCTGAACGGCTTACGCAAAAAACCGAATGCGCCCGCGTCCAAGACCCGGTCGCGGACCCTTTCGTCGAAATAGGCGGTCATGAATATGACCGGCGTAGAGTGGCCGTTGGCGATCAACCGGGCCTGCAAATCGGCCCCGCTCATGCCCGGCATGTGCAGATCGGTAATCACGCAAGACGATTCCCAAATATCGCCGGAACGCAGATATTCTTCAGCGGAGGAGAACGTGGTGGCGGAGTAACCTAGCGATTTTATGAGGCTTTTCGTGGCCTCACGGACGGATTCATCGTCGTCGATTATCGATATCACGGGAGCTTTTGCCAATTTTTGGACCCTTACCCGACTAGATACCGAACGCATACGCCGTCAGCCACTGTACATGGGAAAGGTTCGTGTATCCGTTCGCGGCGTTGAACTATACTTGTGTATAGGTTGTCATTTGCCGCGGCGAACGCCCAGCGCGTCGGCCATCCGCACCAGTTCGGCCAGCGATTTCGCGTTCATCTTGCGCATGACATTGCCGCGGTGAACTTTCACGGTGATTTCGCTGACCTTGAGCTCGCCGGCGATCTGCTTGTTCATCAGACCGGCGGTGACGTAGCCCATGATCTCCTGCTCGCGCGGGGTGAGCGCGTCGAAGGTCGCCTTCAGCTTGGAGATGTCGCCTGCGCTTTTGCGCCGGTTGCGGTCCTGCTCCAGGCCGATCTGCACGGCATCCAGCATGTCCTGATCGCGAAACGGCTTGGGCAGAAACTCCACCGCGCCCGCCTTCATCGCCCGCACGGTCATCGGAATGTCGCCGTGGCCGGTCATGAAAACGATCGGAATATGGATATTGGCCTTGGCGAGCTCGGCCTGGAAATCGAGCCCGCTCAGGCCCGGCAAGCGGACGTCGAGCACCAGGCAACTCGGGCCGTCCGGCGCGCCGCTTTGCAAAAATTCCTGGGCCGAGCCGAACGTCTTGACCTGCAAGCCGACCGAGCGGAACAGGCTCGAGAGCGCCTCGCGCAACGGCGCATCGTCGTCGATCACCAGCACGATCGGTTGCGCTTCGGTGGTCATGCGACACCCGGCATTCCGGCAGGCAGGACGATGCGAAAGGCCGTGCCGCGCGGCTCGGCCCGCGCGACCGTAAGCTGGCCTTTGTGACGCTCGACGATCAGGCGGCAAATGGCCAAGCCCAATCCCAGTCCGTTCGGCTTCGTGGTGATGAAGGCATCGAATATGGTCTTGAGCTGCTGCGGGTCGATGCCCGGCCCGGAATCTTCCACCGCCACGATGATGGCATTGCCGCCGTGCCGCTCGGCGCGCACGCGCAGGATTCGATCGTCACCGGCGACCGCATCCATGGCTTCGATCGCGTTGTGCACCAGGTTGATGAAGACCTCCTGCAATTGACCGCGATGGCCCATGACGAACGGCAACTGCGATGTCAGCTCGGCCTGCGTGGTGACGCGGTGATCCTTCAGGTCTTCGCGCAACGCTTGTAACACGCCGGTCGCCAGTTCGTTCACGTCGATCGGCTCGTGACCCTGATCGGCTTTGCCGAACAAAGTGCGGATATTGTCGAAAACCTGGCTGGCGCGGTGACTGTCTTTGACCATCCGCTGCAAAGCCAGCCGCGCCTCCTCGATATTGGGCGGCGTATGGCCGAGAAATCGCAGCGCCGCGCCACCGTTCGAGGAGATACCGGCCAGCGGCTGCCGTACCTCGTGCCCGATCGACGCCGCCATGGCCTCGAGATTCATCAGCTTGTTGTCCCGCTCGCGCTGCAGATCCGCCACCGAGCGGCCGAGCTCGTCGGTGCGCTGGCGCAGCTCGTTGAGCAGCCGGGCATTTTCAACGGCAATGACGGCTTGGGCGGCGAAATTCTGCACGATCTCGATCTGCTTGGCGCTGAAGGGGCGGACCTCCCGGCGGCCGACCGTGAACGAGCCGACCAGCTCGTTATCCTTGAACATCGGCACCGCCAAGGTCGTGCGCACGCCGGCGAGCTCGACGGCGGCAACTGTGGTCGGGCTGCGCGCGGCATAAGCCTGATCTGCGGCCAGGTCGGGGATGTGAACGACCGCTTTGTGCAGCAGCAGACGGCCGCTCGCGGAATTTTCGTCGGACCGGTACGGCACAAGCTTGCGCGCTTCGGCAAAAGCCGGCGGCATGTTGTGGGTGGCGACGAGCTGCAGGGTTTCGCCGTCCCAGCGGTTGATGGCTCCGGTCGCGGCGTCGCAGACCCGAACCGCATTGGCCAAGATGGTTTCGAAGAGCCGCTCCAGGTCGCCGGTGGAGCTGGCGATGACGTGAAGCACCTCCGACGTCGCCTTCTGCAGTTCTGACGCGTCGTCGAGCTCGCGTCTGAGCCGCGCGATCTTGACTGCCGGGCTGGGCGCAGAGGACCGGCGACGGCGCGCCGGCTTTGACGCGTGGCTGCGCTTCGGCGCCGTTTTGCGGCGTCGCGGGCCGTCCCCTGCTTTGGAGTGCCGTCGCATTGCCTCCCCCGAGGCTCAGGACGGACATCGTAGCGAGTCGAACTGGTCCAGTGGAAGTGGCTGGCTGTCAGATCGCAGCGGAGGCCGATTTTATGTCTTGCCGCTATCGGCCGCCGGCAAGACGACGAAATCCCGTTATGACTCCGTACGTTAGGAGCGATAACCCGCGGCGCGAGCCATGACGTAGCGTCAATTCGACTGGGCCAGCAGCTGTCCTTCGACTGCGCCAAGCGCGCGTTCCGGCTCGACCCAGACGAAGTCGGGCAGCTGATTGCGAAACCACGTCGCCTGCCGCTTGGTATATTGGCGGGTGTCGCGCTTGCCGCCCTCGACGGCTTCGGCAAGAGCAATTTCGCCATTGAGGTGGCGAATGAGCCACGGCACGCCGTGCGCCTTCATCGCCGGCAGATTGGGATCGAGATGGCGCGCGGCGAGCGCGCGCACCTCGTCCAGCGCGCCTGCCGCCATCATGGCGTCGAAGCGCGCATCAATGCGCCGCAACAACTCGTCGCGATCGGGCATGAGAAAGACCTTTGCGGCAAGCGCCGCATCGACACATGCCGGCATATTCTCTTCGTGCCACAACACCAGCGAGCGGCCGGTCGCCAGGATCACTTCAAGCGCACGGGTGATGCGGGCGCGATCACCGGGCATCAGCCGTGCCGCGGCGGCAGGATCGCGCCGCGCCAGGTCGGCATGCAATGCCTCGACGCCGTCGCTCGCGAGCCGAGCGCGCACCTCATTGCGAATTTGCGCGGGGATCGGCGGCACCGCGGCAAGCCCACGCGTGAGCGCATTGAAATAAAGCCCGGTGCCGCCGACGATGATGGCTGCGTGCCCTTCACGTCGCGTCGCCGCGAGCACGTCGGCAGCCTCGGTGCACCAGCGCCCGACCGAAAAATTCTCCGCCGCGTCGACGTGGCCGTAGAGGCGATGCGGCACCTGTGCCTCTTCCTCGGGCGTCGGCCGCGCGGTGATGATGCGCAGGTCGCGGTAGACCTGCATGGAATCGGCATTGACGATCGTGCCGCCGAGCTTTTCGGCGAGCGCCAGCGCCAGCGCCGACTTGCCGCTCGCGGTGGGGCCGGCGACGAGAATGATCTTTGGCTCGCTCACGGGGTTGACGTATTCTGTTTCGGCGCCAAGGGAAATCCCGAGCGTAACGACTTATCACTTGTCCACTCCAGTTTAATGAATTATATTGAGATATAATCCAGGATAAATCACATGCCTCATGCATCTCGACTTCGCAAAGTTGGCGGCTCGGTCATGCTCGCCATACCCAAGCCCATGCTCGAGGCACTCGACCTCGCCCCGGATGCCACGGTCGGGCTGTCTATCAAGGCAGGCAGGCTCGTAGTCGACCCAAAGAAACGACGCCGCTATTCGCTCGATGAATTGCTCGCACAGTGCAAGCCCTCGGCCCGGCGATCTCGCGAAGATCGTGAGTGGGTTACAAGTCCTGCCGTCGGCCGCGAGCTTATCTGATGGAGCGCGGCGACATTTATCTGGTCTCGCTCGACCCGGCGGCGGGCCACGAGCAGCAAGGTAAACGACCTGTGCTCGTGATATCGCCGGGGAAGTTCAACCGCGTGACCGGCGTGCCCGTCATATTGCCCGTGACGACCGGCGGCAATTTCGCTCGGACGGCTGGCTTTGCAGTGTCCCTGATGGGCGCGGGAACGAAGACGACCGGCGTCGTGCGCTGTGATCAGCCGCGCGCCCTCGACTTGCGCGCGCGAGGAGCCAAAAGGTTGGAATCCATTCCCGAGCACGTCGTCGACGAGGTCCTGAGCAAGGTCAGCCCCCTGTTCGAATAGCTGTGCACGCTATCGATCGTGCCGATCTGACGTCATAAGCCAACTTGCTTGGACTTGCTGGACGAAAATGCCTCGCCGCCCTGCTTTAACTCAAACCCGGACCATAACGCATAATACCGGAGTAGCTTCGTGACCCTCATAAAACCCTTCCGCGCGTTGCGGCCGGCGCCGGGACGCGCCGCCGAAGTTTTGGCCCCGCCCTATGACGTGCTCTCGAGCGCGGAGGCGAGGGAACGCGTCAACGGCAAGGCGTGGAGCTTCCTGCACGTCTCCAAGGCGGAGGTCGACCTCGATCCGGCGACCGACCCTTACGACGGCGCGGTCTATGCCAAGGCCGCCGCGAACCTCAAAGCCATGATCGCCGCCGGCGTGCTCGTCCGCGACGCCAAGCCGAGCTACTACGTCTACCGGACGACCTGGCGCGGCCATGTTTCGACCGGGCTTGCGGCCATCGCCTCGCTCGCCGACTACGCCAGCAACCGCGTCCGCCGCCACGAGCACACCACGCCGGCCAAGGAAGACGACCGGGTGCGCCAGATCGAAGCGGTCAACGCGCAGACCGGCCCGGTCATGCTCGGCTACCCGACGGCGCCGCAGATCGACGCCATACTGGCGCGGGCCGCGAATGCCGCGCCGGCGTTCGATGTTACCGCCGATGACGGCGTGCGGCACCAGCTCTGGGTGATCAGCGACGACGCAACCGTCGCGGCGCTGACCGGGGCGGTTGATGCCTTGCCGGCGCTCTATATCGCCGACGGCCATCACCGCTCGGCCGCCGCCGAGCGCGTCGCCAAATCCCGCGGCGACGGCGCGCAGGGTTATTTCCTCACCGTGATGTTTCCACAGAACGAGATGACGATCCTCGACTATAACCGCGTGCTGCGCGATTTGAACGGACGCAGCCCCGACCGGCTTTTGGCGGAATTACGCGAAGCATACGCGGTTGCGGCGAGCGATCAGCCGGCGCATCCAACGGCGCCGGACGAAGTCGGAATGTATTTGGCCGGGCGCTGGTACCGGCTGACGCTGAAACCAGAAATCGCCGCCAAGGCGCAAAAATCCGCCGACCCGGTGGAGCGGCTGCCGATCACGCTGTTAACCCGCAACATCATCGAGCCGATTTTCGGCATCGTCGATCCGCGCACCGACAAGCGCATCGACTTCGTCGGCGGCGGCCGCGGGCTCGGCGAACTGGAGCGGCTGGTGTCGTCGGGCGCTTTTGCCGTCGCCTTTGCGCTCTACCCGACCCAGATGAGCGATTTGATGGCGGTCGCCGACGCCGGCGCGATCATGCCGCCGAAATCAACGTGGTTCGAGCCGAAGCTCGCGGATGGCGCGGTAAGTTACGTCCTGGATTAACAGACGACGGATGACGGACGACAGAGGACGGATGAGGAAGAGGAGCCGCCTCTAATCCGTCGTCTGTCGTCCGTTGTCTGTCGTCCGTCCTCAGCTTACTGCAAATTCAGCGCCACGAACCGCGTCTCGCCGTTGCCGTTGGAGACCAGCAGCACCGCGACCTTCTTGCCCTGGGCCTTGAGCGCATCGACCCGCGCCTGCACCGCGGCCGGATTGCCGACGGCCTCATATTGCACCTCGACGATGACGTCGCCGGGAGCGAGCCGCTTATCGGCTTGCGAAACATCCACGCTGGAATCCACACCGGTGACGACGACGCCCTTGATGGTGTCCCGGATCTTGAATTTTTTGCGCAAATCGTCGGACATCGCGGACAGTTCGAGCCCCAGCGTTTTCTGCACGGTGGACTTCTGCTGCGGCGCCGCATCCTGCTTGGCATCGTTCGAGGCCACTTTGTCGGTGTCCAGGAGCCGGCCGATCTTGACCTGGTGGGTCTCTTCCTTGCCCTTGCGGATGACGACGACATCGACCTGCTTGCCGACCGGCGTGTCGGCGACGACACGCGGCAGGTCGCGCATTTCCTTGATGTCGTGGCCGTCGAACTTGACGACAACGTCGCCCGGCTCGAGGCCACCGGGCTTGGCCGGTCCCTTGTCGTCGACGCCGGCGACCAGCGCGCCGCGCGCCGGCTTGATGCTGAGGCTTTCGGCGATATCGTCGGTGACCTGCTGGATGCGCACGCCGAGCCAGCCACGGCGCATTTCGCCGAACTCGCGCAGCTGATTGATGACCGGCATGGCGGTGTTGGACGGCACGGCAAAGCCGATGCCGATCGAGCCGCCGGACGGCGAGATGATCGCGGTGTTGACGCCGATGACCTCGCCGTTGAGGCTGAACAGCGGGCCGCCGGAATTGCCGCGATTGATGGCGGCGTCGGTCTGAATGTAATTGTCGTAGGGACCCGACTGGATGTCGCGGTTGCGCGCCGAGACAATGCCGGCGGTCACCGTGCCGCCGAGGCTGAACGGGTTGCCGATGGCGATGACCCATTCGCCGAGCCGCAGCTTATCGGAATCGCCGAACGCCACCGCCTTGAGCGGCTTGTCGGAATGTACGCGCAACAGCGCCAGGTCGGCCTTGGTGTCCTTGCCGACCAGCGTTGCCGGCAGCTTGGTGCCGTCGTTGAGGATGACGTTGATCTCGTCGGCGTCGGCGATGACGTGATTGTTGGTCACCACCAGACCGGACGGATCGATGATGAAGCCGGAGCCGAGCGAGTTGACGCGGCGCGGTGCGCGCTCGGGGTTGTCGCCGCCGCCCTGTCCGCGCCGGTTCTTGAAGAACTCGTCGAAGAATTCCTCCATCGGCGAGCCGGGCGGCAGATCGGGCATGCCGCTGACGCGCGCATCGACCTTTTGCGACGTCGAAATGTTGACGACGGCGTCGATCACCTGCTCGGCGACGTCGGCGATGTTCTCGGGTCCGCGTGCCGCCGCGGGCTGCGCCGGTAGGATGATAACGGCCGCCATCAGCGCCGCTGTTACCGCGCCGTGCCGCACGAATTGCGAGAGATGGCGAGAGGTCAAGTGGCGAGACATGGATGTCAGCGCTCCTGCAAGGGGACTCGATTTAACGGAAAAGTGCCCCCGACGTGCCCCCGGCGCAAGGCCATAACCCAGCCGGCCCGGGCCATTAGGAACCCGATTGGGGCGGAAAAGCGGCTCGCGAACCGGCCGTTCAACCACGCACCAGGTAAACGATCAGCACGCCGACCAGCGCCGAAACGATACCGGCGATCCGCAACGGGCCGTCGGCCATTTCCAGCACGGTCGCCATGGCGCGCTTGGCGCCGACCGGGAATGCGGCAAGAAAGATGCCCTCGATCGCGAAGAACAAGCCGAGCGCGGCGAGGAAATCGGACATGAACCCGGCAACCCGCCACACTCTATTTCGTCGTGCCGCTCGCGCTCGGTGGAACAGGCGCCGCCGCAGTTCCAGACGGCGCGGCCGGCTGGGTGCCTCCCGGCAGCGATTTGCCCGTCGGATCGCCGAAATAGCGGAAGAAATCCGAGTCCGGCCGCAGCACCAAGTGCGTGTCGCCGTGCTGCATGCTGCGTTCGTAAGCCTGCATCGAGCGGTAAAAGCCGAAGAACCCCGGATCCTGACCGTAGGCCTCGGCGTAGATGCGATTGCGCTCGGCGTCGCCCTGGCCGCGGACCTGCTCGGACTTCGAGGTTGCGTCCGCCAACAATACGGTGACGTCACGATCGGCCCTGGCTCTGATCTCCTGGGCCTTCTGGCTGCCCTGGGCGCGGAACTCGGCCGCTTCGCGCTGCCGCTCGGTCTGCATGCGCTGATAGACCGCCTGGCTGTTCTGCTCCGGCAGATCGACACGGCGGATGCGCACGTCGATGATGTGGATGCCGAACGGCTGGGCATCGCGATCGAGCTGATCGCGCATCTGCCCCATCAACTCCTCGCGCTTGTTGCGCACGGCGTCGGACAGCGTGGCCGCGCCCAACACGCGCCGCAGTGCCGAGTTGAGCAGGATCGCCAGCTGCGTGCTGGCACCGTCCGGCCCGACCGTCTGGTAGAATTTGAGCGGGTCGACGACGCGGTAGCGCGCAAAGGCATCGACGACGAGGCGCTCGCCGGCCTGGGCGACGCCGGCATTGGCCCGGTCGCCGCTCGAGGCAATCACTTCCTGCGCCGGCGTCTCGATGTTGAGAATGCGCTTGTCGATATAGATGACGCTGTCGATGAACGGGATTTTCGCGTTCAAGCCCGGCTCGGTGATGACGCGCACCGGTTGCCCGAGCCGGACCACGAGCGCCTGCCGGGTCTGATACACGGTGAAGAAGGTGCTGTAGCCGACGATGATCGCAGCCAACAGCAGAATGGCGGCAGCGCCGCCCGCGAGACTCATTCTCATGGCGTGCCTGCCGGTTTCTGCGTTTGCTGCGGTTGCCGCGTCAAGTCGCCGAGCGGCAGATACGGCACGACACCCGGGCCGCCCTGCGGGCCGGTATCGATGATCGTCTTGTCGGTGCCGCCGAGAACATGCTCCATGGTCTCGAGATAGATGCGCTGGCGGGTGACGTCGGGCGCCTTCTTGTATTGATCGTAGACCTGCGAGAAGCGCGAGGCCTGGCCGGTGGCCTCGGCGACGGTTTGCTCGCGGTAGGCTTCGGCGTCCTGGGTGATCTTGGCGGCGCGGCCGCGCGCCTCCGGCACGATACGATTGGCGTAGGTCTGCGCCTCGTTCTGCGCACGCTCGAGATCGGAGCGGGCGGCTTGCACGTCGCGGAAGGCATCGATCACCTGGGTGGGCGGATCGACCTTTTGCAGCTGGACCTGCTGCACCACGATGCCGGCGCCGTAATCGTCCAGCGTCTTCTGCATCAGTTCCTGCACTGCGGTCTCGATGGTCTGCCGCGCGCCGGTGAGGATCGCCTGAATGTTCGAGCGCCCGATCACCGCGCGCATGGCGCTTTCGCCGACCGCTTTCACGGTGCTTTCGGGACCCTGCACGTTGAACAGATAATCGCCGACCGCATTCGGCTTGACCTTCCACAGCACCGAGAAATCGACGTCGACGATGTTCTCGTCGCCAGTGAGCATCAGGCTTTCTTCCGGCACGTCGCGGACGGTGGTGCCGCGGCGCATGTCCTCGGCGACCCGCATGCCGATGTCGATCTTGTTGACGCGCAACGCCTGCGGCGTCAGCGCGGTCTCGATCGGATAAGGCAGATGATAATTCAGCCCCGGCTGGACCTCGCGCACGAACTGGCCAAAGCGCAGCACGACGCCAAGCTCATCGGGCTCGACGCGGAAGAAGCCGGAAAATCCCCACAGCGCCACGGCAACGAGCGCAATGAGCGCGATGCCGCGGCCGCCGAGATTGCCCGGCATCAGGCCACGCAGCTTGTCCTGGCCCCGGCGCAGGAAGTCTTCGAGATCGGGCGGCCTCGGCCCCCCGGGCGTTTGCGGCCCCGAGCCCCACGGTCCCCGCGACCCGGAACCCCACGGGCCGCCGGATTGGTTGTTCCACGGCATCAACTGTCTCCTCGGACGCCGGCGCAGCGCCGGCACGCGTTGTGGGGGGTTATAGGGGAGCGCACTGCCCCTTACAACGCGCAGTTATGACGCGCTGGCCGGCCGCAATTTGGCGTCAATTGCGCGTTCGTAAGTCACGAATGCGAACGCGGCTTCGTCCTCGGCCGCCGCCTCATGCTCGCTGCGCGCGCTTTCACGCCATTCATTTGGATCGATGGCTGGAAAGTAGGCATCGCCATCGACATGTTGGTGAACGTGCGTGATGCCGAGCTGCGTCGCGACCGGCATGGCTTGGCCATAGATTTCGGCGCCGCCGGCAACGACGATGGTGTCTGCGTTGCGCCGCAAGGCGTCGCCGCGCGCCGCCGTCAGCGCGGCATCGAGGCTCGGCGCCACCACGATGCCCGGCGCGGTAAAGTTACTGTCGCGGCTCACCACGATGGTGGTGCGACCCCTGAGCGGCTTGCCGATCGACAGATAGGTCTTGCGCCCCATCACCACCGGCCTGCCCATGGTCAGCGCGCGGAAATGCTGCATGTCCGATTTGAGCCGCCACGGCAGCGCATTGCCGCGGCCGATGACGCCGTTCTCGGCAACTGCGGCGACGAGAAGGATGTTCATCCTCACACCGCGATGGCAGCCTTGATGTGCGGGTGCGGATCGTAGCCTTCGAGCACAAAATCCTCGTAGCGCAGCGCGAACAAATCCCTCGCCGCCGGATTGAGCCGCAGCGTCGGCAGCGGCCGCGGGTTTCGCGTCAGCTGCAGCCGCGCCTGTTCGAGGTGGTTGAGATAAAGGTGCGCGTCGCCGAGGCTGTGGATGAAGATGCCGGGTTTGAGCCCGCTCACCTGCGCCACGGCCATCGTCAACAGCGCGTAGGAGGCGATGTTGAACGGCACGCCGAGAAAGACATCGGCCGAGCGCTGATAGAGCTGGCACGACAGCGCGCCGTCGGCGACGTTGAACTGAAACAGGCAATGGCACGGCGGCAATGCCATGCTGTCGACTTCCGCCGGGTTCCAGGCGGTGACGATCAGGCGGCGCGAGTTGGGATTGCGCCGGATTTCCGCCAGCACGTTGGCGAACTGATCGATGGCGGAACCGTCCGGCGCCGGCCAGGAGCGCCATTGCTTGCCGTAGACCGGGCCGAGATCGCCGTTGGCGTCGGCCCATTCGTTCCAGATGGTGACGCCGTGCTCGTTGAGATATTTGACGTTGGTGTCGCCGCGCAGGAACCAGAGCAGCTCGTAGACGATGGATTTGACGTGCAGCTTCTTGGTGGTGACCAGGGGAAAGCCGGCGGCGAGATCGAAGCGCATCTGATGGCCGAACACCGAGCGGGTGCCGACGCCGGTGCGGTCGCGCTTTTCCACGCCCTCGGCGAGCACGCGTTCCATGAGGTCGAGGTATTGGCGCATCGGGCTTCGGCGACCTTCCGCTGAGTCGCAGTTGAAGCTTAGCTTCAAATCAGGGCCGAACGAAATAGGCGTGGGATCGGGGCTGCATAATGGACGTCTTGCAGGTCAAGTACTCAAATGTGTCGAACGATTGTCGTGCAGAAACAGAAGGTTGACGATTGACCGAACAAAAGTCATCCCGGTTCAAGATGGACACGGTGTAACGGCCCATTGAGCGTTTAACCTGTTGCGATTGCCGATCTGGTCATCGACCTTCGCAGACCGTCCGAATGATCTAGTCTCTCCTTCAGCAGCCATCGCGAGACCGGGTCAAGTAAAGATTCGAAGGGAACATCAGCGGCGAAACGGCAGGCAGCAAGGACATAGAGAGGCAGTGGAGGAATATCCGTGTAGACGTCGATCCCCGCGTTCATAATCTTAAATGTCGACTTGTATGGCTCAACCACATATTGCGTGGGTACACAGGACAGACTGACCCGTACCTGCTGATTACTTTTTTTGAAATCAATGATCGTGCCGGGAAGTGTCTCGGATGATGCGGTTCCGCTGTGATAAGCGTCAATTATGATCAGCCGTTTTTCCAATTGCGAGGGAGCAAAGATCGATAGGTCTAAGCCCGGATAGCTAGGTATTTGATAGATGTACTGGCCGACTACTTCAAGACGATCTTTCGATGGAAAGCGGCAGTCTGCAGCAAAGTCGAAGAAGCGTGGTTGAATGTCCTCGATCCGGCCGTTTGTATAGACAGCGGCCGGCTTGCTGGACATCGCACCAAAGGTAAGGGAGTTATGGCTGATAGGGCTTATTTCCAGACCGTGGTAAACCCACACCTCCTTTCGATTCAATCGAAAGGCCATATAGACGCCAGCGGGCAACTTTTCACAGCCGACGACTTCAAGGGCTGCTTCAAGGTTGATGCGGGCATCTGATTCCTGGTGGCTCAAAGGATAGAACGAACCTGTCAGGCAAATCCTCACGTTTTTATCGTTATTGTTGAAGTAAAGAGCGACCGCCGCCGCTGTATAGGCCATCGTGTCGGTGCCGTGGGTTACGATAATGCTCTCGTATCCTTCTGCAATTAATCCATCTATTGTCGTTATGATTTCCAGCCAATCTGTTGGGGCCATATCTTCGGACAGCTTCTCAAGCGCCGGACGAATATCCACGGCGAGATTTTTTGTTGAACGGATATAATCAAACTCCGCGGGAAGCCGTGACCGCCGAGCATCAGCAACGGTCATCCGGCCCGCGGTGACGGAACCGATAGTACCCCCAGTCGTGACTACGGCAATCCGCTTGGACATGGTCTCCTCGTAGCAAACTACCAAGCTCCGCAGCCACCAGTTTCGACCGCAGAATCAGAACACTTACGGCTAGATAACGAAGCATAGTCAACTATGGTTCTGGAGGCGTTAATTCAAGGCCCGGGGTGTACTCAATAAGCATAACTCATTGAAATGACTCGTCCTCCCTTGAGCCTCATACCACTGATGTCGATTTCAAAGGGTTAGCCCCGATTGGCCGCAGACTCTAGACCCATTTGTAAGAAAACTCAACGATTTCAGGGCCTTTTTGGACAGTGTCTTGAAGAGCCGCTCGACTAAAATATTGATACCGGCCCGGAATGGTACCTTTCACGTGTCCTTCCAAAACTTTTGTCAGCACGGTCTCGCAGTATCCTGCTAGGAACCAGGCAAAATGGAGCCCTTCCTGGCCGTCGAACAAACCCTTCAAATGCGTGACGGTTACCGTCACCGTGGCAGCGCCCCTGGGCATGGCCGCGGCGACAATCCCCCATCCCGTGGCCGAGTCATATTCAGTCCAAGCATCTATCTTCTGCTCATATGTCAGCTCGGCCCAGTGCGGTGCTCCGATGCGCGTGGGGACATTGCGGTCGTAAATATTCTCAAGCTTGAGTGCAAAATCGGATGCCGCCTGCTGTCCCACCTCCGTAAGAACTTTCCGCAACTCGGTTTTCCCTAGCTTATTTGCAAGGCCCTCCAACATTGCGCGAAAGGTTACGATGCGGAACGCTATGTTTGGCTCACTGCCATTATATAACGTGCCGCGCTTATCATATCGAAACGCCGCCTCAACCTGCCTAAGTTTCTTTTCGCTCTGGAGCAGAAGTCTGTACGTGCCGGCAACCTGAGAAAGATAAAGAATTGCAACGAGCCATAATACGGTGGTACGTGCGGCGGGAGAGACCACTTTGAAGTCTTCCGGAAGATATTCGTACAGGACATAAAATCCGACAACGACAGCGCTCACAAACAGAGCGCTACTAATCCACGGGGCGAACTCGGGCGTGAGCCCGCTCCGGAGCTTTTGCCACTTGTCATTTAATCGTTGAAACATAGCCCCCTTCGCGGTCGCGCCTATGATGTATGCCGCTAGTTACATTGCCACAAATTTGCAACCTTACGCGCTTGGTCGGTTATCTGCAAGCTTGGATTAATTGCGGGGCCCGCGCGGGCGGCGATCCCGCGCAACCAATCGCCTCAAACCACCCCGCTCAATCCGAGCAGCGCGGCCACCGCAAAGAGCCAAAGCGGGTTCACCCTGATCCAATAGGTCATCAATGCGGTGGCGACGGTAATTGCGACCGCTACCCGCGTATCGTCCGCCGCTCTCGCCACGACGACGGCGCTCGCCGCGGTCAGCCCAAGCGTCACCGGCACCAGGCCGCCGGCCAGCGCCACCTGCCACGATGCGCCGCGGAAGCGGTCGAAGGTGCGGCCGACATAGAAAGCCAACAGGCAGGTCGGCCCGCACATCGCCAGCGTCGCTACCAGCGCGCCGGCAAGCCCGGCGACGTGATAGCCGATCAAGGTCACGACGATGACATTCGGCCCCGGCGTCAACTGCGCCAGCCCGAAAATGTCGCTGAATTGCGGGTCGGTCATCCAGTGTTGCACGTCGACGGCAAAGCGGTGGATTTCCGGCACCGCCGAATTGGCGCCGCCGATGGCGAACAGCGACATCAGGGCGAAAAACCACGCCAGCGTGCCGAGCGTGCCCAAATCCTTCACGGCAACCAGCCCTTCATCGCCGCACCCAGGCGAGCGCGAGACTGATCGGCAGCACCACGACGAGCACGATCGGCAGCGGCCACTGCGCGATGCCGATGGCGCCAAAAGTCGCGAGCGCGATGACCGGGCCGCCCACGGCGCGGTTACGGAACAGCGGCAGCGCCATCTTCACCACGGTCGACATGATCAGGCCGGCCGCCGCCGCGGTAACGCCGATCAGCGCGCGGCGCAGCGACGGCAGATCGCCGTAATGGGCGTACAACGCGCCGATGACGATGATCAGCACCATCGGCGGGCCGAGCAGCCCGACGAGTGCCGTCAAGCCGCCGAGCGGCCCGCGCACCCGGGAGCCGAAAATCACCGAGAAGTTGACGATGTTGGGCCCGGGCAGGAACGAGCACAGCGCATAAGCTTCGTTGAACTGTTCCGGCGTCAGCCAGCGCCGCTCCTCGACCATCATGCGGCGCGACCACGCCAGCACGCCGCCAAAACCGTAGAGCGAGATCAGCGCGTAGGCGACGAACAATTCGGACAGGCGCGGTGGCGCGGGGGCGGCAACAGCTTCGGTCGCGCGCGGCGCCGGCGAAGAGTGGTTCATGCCATTCGTTTAGCGCCGCTCCTGATGCGCAGCCAGACGTTTTAGCGCAAGCGGGCGATGCGCGATCGTCGGCCGCGCGCTAGCTGCGAGCGGCCAAGTCCAATAACGCATGAATGAACGTCGTCGCGCTGGCATAGATGCCCGGCGCTTCGCTCTCGCGCGGCCCGCCGATGGCGAGCACCAGATCGGCGCCGAGCCGGCGCTGCTGCACGCGCAGCCACAGCGCCGCGTGCTCGACGAGTTCTGGTTCTCCCAGATCGACGACCAAGAGCGGCTTGCGGTGGCGATGCGCGAGTTCCTCGGCGAGCGCCGTGCCCTTGGAGACCGCCAGACCGCCAGCCGCGATCACGATCATGCAGGCATCCGCATCGCGCACGTTCCATTCCGTGCGCTGCGCCGGATCGGCGAGCGGCGTCTCTTTGAGGCGCGGATATTTCGCCAATAGCCCAGGCGGCGCGGAAAAGTCCTCGGCCCAGCCGTTCCTGGGACACCAACCGCCATAATCGATGCCGCGCGCTACTGCCACATCGAGCACGGCGCGGTCGACGCCGGATTGTCCGCCGGAGAGGAGTTTCATGCGGGTTTCATGGGAATTTCTTAGGGCCTGACCCCGCTCTTCTTTCGGCAACCATTTGCGCCTATATTCCCTGGTGCCGGCGCAAGCCGGCTATGGCGATAAACGGGCGTCGTAATAAACCTTTCGGACCCGGGGGCGGTACCCGGCGACTCCACCAATTCCAGGGGTCAGGTATCAGGGTTCAGGTATCAGTAGGCTTACGCGAGTCTGATCCCTGATGTCCTGATTACTGATCCCTGCTTACGGGGTCGAAATAGGATCGACGAGGGCGTAAAAGGCGCGCTTTTGCCCGGGATGGTTCCGGCGTTATCGGGCCAAATCCATAGTTGCCAATGACAACTATGCTCCGGTTGCTCTGGCTGCGTAACGCAGTCTGAAAGACCGACTTAAAGCCCTGGCGGGTTAAGCTCCGTCAGGCGGGGTTCGGAGGCACCTGGCAACAGAAGCCTCCACTTTCTTTCAGAGGACAGATGACGGACGACAGAGGACAGAATCGATCTGGACCTCTATGATTTGTCTCCTATCTGTCGTCTGTCATCCGTCGTCTGTCATCAACCATGGCCACCGACTACATCCGCTACGACATTCTCGCCCAGGCGGCCTTGCGCGGGGTCGTGCGCACGGTATTGGCGGACGTCGCCAAGAAGGGCCTGCCGGGCGAGCATCATTTCAAGATCACGTTTGCCACCGCGGCGCCCGGGGTGCGGCTGTCCGAGCGGATGCGCGGGCAATATCCCGACGCGATGACCATCGTGTTGCAGCACCAATTCTGGGATCTGACGGTCGACGACGACGGCTTCGAGGTCGGCTTGTCGTTCGGCGGCATTCCGGAACGGCTCGCGGTGCCGTTCGACGCGGTGACGGCGTTCTTCGATCCGGCGGTGCAATTCGGCTTCCAGTTCGAGACCCTCGACAAGCAAGCCGCCGAACAGCCGAGCACCGCGGCCGAGGCACCCGCGCCACGTCCGGCGGCGATCGAAAAAACCGATGCTGCCCTGCCGGCTCCCGCCCATGCTGCGTCGGCAGAGCCGGCGCCCAATGAAAAGAGCGGCGGCGGCGAAGTCGTGCGGCTCGACCGTTTCCGCAAAAAGTAAGAACGCTTGACCGTGGGCGGCCGGAGCTGGGTCAGCGATCCGGTAATCACGAATTTGTGTGCGGGGCGCAGAAGTATCAGCTTACCCGCGACGCCAATGAATTTCGTCAATATCGGGGGCGAGGCGCGGCACTATTGGTAAAATACTCTCAAGTATATCATCATAAATCCGATAACAGATTCACGTCTACCTCGAGTATCACCATAAAAAATACGACTATTTCGAATAATCATACAGTATCAACCGAGCTCGGACGCCCAAAAATATTGGACCAAAATTGAATTTTGCCTCTGGAGCAAATGAATAGGCTTTGGTCGCGACCACAGGCCCCGCATTAAGGCTTCGTAGACTCTCCATTGTCGTGATCCAGTGCCAGGGTACCGGCGTATAACTTTACAGCCGACGCGGGCCAGGATGGCCCTGGTCACGTTATCCGGTTACCGCCGAGCTACCTGATGGGCGACATTGTCAATCTCCGAACCGCGCGAAAGCGGGCCAAACGGCGTGAAGCCGAGCAAGAGACCGCGGCGAACCGCTTGGTCCATGGTCGGACCAAAGCGGATCGAACCGCGACACGGTCACGCAACGACAAAGCCCAGCGAAGCCTCGACCTACACCGGGTCGAAACGGGAGAAGGGCAATGAAATCGCCAGTCATCAAGCGCTCGATCGTTATCGCCGGTCATAAGACCAGCGTCAGCCTTGAAGACGCCTTCTGGAGGGGGCTCAAGGAGATCGCCATGGGCCGCGACAAGACGCTGTCGGACCTCGTCGCCGAGATCGATACCGGACGTCCACACGGCAATCTGTCGTCGGCCATCCGGCTGTTCGTGCTCGATCACTACCGGGGGCAGACCAACGGTCATGCCGCCGAGAGCAGCGACCAAACGCCGCTGATGGTCATGCCCGTGGCAGCGACGTCAGTTCTGCGGCCGGAATAAAAGATCAAGCGGCGGCCCTGCTGTTTGCGGAGCCGCCGGCGGGGCAGGCTGCGGCGCGGGCCGCGGTTTGTTTGCCGTTGTCGATCCGGTGACGGCGGCAGCTGGCGCTTCGGTCTGCAACAAATCCAATCCGCGCGCTCCGGGAGGCGATGCACTCGCCAGCCCCGCGAATTCGACGATGCCGCCCGCAGGGACTGTGCGGACAACCGGAAAGTCCGGACGAACCGCGCGGCCGATGACGTCCTGCCGTCCGTTGGCCTCGATCGATTCCAGACGACGGGTTTGCAGTTCGGCGGCGCGCAAGCTCAACCAGCCGGTCAGCACCGAAACATCGAGCGTGCGCGCCGGCGCCGCGAGTGGACCTTTGAGCGCAACAGCGAGCTCCGGCCGGATGCGGATCATGGCGTGGGGAGGCGGCGGCGCCGATAGCGTCATCCGCGCGTCGACCGCGCCGGTGTTGAGATCGAGCGCGCCAGTAAGCGCCAGCGCAGCACCATCTTGCGCTGACAATGTCGCATTGGCGACGCCGACCTTGCCGTCGGTGATCGTTATCGTCGCATCCCCTTGCGGCACGGCCAGATGGCCGCCAGCGAGTGCCGCGTTGACGGCAGGCTGAATTTTTATCGCCTCGATCATCGTGCCCTGATCGGCCGCGCGCATGGCGGCGACGAATGCCGCCGGATCGAGCCCCGCGATATGGGCATCGGCCAGTTCGATCGCGCCGCTGCCGTGCACCGCGTGCACCAGCGCCGCGGGACTTGAGCCGAAGCCGTCGAAGTCGGCCTTGAGCGTCAGCCGCGCGTCGATGATTTTCTTGTCGGTTTGCAGGACCGTCGCCGCGTCGGCATCGGCCAGCGCGATGTGGCCGTGACCGATCAGCCCGTCGGCGTTGCGGCGGAACGCCAATTCGCCGGTGACGCGGCCGCCGGCCAGACCGCCGTCGATATTCTGCAACCCGATTTCGCCTGGACGAAACTGCGCCACGCCTTTGAGATTGCTGGCGACCAGCGCCGGCGCGAACGCCGCATGATCGAGCGTGAAGGTCACGGCGCCGTTCATCGCGGCAAACGCGCCGCCGCCGAGCGGCTGGCTCGACCACGGCGCGGCGGCGTTTTGCGCCTGGCGCGGCAGCCCCAGCAGTGCGCTGGCGAGCCACGCGCCATCGACAGTGTCGGCGCCGACGTCACCGCCGATGACGATCGGGCTTGCCAGATTGACGGCCAGATGTCCGTGCGCCGACGCCTTGCCGGCGACAATAGCGATTTGGGTGAACGACAGTGCCGTGCCGGCAATAGATACTGCGGCGCGCGCGGAAATCGGCACCGCGTTGCCCGGCTGGCCGGTCATCGCTTGCTGCAACGGCCGAAGATCGGCGGCGGTCGCCAATATTTGGAGCGTACCGGTCGGCGTTTCCTTGCCGTTCGACCGCAAAGCACCACGCGCCGCCGCAGTGAAGCCGCTGGCCGACGCTTCACCGTCAACACGAAGCTCGCCGTTCAGCGGCCCGGCAGCCGACAGCGTCACGCGGCCCGGCAATTGATCGACGCCAACGACGCGATTGAGGCCGAACAGCGTCGCCAGCGCGGTGCCGTCGTCGGCGTCGAGCCGGCTGTCGATGCGCACATTCGCCTCACCGAGCTTGGCTGGCTCACCCGTCGCCGCGCCATTGAGCGCAACGCGCATCAAGCCGAACTGTCCATTGAGATCGAGCTTGGCGGTGCTGCCGGCGGTCGCCGCCCGCTCGACGGTCAAGGTGCCGTGCAGTTTTGCCGGCGCCAGGCGATCGGCGGCACGGCGCAGCACGTCCGCCGCTTGCGGCGAAAACCGCCCCAGCACACGCGACAGATCGACAAGCGTGCCGGCATTGAGATCGACCGTGACGCGGCCGCGCGGCTGCGACGACAACTCGTCGATGCGGCCGGAAATGTCGAGCGCGGCGCCGCCCAGTTCGCCGACCGACAGATGCTCGATCTGCAACGCGCCGGCATCGAACTTGACCTGCCCTTTGACCGCGCGCGCGTCGATGCCGGCGAACGTCGCCTTGCCGATATCGAGCGCCAGCGAGCCCTGGCGCGGCGGCGCAAAACCGTTCTCGTCCACCGCCGTCTTGGCGAACGCCGATAACGCGTCGAGATCGAGCTTGGTGGCGTGAAGATCGGCCTCGACAATGGCCGGACGGTCGGATGCCGGCCAAGTGTAGGCGAAGCGGCCCTGGACGTTTTCCTGATCGAGCGTGGCGTCGAGCCCATCGACCGCCAAACGATCGCCCGCAATGGTGACGTCGCCACGCGCGCGCAACGTCCGCACGCCGGCCGACGATGTGGCGCCGCGGCCGCTGAGCCAGGCGAATAGCGTATCGGCGTCGGCGGAGTCCAAGGCGCCCGGACCTGTAAAAGCGAGACCATGCCCGGACTGCGCGACGTGACCGCTCAAGCTCACTTGGGTGAGCCCCGGCGCGCGCAATTCGACGCCGTCCAGGCTCCATCCCGTCGCGTCGAAGCGCGCGACGCCGTGCAGCGACTGGACATTGGTGCCGCCGACCGTCAGGCCGGCAATGCCGACGCCGAGCTTGCCCGGCAGCGGCGGCTTGACCGACGCCACAAACGCATCGACGAAACTCTTGAGCACAAGGAGCGGCGGCCGATGCGTCAGGTCGGGCGCCGCAAGCGCGCGATCGACATCGACCTCGAGCGCCGCGATATCGCCGTCGAAATGCGGCTCTTCGCCGAATGTCAGATCGGCTTTGCCGGTGAAGACCACCGCGCGCTCGTCCGGCCCATATTGAAAAGTAACGTCGTGCAGCGACGCCGCAGCCGGCGTCGCGCGGATCTTACCGTTGGCGTGCCACGGATCGCTCATCACCCGCTGGCCGCTCGACAGCGCGGCGCCAACCGGCCGCGCCAGCGCAAGGATGCCGTCGAATTGCGGCACGCCGCGATCGACGGTGAGCGTGCCGTCGATGTCGGTGGTCAACGGATAGTTGGACGGATTGACGCCGAGCCTGATCTTGAACCCGTCATCGCCGCGGCCGCCCGAAATTCGATAGCTATAGGGTTCGTCGCCGGCGACGAACGTTCCTTCCCCCCTGAACGGCCCAAGCAGCGAGCGGATGTCGCCGTCGAACGAGAGTTTCTGCAACGTCAGACGCGAGCCCGACGCGGCATCGGCGAGAACGATGCTGCCGTCTTCGACGCGCAGCCGGGAGACGGACAGATCCTCCGCGCGCCAAGTGCGCGTGGCGGCCGGCCAGTCGATGGCACCGGAACGGTCGAGCGCGAGATTGATTTGCGGCGTCACCAGGCGCGCTTCGGTGGCTTGCACCTCGCCGCGGATGAGCGGACCAAGCCGCACCTCGAGATCGATCGCGCCGGCGCGCAGCTGCGGCTCCCGGCCCGCTTCACCGATCTCGACATTGCGCAGCTTGATGCGCGGGGTCGGCAGGATGCGGGCGTCGATGGTTCCGGTCACGCGCACGCTCAATCCGGTGAGGCGGCTCGCCTCGTTCTCGAACGTCGTGCGGAAATGATTCCAATCGACGACGAGCGGCGCCACCAGCGCCGCAACCAGCGCCAGGATGATCGCAATTGCCAATCCGAGCAGCGTCGTCTGCACGGCGCCTCCGAGCTCCTAAATCCGCATCTTGCGAATCTTGCGCGCCTTTGCCCAAACCTAAATGAGGCCGGCACCGATTGCACGCTTCACCGCCGGCGTTTGGGCCGCATTCGGGGCGATAGTATGTCGCCCGCGCGCGCCCCGCGATCAAAGATCAACGATCTTGCCGGGATTTAAGATGTCGAGCGGATCGAGCGTACGCTTGATCGCCCGCATCGCCGCGAGCGCCGGCTCGCCGTGCTCGGCCAACAGATATTTCATCTTGCCCTGGCCGACGCCGTGCTCGCCGGTGCAGGTGCCGTCCATGGCCAGTGCCCGCTCGACCAGGCGTTGCGACAGCGCTTGCGCGCGGGCGACTTCGTCGGCGTCGTCCATGTCCACCAGCAGGGTGAGATGGAAGTTGCCGTCGCCGACGTGGCCGACGATCGGCGCCAGCAGCCTGCTTGCGGCGATGTCGCGCTGGGTTTCCACGACGCATTCTGCCAGCCGCGATATCGGCACGCAGACGTCAGTCGCGACAATCTGCGCACCCGGCCGCAGCGCCTTGCACGACAGCGCGGCGTTATGGCGCGCCTCCCACAGACGGGTACGATCCTCCTGGCGCGTCGCCCAGTCGAACGGCCCGCCGCCGAACTCGCGCGCGATGTCGCCGAAGCGCTCCGACTGCTCGGCAACGCCCGCCTCGGTGCCGTGGAACTCCAAGAACAACATCGGCGTCTCGGGCAGCCCGAGCTTGGAATGAAGATTGACCGCGCGCACCTGCAGCGCGTCGAGCAGTTCGATGCGCGCCACCGGAATGCCGGACTGGATGGTCAGAATGGTGGCCCGGCAGCAGGCCTCGACCGAAGGAAACGGGCACACGCCTCCCGATATCGCCTCAGGGATGCCGGCGAGCTTGAGGGTCAGCTCGGTGATGATGCCGAGCGTGCCCTCCGAGCCGACGATCAGTCGCGTGAGATCGTAACCGGAGCTGGATTTTTTGGCTCGGCTCGCCGTCGTCATCACCTCGCCGTCGGCGAGCACGGCTTTCAGCGACAGCACATTGTCCTTCATGGTGCCGTAGCGCACCGCATTGGTGCCCGAGGCGCGCGTCGCCGCCATGCCGCCGAGTGAAGCGTCCGCGCCAGGGTCGATTGGAAAGAAGACTCCCTGATCGCGGAGCTGCTCGTTGAGCGTCTTGCGGGTAATGCCGGGCTCGATGACGCAATCGAGATCCTCGGCATGCACCGCGAGCACGCGATTCATGTCGCGGAAATCGAGCGAGATGCCGCCGCGCGGCGCGTTGACCTGGCCTTCGAGCGAGGTGCCGACGCCGAACGCGATCACCGGCACGCGCGCCGCGGCGCACAGCCGCACCACCTGCTGCACGTCTTCGGTGGTCTGCGGGAACACCACCGCATCCGGCGGCTGGTTCGCAATCCAGGTCACCGTATTGCCGTGCTGCTCGCGCACCGCTTGCGAGGTGACGAGGCGGTTGCCGAATTGCGCGGCAAGCGCGGCGATGACGCCGTCCACCGCCTTGCGGTCGCGTTTTTGCTCGATCTTTGCCTTGGCCAATGCCATCGCGTTGTCTCGTCTCACTCCTCGGGCCGGAAGCCCGATGCTTTAACAGCCGGCGCCCATTTTTCCGAGTCGTGCTTCTGAATATCGGCAAACGCTGCCGCAGATGTGCCAGTCGGCTGCAATCCGAACGCCAGAAACCGATGTTCTACGTCGGGCGACCGCACGGCATCGACGATCGCCTTGTTGAGCCGCTCGATCACCTCCGGCGGCGTCTTCGCCGGCGCGAACATGCCGTACCAGCCGGACGCGACCAGATCATAGCCCGCTTCGCGTAACGTCGGCACGTTCGGCAGGAACGGCGAGCGCTGCCGGTTCGAAGTCGCCAACACGCGGATGCGGCCGGCCTCGGCCATTTGCACCAGATCGGCCGTGGTCGTGATCTCGATCGGGATATGCCCGGCCACGAGATCGGTCAGCCCGGCGGCCGAGCCATGGTAAGGCACCGGACGCAGATCGATCTTGGCGGCGCGGCCGAACATCACGCCCAAAAAATGCGGCAGCGTGCCGGCGCCGGGAATGGCGTAGTTCGCGTCGGCGGGATTGGCCTTGGCCCAATCGACCAGATCCTTGAGCGTCTTGGCATCGGTTTGCGGTCCAACCGCGACGCCGAAATCGAACGTGCCCAACTGGCTCAGCGGCGCGAAATCAGCGATCGGGTCGTAGTCCAGGTGCGTGTAGAAGTGCTGATAGATCGCCAGCGGCGCAATCGGCGTCAGCAGCAAGGTGCTGCCATCGGGCGCCGAATCTTTCACCAATTTGACACCGATGCGCCCGTCGGCGCCGGTGCGATTCTCGACGATCACCGGGCGATTGAGCGCGCCATTCATTTTATTGGCGATCAAGCGCGCCACGGTGTCGCCGGCGCCGCCGGGGGCAAACGGAAAGATGATGCGGATCGGTTGCTCGCCGGTCTGCGCATGCAGAGGCGCGGCAAAAAACAATCCAGCCAGAACCGCAAGCGCGAGACGCAACAACCCCGGCATCATGCTTCTCCCGGTTATCGCTTGTCCCCAAGATAGCCGCTCCACAGCTCGGCAGGAATGTCGGCTTCATCCCAAACGCCGATCAAAATGCCGCGGCGCGCCGCCTTGCCGCGCGCGTTGTCGATCTGCTGCTCCGAGCGCGTGGTGCGTTGCGATACGCGAAGTCCCCATTGCGCCAGCGCCGCCGATAGCCGCCGGCATTCGCCGGCATGGGCCGGATCGGTGGCGAGGTCGTGCAGCTCATCGGGGTCGTTGACGCGATCGAACAGCATCGGCCGGAAGCCGATGGCATGAATGAGCTTCCACCGCTTGTCGGCGATCATGAAAAGGCGCGCGTCGCGCGGCTTTAGCCCAAGCTTGGCCGACGCCGGCATCATGCCGTAATCGTATTCGCTGATGGTGAACGGCCGCCATGCCGTGGGCCGCTCGCCGCGCAGCAGCGGCAGCAGCGTGCGGCCTTCGAGCCGGTGCGATTGCTGCGCCGGATCGCCGCCGGCGATTTCCAGAAATGTCGGCGCGAGATCGATGGCCTCGACCATCTCGTCGCACAGGCTGCCGCGCGCTGTGTCGGCGGCGGGCGACGGATCGTAGACGATCAGCGGCACCTTCACCGAGGCGTCGTGGAAGAAATCCTTGTCGCCGAGCCAATGGTCGCCGAGGTAATCGCCGTGATCGGCGGTGAACACGATCATGGTGTTGTCGAACAGGCCTTGTTCCTCCATGAAACGGAACAGCACGCCCATCTGGTCGTCGATCTGTTTGATCAAGCCCATGTACACGGGAATGACTTCGGCGCGCACCTCGTCGCGCGAAAACGTCTTGCTGACGTCGTGTTCCATGAAGGCGCGGTAGACCGGATGCGGATCGCGGCGCTCGCTCTCCGAACGCACCGCTGGAATGACGTCGCCCGGCCCATACATGGTGTTGTAGGGCGCCGGCGCGATGTAGGGCCAATGCGGCTTGATGTAGGACAGATGCAGGCACCACGGCGCAGCGCCGGCCTCGCGGATGAAATCGATGCCGCGCCGGGTCATGTACGGCGTCTCGGAATCCTCCTCGCGCACCCGCGCCGGCTTGCGCGCATGGCGCATCGCCCAGCCTGAGGCCAAGGCGTTGCCTTCGCCGTCGGCGGCGTTGGCCCAATCGTGCCACGGGTTCTCGCCGCCATAGCCCTTGTCGTTGAGATAGCTGTTGTAGCGCGGCCGTCGCGGCGAGTAGCGGATGCCGTCCGGGCCCATGCCGTGCAGGCCGTCGTCGCGCTCGTAGGGCTCAAAGCCGCATTCGGCGACTCTCACGCCGATGATCGAATCCGGATCGATGCCGAGCCGTTGCATGCCCTCGACGTCGGCCTCCATATGGGTCTTGCCGACCAGCGCGGTGCGCATGCCGAGCGGGCGCAGATAATCGCCCATGGTCATCTCGCCGACCTTGAGCGGGAATCCGTTCCACGCCGCGCCGTGGGATTGCACATAGCGGCCCGTATAGGTGCTCATGCGCGAAGCGCCGCAGATCGGCGATTGCACATAGGCGCGGGTGAAGCGCACGCCGCGCGCCGCCAGCGCATCGATGTTCGGGGTTTTGAGCCGCGGATGGCCGTAGCAGGACAGATAGTCCCAGCGCAGCTGGTCGCACATGATGAAGAGAATATTCTTGGCTTTTTTCGACACGAGGCGCGACGATCCCGGGATGGCGCTGCAAACGGCTGGCGAGCCATCGACGTTAGCACATCACTTTAGCCGGCACGAAATTGAGCCTTGCCAAAGCCGCCTCGGTCGGCTGCATTGCACGCCCGATCGTCGGACACGACCATGCTCGAACGGCCTGAAACCGCAGTCCCTACGCCTTTCGTATCCTCGGTGATGCGCGTCGAGCCCGGCTGGATCGACTACAACGGCCATCTCAACATGGCCTATTACAACGTGCTGTTCGACCGCGCCGTCGACGAAGTCTACGAGCTGTTGGGCCTCGGCTTGGCCTATGTGGAAGTCAGCCGGCACTCGACCTTCACCGCGGAAGTACATGTGCGCTATCTGCGCGAGCTGCACTCGGGCGATCCGGTGCGCGTGACGTTCCAACTGCTCGGCTACGACGCCAAGCGGCTGCATTATTTCGAGGAACTGCATCACGCCGAGGAAAACTGGCTCTCGGCCACCTCCGAGAACATGGCGCTGCATGTCGATATGGATGCGCGGAAGACGGCGGCTTTTCCGACGGAGATCGCCGCGCGCCTCGAGCGCATGAAGGCGGCGCATGCCACGCTGCCGATTCCGGATGGCGCCGGACGGCGCGTCGCCATGCCGGGCGCAAAATGACAGGTAAAAACTATGGTGACGATCCGCGAGCACAAAATTCCGAGCGCCGACAGCAAGCCCTATATTGCCGTCGAGGGGCCGGACCGCTGCCTGTGGTTCTGCGAAAGCGGCGCGGCAAAAATCGGCCGCCTCGATCCCGACCACGGCACGTTCACGGAATTCGCGTTGCCGGACAAGGCCGCGACGCCGATCGGCATCACCACCGGCAGCGACGGTAATCTGTGGTTCGCGGAAAAAGCCGCCAACAAGATCGGCCGCATCACGCCGCGCGGCGAGATCACGGAATTCGCGCTGCCGACACCGAATGCCGGGCCTGACGGCATCGTCCTCGGTCCGGACGGCGCCGTCTGGTTCTCCGAGAGCGAAGTGAGCCGCATCGGCCGCATCACGCCGGACGGGCGCATCACCGAATTCGCCGACGGCATCACGCCGGGCGCAAAGCCGCTGTCGATTTCGGTGCGCGATGGCGCGCTATGGTTCAGCGAGGCCGCCGGCAATCGCATCGGCCGCATGACCATGGACGGCAAGGTCACGGAATTTCCGATTCCGAGTCACGACAGCCAGCCGCGCGCCACCGTCACCCATCCCGACGGCAGCATCTGGTTCGTCGAGACTTCGACCAATGCGCTCGGCCGCATCGATCGCTTGGGCCGCATCACCGAGCATGCGGTGCCGACGCCGAACGCCTCGCTGCGCGGCGTCACCGTCGGCGCCGACGGCGATCTCTGGTACACCGCGAACTTCGCCAACAAGATCGGCCGCATGGCGCCCGATGGCACGGTGCGCGGCGAATACGATATTCCGACGCCGAACAGCGGCGCGCGCTGCATCGCGGCGCTCGCCGACGGCCGGCTGTTCTTCACCCAATACGATGCCGGGTCGATCGGCGAAGTGATGGTCAAGTAGGGCGGATTAGCGCAGCGTAATCCGCCGAATGACACCGGACGGCGGGTTACGCCTTCGGCTAACCCGCCCTACGCAAATAATTGGGAGAAAAATGCCATGAAAAAAGCCGCGCTCGTCATCGCCTGCCTGGCCGCGTCCTGGCCGGCCGCCGCCATGGCGCAAAATTATCCGACCAAGCCGATCAAGATGATCGTGCCGATCTCGGTCGGTTCGATCACCGACGTCGTGGCGCGTTTGACGGCGCAGGAGCTGGAGCAGCGGCTCGGCCAGTCAGTGATCGTCATCAACAAGCCGGGCGCCGCCATGGTGCTCGGCGGCAGCGAATGCGCCAAATCGGATCCCGACGGCTACACGCTGTGCGTGGTCAGCCCCGACACTATGTCGTTCAACCCGTTGACCATTCCGAACCTGCCGTACAATCCGGAAAAAGATTTCACGCCCGTCATCGACATGTATCACGTGGTCGAAGGCCTGATGACGCCGGCGGCGTCTGGCATCAACTCCATCGACGCGCTGCGCGCCAAGGCGGTGGCGGAGCCGGGCAAGCTCAATTACGGCACGCTCGGCGAGCGCACCACCACCGACGCGTTCCGGCAATGGCTCGGCGAGCATTGGCAGACGAATTTCGTCGCCATCCCCTACAAGGGCGGCTCTGAAATCATCGCCGCGTTGCTCGGCAACACCATCGACGTCACCAAAATCGGCGTCGGCAACATGACCAGCCAGTTGAAGGAGGGCAAGATCAAGGTGCTGGCGCTGCGCGCCTCGCACCGTTCGCCGCAGCTTCCCGACGTCCCGACCTTCGAGGAAGCCGGCTTCGGCGCATTCCCCGGCGGGCCGATCTTCTGGGGCGCGGTGGTGCCGGCCGGCACGCCGGCGCCGATCGTCAAGCGCCTGCATGATGAGCTCTTGGCGATCTTCCGCGGGCAAAAATTCACCGACTTCGCCAACCAGAATTTCCTCGATCCGGCCGCTGGCTCGACCGAGGATTTTGCCGCGTTCCTCAAGAAGGACCGCCAGGACGCCGCGGTGCTGGTCGACAAGTATATGAAGTAACGTCGTCGCGGTGCGCCGGCTAGCGGCATTTGCGGGTCGCTATGGGCGAAAACTGAGCGCTGCGATTGCGGCACGCGACCCCCTCCTTGATCCTCCCCCTTTCAGGGGGAGGAAAGTGAAAGCCGCACGGCCTTGCTTCACACGGCCTTGCTTTAAATGAGCTCAGCGTATGCCGCTCGCGCTTCCTCCCCCTGAAAGGGGGAGGATAGGTGGGGGTCCGCTGACTCGCAGCGTCCACTGACGCATTTGGCCTTAGCCTCGTAAAAGCCGCGCCCAGGTGCCATCTTAGGCGCGTGAGAATCAGCAATAGCGGTCACCTTGGCTGACCCTTTGAAGCGCACGATCGAGCCGACAGCACCGGCGGGCCCCGCCCCCGGCGGCATTGCCGCGCGCGCGCAAGCGGCGGCCGGCGCGCCGTATCTCGCCGGGCTCAATCCGGAGCAGCGGCTCGCGGTCGAGACGCTCGACG
>Ga0208604_1000002_pt1 | contig 33444 bp, 38 predicted proteins | sample MicForSoSWNH22_M_FD_188009 | JGI IMG/M metagenome (GOLD analysis project Ga0208604, IMG submission 188009) | Forest soil microbial communities from Harvard Forest Long Term Ecological Research site in Petersham, Massachusetts, USA - MetaG HF016... | ecosystem: Environmental > Terrestrial > Soil... | reverse complement strand
CGTATAGAAGAAGGCGAAGAAGACGATCAGGCCGACATAGAGCGCGAGGAACAGCGGCCGCCCATGGGCGAGCTGAGTGGTGATGATGGTGAGCCAGCCCGGCCCCTGCCCGGCCGTGAAATTGGCGATGGTCGTCGGCAACAGCAGCAGCGACGAGGCAAAGATCGGCGGAATGACGCCCGACGTATTGAGCTTGAGCGGCAGGTGCGAGGACTGGCCCTCGAACATGCGGTTGCCGACCTGCCGTTTGGGATACTGGATCAACAGCCGTCGCTGCGCCCGCTCCATGAACACGATGAAGGTGATGACGGCGACCACCATCACCAGCACGATGAGGATGAGCCCGGTCGAGAGCGCGCCTTGGCGGCCGAGTTCCAGCGTACCGGCAATAGCCGACGGCAGCTGCGCGACGATGCCCGACATGATGATCAACGACGTGCCGTTGCCGATGCCGCGCTGGGTGATCTGCTCGCCGAGCCACATCAGGAACATGGTGCCGCCGGTGAGCGTGATCACTGTCGAGATACGAAAGAACAGGCCCGGCGACGCGACCACGGAACTCGCCCCTTCGAGGCCGACCGCGATGCCATAGGCCTGGACCGCCGCCAGCAGCACCGTGAGATAGCGGGTGTACTGGTTGATCATCTTGCGGCCCTGCTCGCCCTCTTTCTTGAGCTGTTCGAGGGTCGGCGACACCGTCGTCATCAGTTGGATGATGATCGAGGCCGAGATGTAGGGCATGATGTTGAGCGCGAAGATCGCCATGCGGTGAATGCCGCCGCCGGCGAACATATTGAACATCCCCAAAATGCCGCCGGACTGCTGCTGGAAAATCTGGTCCCAGGCGGTCGGATCGATGCCGGGCAGCGGGATGTAGGTGCCGAGGCGATAGACGAGCAGCGCGCCGAGCGTGAACCAGATGCGCTTCTTCAACTCTTCGGCCTTGGCCAAGGCGCCGAAGTTGAGATTGGCTGCGAGTTGTTCTGCTGCAGAGACCATTTCCCGCTCCGAACCCCCTCTTGGTCATGGCCGGGCTTGTGCCGGCCATCCACGCCTTCGCCGAACAGGTAGAAACCGTGGCTGCCCGGCACAAGGCCGGGCACGACGGTCGTCAGGCCGCCTGTTCGCTCGTATCCGCCTTGGGCGCGAGGATTTCGACCGAACCGCCGGCCTTCTCCACCGCGGCGACCGCCGATTTGGAGGCGCCGAACACCGAAAGCGTCACCTTGGCCTTGATCTCGCCGTCGCCAAGAAGCCGCACGCCATCCTTGGCCCGGCGCAGGATGCCGGCCTTGACCAGCGCCGCGACGTCGATCTTGGCTGCCGCATCGAGCGTGCCTGAATCGATCGCCGCCTGCAGCTTGCCGAGATTCACCTCGTTGAGCTTGCGGGCGAATTTGACGTTCTTGAAGCCGCGCTTGGGCAGCCGGCGATGCAGCGGCATTTGGCCGCCCTCAAAGCCTTTGATACGCACGCCGGAGCGCGCGGTCTGGCCCTTGCCGCCGCGGCCGCCGGTCTTGCCTTTGCCGGAGCCGATACCGCGGCCGATGCGTTTGCGCGTCTGGCGGGCGCCCGGACGGCCGGAAAGTTCGTGCAGCTTCATGGCCGTTACTTCTCCACCACTTCGACGAGATGCGCCACTTTGGCGATCATGCCGCGCGTCGCCGGCGTATCGACAAGCTCGGCCGTACGGCCGATCTTGTTGAGCCGCAACCCGATCAGCGTTTCACGCTGGCGATGATGCCGGCGCTGCGGGCTGCCGGTCTGCCGGACTTTGACGGTTTTGCCTGATTGTTTGCCGGTGCTCATCGCCTGCTCCAAAACCTCAATCGGCCGCCGAATCGGCGGCATCGACGTCGCGGCGGCGCGCCTGCAGGGCCGAGACCTTGACGTTGCGGCGGGCGGCGACCGAGCGCGGCGAATCCTGGCGCTTGAGCGCATCGAAAGTGGCGCGCACCACGTTGTACGGGTTCGACGTGCCGATAGACTTCGCCACCACGTCCTGCATGCCGAGCGTCTCGAACACCGCGCGCATCGGGCCGCCGGCGATGATGCCGGTGCCGGGGGGCGCTGCGCGCAGATAGACCTTGCCGGCGCCGTGGCGGCCGGCGACGTCGTGATGCAGCGTGCGGCCTTCGCGCAACGGCACACGGGTGAGCCCGCGCTTGGCGGCTTCGGTCGCCTTGCGGATCGCTTCCGGCACCTCGCGCGCCTTGCCGTGGCCGAAGCCGACCCGGCCCTTCTGATCGCCGACCACCACCAGCGCGGCAAAGCCGAAGCGCCGTCCGCCCTTCACCACTTTGGCGACGCGGTTGATGTGGACGAGCTTGTCGACGAATTCGCTGTCGCGTTCTTCGCGTCGGTGGGGATCACGTGCCATGATTAGCAGCCATGTGGTTCAAACCTTTGTCCCGAGATGAGAGGACAGACGACGGACGACAGACGACGGATTTATCCGTGCCTGGCCGCCTGCGTTTATCCGTCCTCTGTCGTCCGTTGTCTGTCATCAGAAATTCAGTCCGCCTTCGCGCGCTGCCTCGGCCAAGGCTTTCACCCGGCCGTGATAGAGATAACCGCCGCGGTCGAACACCACGTCCTTGACGCCCTTTTCCTTGGCGCGTTCGGCGATCAGCTTGCCGACCGACTTGGCCGCGTCGACGCTGGCGCCGGTCTTTAGGCCTTCGCGCGCCGTCTTCTCGATCGAGGACGCCGACGCGAGCGTGACGCCCTCGTCGTCGTCGATCACCTGGGCATAGATGTGCTTGGACGAGCGGAACACAGTGAGTCGCTTGCGCTCGCCCGCTGCGCGGCGCAGCGTGCCGCGAACGCGGCCCTGGCGGCGCAAAATTCTGTCGCTGAGCTTGGTCATCGAGCGGCTCCGTTACTTCTTCTTGCCTTCCTTGCGGAAGATGCGTTCGCCGGCATATTTGATGCCCTTGCCCTTGTACGGCTCCGGCGGGCGATAATCGCGAATCTCGGCGGCGACCTGGCCGACCTTCTGCCGGTCGCTGCCGGTGATCACGATTTCGACCGGCCGCGGCGTCGCAATGGTGATGCCTTCGGGGATCGGATAGACGATGTCGTGGCTATAGCCGAGCGCGATCTGCAGGTTCTTGCCCTGCACCGAGGCGCGATAGCCGACGCCGTTGATCTCGAGTCGCTGCTCAAAACCTTTGGTGACGCCGGCGATCAGATTGGCGATCAGCGTGCGCGACGTGCCCCACTGCGAGCGGGCGCGCTTGGTCTCGAAGCGCGGGTCGACCTTGATCTGGCCGCCGTCGAGCTTCACCGCGACGTCGTCGTGCAGCACGACTTGCAAGGCGCCCTTCGGACCTTTGATCTTGACCGTCTGGCCTTCCACGTTGGCGGTGATGCCGGATGGGACGGCGACTGGTTTTTTGCCGATACGGGACATCAGAACACCGTGCAGAGGATTTCGCCGCCGACATTGGCGTCGCGGGCGTCGTGGTCGGCCATGACGCCCTTCGGCGTCGAGACGATGGCGACGCCGAGGCCGTTGTTGATGCGCGGCAGGTTTTTCACCGAGGTATAGACGCGGCGGCCGGGTTTTGAGATGCGCTCGATCTCGCGGATCACCGGCTCGCCGTCGAAATATTTCAGCTCGATGTCGAGCTCGGAGCGGCCTTCGCGCTCGGTCACCGAGTAACCGCGGATATAGCCTTCGGCCTTGAGCACTTCGAGCACGCTCTCGCGCAATTTCGAGCCCGGGCAGCTGACTTTGCCCTTGTTGCGCATCTGCGCATTGCGGATGCGGGTCAACAGATCGCCGAGCGGATCGTTCATTGCCATCGTTGCGATCCTCCTTACCAGCTCGACTTCACAAGACCCGGGATCAGGCCCTTGGAGCCGAGATCCCGCAACGCGATGCGCGACAATTTATGCTTGCGATAATAGCCGCGCGGCCGGCCGGTCATCTCGCAACGGTTGCGGATGCGGGTCGCCGAGGAATTGCGCGGCATTTCGGCAAGCTTCAGCGTGGCGGCAAAACGCTCCTCGACGGGCTTGGACTTGTCGCGCGCGATCGCCTTGAGCCGCGCGCGCCGGCCCGAGAATTTCTTCGTCATCCGGCGGCGCCGGTTGTTCTTCTCGATCGAACTCTTCTTCGCCATCTAGTTCTCCTCACGGTTCCGCGTCTGAGACCCGTCGAGCCTCACTGCCGGAACGGAAAATTGAATGCCGTCAGCAGCGCACGCGCTTCGTCGTCGTTGCGCGCGGTGGTGCAGACGGTGATGTCCATGCCCCAGATATCGGTCGCCTTGTCGTAGTCGATCTCCGGGAACACGATGTGTTCCTTGATGCCGAGCGTGTAGTTGCCGCGGCCGTCGAAACTCTTCGGATTGAGGCCGCGGAAATCGCGCACCCGCGGCAGCGCGATATTGATCAGCCGGTCGAGGAACTCGTACATGCGCGCCCTGCGCAAGGTCACCTTGCAGCCGATCGCCTGGCCGGTGCGCAGCTTGTAGGTCGCGATCGACTTGCGCGCCTTGGTCACGATCGCCTTCTGGCCGGCGATCAGGCCGAGATCGGCGGCCGCACCGTCGACCTTCTTGCGGTCGGCGACGCCTTCGCCGATGCCCATATTGATGACGACCTTGTCCAGCACCGGCACTTCGAAGCGGTTCTTGAAACCGAACTGCTCGGCGAGTTTGCTGCGGATCGCCTCCTCGAATTGCACCTTCAGCCGCGCCGGCACGCGCGGCTCGGCCTCGCGCGGCTTTTTGTCGGCCTTTTCGGCCTTGCCGGCGGCCGCGGCGGCCTTGTCCTGCTTGGCGGCCTTGTCCTGCTTGGCCGCCTTCTTCTCCGCCTTGGCGGCAGTTTCCGGGTCCAGCGGCCGCTGCCTATCGGGCTTTTTTGCCTGTTTGTCTTCGGTATCAGCCATCGATCTCGACTCCCGAGCGCTTGGCGACGCGCACCTTCTTGCGGTCGTCGTCTTTGCCGACATATTTGAAGCCGACCCGGGTCGGCTTGCCGTCCTTGGGATCGGCGAGCGCGATGTTCGACAGGTGGATCGGCGCTTCCTTGGAAATGATGCCGCCCTCCTGCGAGGCGCTCTGCTTCTGGTGGCGTTTGACCAAGTTGACGCCGCGCACCAACGCGCGGCCGTCGGTGCGGCGCATCTCGATGACCTCGCCGGTGCGGCCCCTGTCGCGGCCCGCGATCACGATCACCGTGTCGCCCTTTTTGATCTTCGCCGCCATTACAGCACCTCAGGCGCAAGCGAGATGATTTTCATGTGATTCTTGGCGCGCAGCTCGCGCGGCACCGGTCCGAAAATGCGGGTGCCGACCGGCTCATTCTGCGGCGTCATCAGCACCGCGGCGTTGCGGTCGAAACGGATGATCGAGCCGTCGGCGCGCTTGATGTCCTTGGAGATGCGCACGATCACGGCCTTCATCACGTCGCCCTTCTTGACCCGGCCGCGCGGGATCGCCTCCTTCACCGAGACGACGATGACGTCGCCGATGGTGGCGTATTTGCGCTTCGAGCCGCCCAGCACCTTGATGCACATGACGCGGCGCGCGCCGGAATTGTCCGCCACGTCGAGATTGGATTGCATCTGGATCATGGGCTACCCCACACTCGCTTGATTTCTAGGCTCACGATGCCTTCTTCTTCTCGCCCCGCACCACCGCCCAGCGCTTGAGCTTGGAAATCGGCGCGTGCTCCTCGATCCACACCAGGTCGCCGACCTTGAACTCGTTGTTCTCGTCGTGCGCGTAATACTTCTTGGTCCGGCGCACCGTCTTCTTGAACAACGGATGGGTGAAGCGGCGTTCGACGCGCACGACCACGGTCTTTGCCTGCTTGTCGCTCACCACGACGCCTTGAAGGGTACGCTTCGGCATTGTTTCGTCCTCTTACTTCTTCGGCGCGCCGGAGCGCTTGTTCTTCGCGACGGTCTTGAGCCGCGCGATGTCGCGCCGCACTTCGCGCACGCGCGAGGTATTCTCCAACTGCCCGGTGGCGCGCTGGAAGCGCAGGTTGAACTGCTCCTTCTTCAGCTTGAGCACCTCGTCGTCGATCTGATCGATCGTCATCGCTCTGATGTCGGCCGCTTTCATGTCACGCTTACTCGCTGATCCGTTCGATGAAACGGGTCTTGATCGGCAGCTTGGCGGCGGCAAGCGCCAGCGCCTCCTTGGCGACCTGCACCGGCACGCCGTCGATCTCGAACAGGATGCGGCCGGGTTTGACCCGCGCCACCCACAGCTCCGGCGTGCCCTTGCCCGAGCCCATGCGAACTTCGAGCGGCTTCTTCGACACCGGCACGTCGGGGAACATGCGGATCCAGACCCGGCCGGAACGCTTCATGTGCCGCGTCAACGCCCGCCGCGCCGCCTCGATCTGGCGCGCCGTGACGCGATCGGGCTCCATCGCCTTGAGCCCGAACTGGCCGAACGCCAGATCGATCGCGCTCGAGGCGACGCCGTGGATGCGGCCCTTGTGGGCTTTGCGGAATTTTGTGCGTATCGGTTGCAGCATAATTTAAGCCTTTATCGATCCCGTTTGCTCAGGCTGCATCCCGGCGCGGCCGGCCGGCCTCGCCCTCGGCCATCTTCTTGTCCTGCGCCATCGGGTCGTGCTCCATGATCTCGCCCTTGAAGATCCAGACTTTCACGCCGCAGGTGCCGTAGGTGGTGAACGCCGTCGCCACGCCGTAATCGACGTCGGCGCGCAAGGTGTGCAGCGGCACGCGGCCTTCGCGATACCACTCCATCCGCGCGATTTCGGCGCCGCCGAGCCGGCCGGAGCAGTTGATACGGATGCCGCCGGCGCCAAGCCGCATCGCCGACTGCACGGCGCGCTTCATCGCGCGGCGGAACGCGACGCGGCGCTCGAGCTGCTGCGCGATCGATTCGGCGACCAATTGCGCGTCGAGCTCGGGTTTGCGGATTTCGATGATGTTGATGACCACGTCGCTGTCGGTCAGCGCCGCGACCTTGCGGCGTAGCTTCTCGATGTCGGCGCCCTTCTTGCCGATGACGACGCCCGGACGCGCCGAATGGATGGTGACGCGGCATTTCTTGTGCGGGCGCTCGATGACGATCTTCGACACCGCGGCCTGCTTGAGCTCTTTCATCAGCGCCTTGCGGATTTCCATGTCCTCGTGCAGCAGCGTGCCGTAGCTCGTCTTGCCGGCATACCACCGCGAGTCCCAGGTGCGGTTGATGCCAAGCCGAAGCCCGACCGGATTGACTTTTTGACCCATGGTCTTCTCCTAAATCCCCCACCCTTCCCTCCCCCGCTTGCGGGGGAGGGTTGGGAGGGGGTTATTGCGTCGCCGCCTCGACCTCACGCACCACGATGGTGAGGTGAGCGAACGGCTTGGTGATGGCTCCCATGCGGCCGCGGCCGCGCGACTCGTGCCGCTTGATGACCAGCGACTTGCCGACATGAGCCTCGACGACGACGAGATCGTCGACGTCGAGGTCGTGATTGTTCTCGGCATTGGCGATCGCCGATTCCAGGCACTTGCGCACATCGCGGGCGATGCGCTTGCGCGAAAACTCCAGATCCGCGAGCGCGGTCGCGACCTTCTTGCCGCGGATGAGCTGCGCCAACAGGTTGAGCTTCTGCGGGCTGATCCGCAGCATGCGGGCCACCGCCTTGGCCTCGGTGTCGGCGAGCGCGCGTTCGCGCTTTTTCTTGCTCATGAAAGCTCTCCCCGCCTCACGACGTGCCGCCGGCAGGTGCTGCCGGCGCAGCGCCCGGCGCAGGTGCTGCACCCGGCGCAGCGCCCGGCGCGCTGGCGCGCTTGGCTTTGCGGTCCGACGAATGGCCGTAGAACGAGCGGGTCGGCGAAAACTCGCCGAATTTGTGTCCGACCATTTCTTCGGTGACGACGACCGGAATGTGCTTCTGGCCGTTGTAGACGCCGAAGGTGAGACCAACGAACTGCGGCAGGATGGTCGAACGCCGCGACCAGATGCGGATCATCTCGTGGCGGCCTGACGAGCGCGAGGCATCCGCCTTTTTCAGCAGATAGCCGTCGACAAACGGGCCCTTCCAAACCGAACGCGCCATGATCGCTCCTGACTCTCTCTTTAGGTCTTCTTCCGCGCGTGGCGGCTTGCCATGATGAATTTCGCGGTGCGCTTGTTCTTGCGCGTCTTCTTGCCTCTGGTCGGCTTGCCCCACGGCGTCACCGGATGCCGGCCGCCGCGCGTTCGCCCGCCGAGCGGATGATCGACCGGGTTCATGGTCTCACCGCGGACATGGCCGCGCCGGCCCATCCAGCGACTGCGGCCGGCCTTGCCGATCGAGATGTTCATGTTGTCCGGATTGGACACCGCGCCGACGGTGGCGATGCAGCGGCCGTGCACCAGGCGCTGCTCGCCAGAATTCAAGCGCAAGATCACATATTCGCCGTCGCGGCCGACGATTTGTGCGTAAGTGCCGGCGGAGCGCGCGATCTGGCCGCCCTTGCCGATCTTGATCTCGATATTGTGGACGATGGTGCCGACCGGGATATTGGCGGCCGGCATGGCGTTGCCGGGCTTGACGTCGACGTGCTCGCCGGCAACCACCGTGTCGCCGACCGAGAGCCGCTGCGGCGCCAGGATATAATCGAGCTCGCCGTCGTCGTATTTGATCAGCGCGATGAAGGCGGTGCGGTTCGGATCGTATTCGAGCCGCTCGACCTTGGCCGGCGCGTCGAACTTGCGGCGCTTGAAGTCGATCTTGCGGTAGGCCTGCTTGTGGCCGCCGCCGCGATAGCGCGACGTGATGTGACCGTTGTTGTTGCGGCCGCCGGTCGAATGCTTGCCTTCGGTCAGCGCTTTGACCGGCTTGCCGGAATAGAGCGCGGAACGGTCGACCAGCACCAACTGGCGCTGGCCCGGCGTGACAGGATTATATTGCTTCAGTGCCATCCCGCCGCTCCCTTACAGACCCGTGGTCACGTCGATCGATTGACCTTCTTCGAGGGTCACGATGGCGCGCTTTGAATCCGACTGCTGCCCGCGGCGGCCCTTGAAGATCTTCCACTTGCCGCGCCGGCGCAGCGTGTTGACGCTTTTGACCTTGACGTCGAACAGCTTCTCGACCGCTTCCTTGATCTGCGGCTTGGTCGCGGTCATGGCGACCTTGAACATCACCTTGTTGTGCTCGGACGCGTTCGTCGCCTTCTCGGTGATGAGCGGGGCGAGGATGACGTCGTAATGGCGCGGATCGGTGGTGGTCATTTGAAGCGCGCCTCCAACGCATCGACCGCGGCCTTGGTCAAAACCAGCTTATGCCGCCGCATGATGTCGTAGACGTTGATGCCGGCGACCGGCAGCACGTCGATATTCGGAATATTGCGCGCGGCTGTGCGAACATCCGCCGCGAGCTCGGCGCCGTCGATCAACAGCGCATTCGACAGGCCGAGTTTTTCGAACTGGCTGCGCAACGCCTTGGTCTTGGCGTCCTTCACGCTCAGCGCCTCGATGATGATGATGCCGTCATCCTTGGCCTTGGCGGAGAGCGCATGCTTGAGCGCGAGCGCCCGGACTTTCTTCGGCAGTCCGATCTCGTGGCTGCGCGTCTGCGGGCCGAACGAGCGGCCGCCGCCGCGGAACAGGTTGACCCGCGCCGAACCATGGCGCGCCGAGCCGGTGCCCTTCTGCCGGTACATCTTCTTGCCGGTGCGGTGGATGTCGGCGCGGTTCTTCACCTGGTGGGTTCCGGCCTGGCGCTTGGCCAATTGCCACACCACGCAGCGATGAATGAGGTCGGTGCGCGGCTCGAGCCCGAAAATAGTGTCGGACACCGTGACCGAGCCGGAATTCTTGCCGTCGAGCGTCGTGACTTTCAGTTCCATGTCACGCGCTCCCTGCGTCTGGTCCAACTGAGGCTTGGCCGACTGCAACAGGGGCCGTCGATTCATTGTCGGCGAGCTTGAATTTTCCCGGCTTCGGCACGCCGTCCGGCAGCTTCTTCTTCACCGCGTCGCGGACCGTGATCCAGCCGCCTTTGACGCCGGGCACCGCGCCCTCGACCATGATGAGGCCGCGCTCGACGTCGGTCTGCATGACTTTGAGATTGAGCGTGGTCACCCGGTCCACGCCAAGATGACCGGGCATTTTCTTGTTCTTGAAGGTCTTGCCGGGATCCTGGCGGCCGCCGGTGGATCCGATCGAGCGGTGCGAGATCGACACGCCGTGGCTTGCGCGCAGGCCGGAGAAATTCCAGCGCTTCATGCCACCGGCAAAGCCCTTGCCGGTCGAAGTGCCGGTGACGTCGACATACTGGCCGACGACGAAATGATCCGCCGTGATCTCGGCGCCGATCGGGATCAGCCCGTCGTCGTCGACGCGAAATTCGGCGAGCTTGCGCTTGGGCTCGACCTTGGCGACGGCGAAATGGCCGCGGTCGGCCTTGGTGGTGCTTTGCACCTTGCGCTGGCCGGCGCCGAGCTGCAGCGCGACATAGCCGTTCTTGTCCTTGGTGCGGTGGGCGACGACCTGGCAATTGCCGAGGCGCAGCACCGTCACCGGCACATGCTCACCGGCCTCGGTGAAGAGGCGCATCATCCCGATCTTTTGCGCGAGCACTCCGGAACGCATGTCTCTATTCCTTAAATCGCGCCTTAGAGCTTGATCTCGACGTCGACGCCGGCGGCAAGGTCGAGCTTCATCAGCGCATCGACCGTTTGCGGCGTCGGATCGACGATGTCGAGCAAGCGCTTATGCGTGCGCATTTCGAACTGCTCGCGGCTCTTCTTGTCGATGTGCGGCGAGCGGTTGACGGTGAATTTTTCGATCTTGGTCGGCAGCGGGATCGGTCCGCGCACCTGCGCGCCGGTGCGCTTCGCCGTATTGACGATCTCGCGCGTCGACGCATCGAGGATGCGGTGATCGAACGCCTTGAGGCGTATCCGTATATTTTGGCCGTTCATCGCGTTTCGGATGACGGACGACAGACGACGGACGACAGATGATCTATCGCAGCCGGAGTCGTCACTTCATTATCCGTCCTCTGTCTTCTGTTGTCCGTCGTCCGTTTTCCGTCGTCTGACGTCCGCTTATTCGACAATGCTCGCCACCACGCCGGCGCCGACGGTGCGACCGCCCTCGCGAATGGCGAAGCGCAGTTTCTCTTCCATGGCGATCGGCACGATCAGGGTGACTTCCATGGCGATGTTGTCGCCCGGCATCACCATCTCGGTGCCTTCCGGCAAGGTCACCACGCCGGTCACGTCGGTGGTGCGGAAGTAGAACTGCGGCCGGTAGTTGGTGAAGAACGGCGTATGGCGGCCGCCCTCCTCCTTGGTGAGGATGTAGGCCTCGGCCTTGAACTTGGTGTGCGGCTTCACCGAACCCGGCTTGCACAGCACCTGGCCGCGCTCGACCTCTTCGCGCTTGGTGCCGCGCAGCAGGCAACCGACGTTGTCGCCGGCCTCGCCCTGGTCGAGCAGCTTGCGGAACATTTCGACGCCGGTGACGACCGTCTTCACCGTCGGCTTGATGCCGACGATTTCGACTTCCTCGCCGACCTTGATGACGCCGCGCTCGATGCGGCCGGTGCACACCGTGCCGCGGCCGGAGATCGAGAACACGTCTTCGACCGGCATCAGGAACGGCTGATCCTTCGGCCGCTCCGGCTGCGGAATGTATTCATCCACCGCCTTCATCAACGCATCGATCGAGTTTTTGCCGAGTTCCGGATTCTTGTCTTCGAGCGCCGCCAGCGCCGAGCCCTTGATGACCGGAATCTTGTCGCCGGGGAATTGGTACTTGGACAGAAGCTCGCGCACTTCGAGCTCGACCAGCTCGAGGAGCTCCGGATCGTCCACCATGTCCACCTTGTTGAGGTAGACCACGAGCGCCGGCACGCCGACCTGGCGCGCCAACAGGATGTGCTCGCGGGTCTGCGGCATCGGGCCGTCGGCCGCGCTCACCACCAGGATGGCACCATCCATCTGGGCGGCGCCGGTGATCATGTTCTTCACGTAGTCGGCATGGCCGGGGCAGTCGACATGCGCGTAATGCCGCTTGTCGGTTTCGTACTCGACGTGCGCCGTGGCGATGGTGATGCCGCGCGCCTTCTCCTCCGGGGCCTTGTCGATCTGATCGTAGGCCGTGAATTGCGCCTGACCCTTTGCCGCCGCGACCTTGGTGATCGCCGCGGTCAACGTCGTCTTGCCGTGGTCGACGTGACCGATGGTGCCGATATTGCAATGCGGCTTGGTGCGATTGAATTTTTCTTTGGCCATGAGACTCTCCGTTGCGACTCTTGGTCTGACCCTTGTGAATGTTTATCCGGCGAACTTCGCCTGGACCTCTTCGGCGATGGCTTTCGGCACTTCAGCGTAGTGGTCGAATTGCATCGTGAACGTGGCGCGCCCCTGTGACATGGAGCGCAGGTTGTTGACGTAGGAGAACATGTTGGCGAGCGGCACCATCGCGTTGATGACGTTGGCGTTGCCGCGCATGTCCTGGCCCTGAATCTGGCCGCGGCGCGAATTGAGGTCGCCGATGACCGAGCCGGTATAGTCCTCCGGCGTCACCACCTCGACCTTCATGATCGGCTCGAGCAGCACCGAGGCGCCCTTCGCCAGCGCCTCGCGCATCGCGGCGCGTGCCGCGATCTCGAACGCCATGGCCGACGAATCGACGTCGTGCGAGGCGCCGTCGATCAGCGACACTTTCAGGTCAACCACCGGGAAGCCGGCGATCACGCCTGACGTGAGCTGACCTTCGAGACCTTTCTCGACGGCCGGGATGAACTCCCTCGGCACCGAACCGCCGACGATCTCGTTCTCGAACGCAAAGCCGGCGCCGGGCGTGTTCGGCTCAGCGACGATCTTGATGCGCGCAAACTGGCCGTGGCCGCCGGTCTGTTTCTTGTGCACGTAGTCGACCGTGGCGGACCGGGAAATCTTCTCGCGATAGGCAACCTGCGGCGCGCCGATATTGGCGTCGACCTTATAGGTGCGCTTGAGGATATCGACCTTGATGTCGAGATGCAGTTCGCCCATGCCCTTGATGATGGTCTGGCCCGATTCCTGGTCGGTATGGACGCGGAACGACGGATCCTCGGCGACGAGCTTCGCCAGCGCGACGCCGAGCTTCTCCTGGTCGGCCTTCGACTTCGGCTCGATGGCGATCTCGATGACCGGATCGGGGAATTCCATCTTCTCCAGGATCACCGGCTTCTGCGCATCGCACAGCGTGTCGCCGGTGCGCACCTCTTTGAGGCCCGCCAGCGCCACGATGTCGCCGGAAAAGGCTTCCTTGATGTCTTCGCGGTTGTTGGCGTGCATCAGCAGCATGCGGCCGACGCGCTCTTTGCGTTCCTTGGTCGAGTTCATCACGCCGGTGCCGCTTTCGAGCTTGCCCGAATAGATGCGGCAGAAGGTGATGGTGCCGACGAACGGATCGTCCATGATCTTGAAAGCGAGCAGTGCCATCGGCTCGGAATCCGACGCCTTGCGCTCGACCTCGTTGCCCTTGAGATCAATACCCTTCACCGGCGGCACGTCGACCGGCGACGGCAGGTAATCGACCACAGCGTCGAGCAGCGGCTGCACGCCCTTGTTCTTGAAGGCCGAGCCGCAAAACACCGGAAAGAACTTGCTGGCAATGGTCGCCTTGCGAACGAGGCTCTTGAGCGTCGCTTCGTCTGGCTGCTTGCCTTCGAGATAAGCGGTCGTCGCGTCGTCATCGAGCTCGACGGCGGCCTCGACCAGCTTCTCGCGATATTCCTTGGCCTGATCCAACAGCTCGGCCGGAATTTCAACGTCGTGATATTTGGCGCCGAGCGTCTCTTCGTCCCACACCACGCCGACCATGCGCACCAGATCGATGATGCCCTTGAAGCCCGCCTCGGCCCCGATCGGCAGCTGCAGCGCGACCGGCTTGGCGCCGAGACGATCGACGATGTCCTTGAGGCACTGGAAATAATCCGCGCCGATCTTGTCCATCTTGTTGCAGAACACGATGCGCGGCACGTTATAGCGGTCGCCCTGCCGCCATACCGTCTCGGTCTGCGGCTCCACGCCCTGGTTGGAATCGAGCACGCACACCGCGCCGTCGAGCACGCGCAATGAGCGCTCCACCTCGATGGTGAAATCGACGTGGCCTGGGGTGTCGATAATGTTGAGCCGCTTGCCGTTCCATAGCGCGGTGGTCGCGGCCGACGTGATGGTGATGCCGCGCTCCTGCTCCTGCTCCATGAAATCCATGGTCGCGGCGCCATCGTGCACCTCGCCCATCTTGTGGCTCTTGCCGGTGTAATAGAGGACGCGTTCGGTCGTCGTCGTCTTGCCGGCATCGATGTGAGCCATGATGCCGAAGTTGCGATAGTCCTCGATCGGGTGCGTGCGGGGCATTGTCTTGTCCTGGGGTCCTTCGCTGTCGCCGGCCTTACCAGCGATAGTGCGAGAACGCGCGGTTGGCTTCCGCCATCCGGTGCGTATCTTCGCGCTTCTTAACGGCGTTTCCCCTGTTATTCGATGCGTCGAGCAGTTCTGCGGACAGCCGCTCGGTCATGGTCTTTTCGTTGCGCTCGCGCGCCGCCGAGATGATCCAGCGGATGCCGAGCGCCTGGCGCCGCGAGGTACGCACTTCGACGGGCACCTGATAGGTGGCGCCGCCGACGCGGCGCGAGCGCACTTCGATCGAGGGCATGACGTTGTCGAGCGCCTGCTGGAACACGGCGACCGGGCTCTGCCGGGTCTTGCCCTCGATGATGTCGAGCGCGCCATAGACGATCGTCTCGGCAGCCGACTTCTTGCCGGCGTGCATCACCGAGTTCATGAATTTCGTGACCACCACGTTCCCGAATTTCGGGTCCGGCTGGATCTCGCGTTTATCGGCCCTGTGACGACGGGACATCTCTTCTTTCCTTCGTCATGGCCGGGCTTGTCCCGGCCATCCACGTCTTCCCTTACAATCTCCGGCTCACACCGGCTCTCAAACTGCCTCTCGCGTTCCCCGGGTCTCGCTCCGCTCGCCCGGGGATCTACGCAAAAAGGCCGACTACTTCGGCCTTTTTGCTCCGTATTTCGATCGCCGCTGCTTGCGGTTTTTTACGCCTTGCGTGTCGAGCACACCGCGCAGGATGTGATAGCGCACGCCCGGCAGATCTTTGACGCGGCCGCCGCGGATCATGACCACCGAATGCTCCTGGAGGTTATGACCTTCGCCCGGGATGTAGCCGATGACCTCGAAGCCGTTGGTCAGCCGCACCTTGGCGACCTTGCGCAGCGCCGAGTTCGGCTTCTTCGGCGTCGTGGTGTAGACGCGGGTGCAGACGCCGCGCTTTTGCGGGCTCTGCTGCAACGCCGGCACTTTCTTCTTGGCGTGCTGCGTCACCCGCGGCTTGCGAATGAGCTGGTTGATCGTCGGCATTCCTATTTCGCTCCAAGACGGGCTTGCGCCCTTTTGCTTCGCTCCAAGGCGGGGCTTGCGCCCCTTTGCCTAAACTCAATTCGCCGGCTTTGACGCGAATCCATTCGCGCAAAACCAAATCGCGCCATCCGCTTCCCGAGGCGGAAGGGCGCTTGGTCTTCGCAGAGGACCACGCCGTTAAGCGCGGTCATGCCCCGATAATCTGACTTCCGAAGCCAGAGGCAGCGTTTGAGCTTCCTTCGTCGAGGCGTCGCGCCGAATCCCGTCCAGCACAGAAGAGCTAGGAAAGCGCTTGACTTTCAATAGCTTATGCGGGGACCCGGCAGGGCCGTTCCGACTGGCGAAGCTCACCGCCTGCCGTAAAGTGGGCGGTATGTATCGGCGCTACCGCTCCAAGTCAAGCCGATATGGGCATGAAAGCGCGATGGCGCAAGCACATCTGCGCCATTTGCGCGCCGAAATCAGCCCGGCTCCATACCCTTGCCGCGGATCATGCGCACCACCTCGGGCGTGGCCAGGAAGGTAACCAACGCACGCGCTGCCTGCCCGCTGCCGGGAGCGATGCCGGCCGCGTAGACAATAATGTTCTGCAGTTCGCCGGGCAGCGGACCGACCAGCTCGGCGCCCTTGACCGGGAGAATGGCGACGATCTGCTGCATGCCGATCTCGGCCTCACCCTCGGCGACGATCTCGGCCACCGGCCGGCTGGTCAGCCTGGTCTTCGGCTTCATTTCGTCGGCAATACCGAGGCGGACCAGCAAATCCGCGATATAGGCCCCGCTCGGGCCATCGCTGTAGCCGATCGTTTGTGCCTGCTGCAGGGTCTGTCTGAGTGCCGCGACGGTGCCGATATCGGGCTTCGGTGCGCCGGCGCGGACTGCAAGGCCCACTGCCGAGCGCGTGATGTCGGTCTGCGTGCCGGCGGCGATCCTGCCGGCCTCGGCCAGCGCATCGAGCTCCGGCCGCGGCAACAGCGCGATGTCGAATGCGGCGCCGTCCTCGATCTCTTTTTTCAGCATCGACGTCAGCGCGAATTTTATCTCGACTTTGCTGCCGTTCGCGCGCTCGAACAGCGGCACGACCTCGACCATGAGCGACTTCATGGCGCCGCCAGAGAGGATTTTGATGGTGGACATGGAATGATTGTAGCCCGGCTTGAGCGAAGCGAAAGCCGGGGACGATGGTCCGGCTCGCATGCCGATCCCGAGTTTCGCGGAGCCTGTCATCGGGCCGGCCACTTCGGGCCGGACCCGTTGGCTCAACCCGGGCTACGAAAAAGGGCCGCCAACGTGGCGGCCCTCGATCTTGTATGCAGCGCGGTTACTCCGCCGCCGGCAGTGCCGCGGGCTCCGCGGCCGCCTCGGCGCGCAGCGCCGCCTCCTTCTCGCGCTCGGCGAGAATGAGCGCGTCGCGTTTGACCGCGACTTCGCGGATCTTGTTCATCATGGCGCCGGTGCCGGCGGGAATGAGCCGGCCGACGATGACGTTCTCCTTGAGCCCGTCGAGGGTATCGGCCTTGCCGTTGACCGCCGCCTCGGTGAGCACGCGCGTCGTCTCCTGGAACGACGCCGCCGAGATGAACGAGCGCGTCTGCAGCGAGGCCTTGGTGATGCCGAGCAGCACCGGATGCGCGGTCGCCGGCTTCTTGCCTTCGGCCACGAACCGGGCATTGACCTCGTCGAACTCGGTCTTGTCGATCTGCTCGCCTTGGATCAGGTCGGTCTCGCCGGAGTCCTCGATCTCGACCTTCTGCAGCATCTGCCGCACGATCACTTCGATGTGCTTGTCGTTGATCGCGACGCCTTGCAGCCGGTAGACGTCCTGGATCTCGTTGACCAGGTAGCCGGCCAGCTCCTCGACGCCCTTGATCGCCAGGATGTCATGCGGCGCCGGGTTGCCTTCGACGATATAGTCGCCCTTCTCGATGAGATCGCCGTCCTGCAAGTGGATATGCTTGCCCTTGGGGACCAGATACTCCCTGGGTTCCTCATCCTTGCCGGCCGGCTCGATGGTGATGCGCCGCTTGTTCTTGTAATCGCGGCCGAACCGCACCGTGCCGGAAATCTCGGCGATGACCGCCGATTCCTTCGGCCGCCGCGCCTCGAACAGCTCCGCCACCCGCGGCAAACCGCCGGTGATGTCGCGCGTCTTGGCGCTTTCGGTCGGGATACGGGCGATGACGTCACCGGCGCCGACATGCACGCCGGGATCGACCGAGATGATGGCGTCCACGGCCAACAGCGAGCGGGCGTCGCCGCCGCGGCTGAGTTTGAGGATCTTGCCGTCCTTGCCCTTGATCACCAGCGCCGGGCGCAGGTCCTGCTGGCCGCGGGCGGAGCCCGAACGCCAATCGATGACCACGCGCTTGGCGATGCCGGTCGACTCGTCGAGCGTCTCGGTCAACGACTGACCTTCGACCAGGTCCTCATAGCCGACCGTGCCGTCGACCTCGGTGAGGATCGGCCGCGTATACGGGTCCCACTCGGCGATGCGCTGGCCGCGCTTGATGTGATCGCCCTCGTCGACCTTCAGCCGCGCGCCATAGGTGATGCGGTGCACGGCGCGCTCGGTGCCGTCGGGATCACTGACGGCAACGATGAGGTTGCGGCTCATCGCGATCAAGTCGCCGTCCGAGTTCTTGGCGACGTTGCGGTTCTTGATCGTGATGGTGCCTTCGAAGTTCGACTCGACGAACGACTGCTCGGAGATCTGCGCCGCGCCGCCGATATGGAACGTGCGCATGGTGAGCTGGGTGCCCGGCTCGCCGATCGACTGCGCGGCGATGACGCCCACCGCCTCGCCCATATTGACCGGGGTGCCACGGGCAAGATCGCGCCCGTAGCACTTGCCGCAGACGCCGCTGCCGGTCTCGCAGGTGAGCACGGAGCGGATCTTGATCTCCTGCACGCCGGCGTTGACCAGCTTCTCGACCTGCGGCTCCTCGAGCAAGGTCGCATTCGGCACCAGGATGTCGTTACCCGACGGGTCGCGCACGTCTTCGGCCGTGGTACGGCCGAGGATGCGGCTTGCCAGCGAGGCGACGACGGTACCGGCATCGATGATCGCCCGCACCTTGATGCCGCGCGTCGTGCCGCAGTCCTCATCGGTGATGATGCAGTCCTGCGCCACGTCGACGAGACGCCGCGTCAGATAGCCGGAGTTCGCCGTCTTCAACGCCGTGTCGGCAAGACCCTTGCGGGCGCCGTGGGTCGAGTTAAAGTACTCGAGCACCGAGAGGCCTTCCTTGAAGTTGGAGATGATCGGGCTCTCGATGATCTCGCCCGACGGCTTGGCCATCAGTCCGCGCATGCCGGCGAGCTGGCGCATCTGCGCCGGCGAGCCGCGCGCGCCGGAATGCGCCATCATGAAGATCGAGTTGACCTGGGCTTCCTGGCCCTTCTCCGCCGCGGGCCGCGACGCCGAGATTTCCTTCATCATCGCTTCGGCGATGGTTTCGGTGCACTTCGACCAGGCATCGACCACCTTGTTGTACTTCTCGCCCTGGGTGATGAGGCCGTCGTTGTATTGCTGCTCGAACTCCTTGACGAGGTCGCGCGTCTTCTCGACGGTCGCCTTCTTGGAGTGCGGCACCACCATGTCGTCCTTGCCGAACGAGATGCCGGCCTTGAACGCGTGGTGGAAGCCGAGCGCCATGACGCGATCGCAGAAGATCACGGTCTCCTTCTGACCGCAGTGGCGATACACCGTGTCGATCATTCCGGAGATTTCGCGCTTCGTCATCAGCTTGTTGGCGAGGTCGAACGGCGTCTTCGCCAGCTTCGGCAGCACCGAGCCGAGAATGACGCGGCCCGGCGTCGTCTCGTACCAGCGCGACACCGGCTTGCCGTCCTCGCCGATGCCGTTCCAGCGATACTTGATCTTGCTGTGCAGGCCGACGGCCTTCTGCTGCAACGCCTGCTCGACTTCGCTGGTTTCGCGATAGTAGCCCTGTACCGCGTTGACCTTCTTCGGGTCCTTTTTGAGCTCTTCCTCCGAGTGCAGCTCGAGCTTCCATTGGCCCGGACCGTTTTCGGTCATGATCGAGAGGTAGTAGAGGCCGAGCACGATGTCCTGCGACGGCACGATGATGGGCTGGCCGTTGGCCGGATGCAGGATGTTGTTGGTCGACATCATAAGCACGCGCGCTTCGAGCTGCGCCTCGAGCGACAGCGGCACGTGCACCGCCATCTGGTCGCCGTCGAAGTCGGCGTTGAACGCCGCGCAGACCAGCGGATGCAGCTGGATCGCCTTGCCTTCGATCAGCACCGGCTCGAATGCCTGGATGCCCAAGCGATGCAAGGTCGGCGCGCGGTTGAGCAGCACCGGATGCTCGCGGATCACCTCGTCGAGGATATCCCAAACCTCGGGCTTCTCCTTTTCGACGAGCTTCTTGGCCTGCTTCACCGTGGTCGACAGGCCTTTGGCGTCAAGCCGCGAATAGATGAACGGCTTGAACAGTTCGAGCGCCATCTTCTTCGGCAGCCCGCACTGGTGCAGCTTGAGCTCGGGGCCGACCACGATCACCGAACGGCCGGAATAGTCGACGCGCTTGCCGAGCAGGTTCTGCCGGAAGCGGCCCTGCTTGCCTTTGAGCATGTCGGCGAGCGACTTCAGCGGCCGCTTGTTGGCGCCGGTGATGACGCGGCCGCGGCGGCCGTTGTCGAACAAGGCGTCGACCGCCTCTTGCAGCATCCGCTTCTCGTTGCGGATGATGATGTCGGGCGCGCGCAGCTCGATCAGCCGCTTCAAGCGATTGTTGCGGTTGATGACGCGCCGGTAGAGGTCGTTGAGGTCGGACGTGGCAAAGCGGCCGCCATCGAGCGGCACCAGCGGACGCAGGTCCGGCGGGATCACCGGCACGTGGGTGAGGATCATCCATTCCGGCTTGTTGCTGGACTGGGTGAACGCCTCGATCAGCTTGAGCCGCTTGGCGAGCTTCTTCGGCTTGAGCTCGGAGGTCGATTCGATAATCTCCTGGCGCAGATCGGCCGCCATCTTTTCCAGATCGAGCGCCTTGAGCATCTCGCGGATCGCCTCGGCGCCGATCATGGCGGTGAAGCTGTCGGCGCCGAACTGGTCCTGCGCCTTGACGTAGTCGTCCTCGCTCAGGAGCTGGCGATCCTTGAGCGGGGTGAGGCCGGGCTCGAGCACGACGTAATGCTCGAAATAAAGAATGCGCTCGAGATCCTTGAGCGTCATGTCGAGGAGGAGGCCGATGCGCGACGGCAGCGACTTCAAGAACCAGATATGCGCCACGGGAGCAGCGAGCTCGATATGGCCCATGCGCTCGCGCCGCACCCGCGACAGCGTGACTTCGACCGAGCACTTCTCGCAGATGATGCCCTTGTACTTCATGCGCTTGTACTTGCCGCACAAGCACTCGTAGTCCTTGATCGGCCCGAAGATGCGCGCGCAGAACAGGCCGTCGCGCTCGGGCTTGAAGGTGCGGTAGTTGATGGTCTCGGGCTTTTTGATCTCGCCGTAGGACCAGGACAGAATCTTGTCGGGGCTCGCGATCGAAATCCTGATCTGGTCGAAGACCTGAGTCGGGACCTGCGGGCTGAAAAGATTCATCAGTTCTTGGTTCATTATATTCTCTCCGTTTGGAGTTACCGGACGACGGACAACGGAGGACGGACGACAGATGAGTTCTGCGTCGTCGCTTGCACGTTATCCGTCCTCCGTCGTCTGTCTTCTGTCGTCCGTTACTCGGCTGCCTCGGCGACGCCGTCACCGCCACGCTGCTGCTTGGAATTGTGCAGGTCGACGTTGAGGCCGAGCGAGCGCATTTCCTTGACCAGCACGTTGAAGCTTTCCGGGATACCGGCCTCGAACGTGTCGTCGCCGCGCACGATCGCCTCGTACACTTTGGTGCGGCCGGCGACGTCGTCGGACTTCACCGTCAGCATCTCCTGCAAGGTGTAGGCGGCACCGTAGGCTTCGAGCGCCCACACCTCCATTTCGCCAAAACGCTGGCCGCCGAACTGCGCCTTGCCGCCCAGCGGTTGCTGGGTGACGAGGCTGTAGGGGCCGATGGAGCGGGCGTGGATCTTGTCGTCCACCAGGTGATGCAGCTTGAGCATATAGATGTGGCCCACCGTGACCTTGCGATCGAACGAGTCGCCGGTGCGGCCGTCATAGAGCGTCACTTGGCCGGAGTGGTCGAGACCGGCGAGATCGAGCATGTGCTCGATGTCGGCTTCTTTCGCTCCGTCGAACACCGGCGTCGAGATCGGTACGCCATGGCGCAGGTTGGTGCCGAGCTCCATGAGGCCCTTGTCGTCGAGCGACTTGATGGTCTCGTCTTCGCCGTAGATCTTGCGCAGCAGCTCCTTGAGGGGCTTGGGATCGCGCTTGCCGTGATAGAGGTCGACGGCATTGCCGATCTTGATGCCGAGGCCGGCACAGGCCCAGCCAAGGTGCGTCTCCAGGATCTGGCCGACATTCATGCGGCTCGGCACGCCGAGCGGATTGAGCACGATGTCGACCCCCGTGCCGTCGGCGAGGAACGGCATGTCCTCGACCGGCACGATCTTCGACACCACGCCCTTGTTGCCGTGGCGGCCGGCCATCTTGTCGCCGGGCTGGATCTTGCGCTTCACGGCGACGAAGACCTTGACCATCTTCATGACGCCGGGCGGCAATTCGTCGCCGCGCTGCAGCTTTTCGACCTTGTCGAGGAAGCGCTGTTCGAGGCGCTTCTTGGATTCGTCGTACTGTTTGCGGATAGCTTCGATCTCCGCCATGATCTTGTCGTTGGGCGAAGCGAACAGCCACCATTGCGAGCGCGGATATTCGTCGAGGATCGCTCGCGTGATCTTGGTGTCTTTCTTGAAGCCCTTCGGCCCGGCAATGCCTTGCCGGTTTTCAAGCAGTTCAGCGAGACGGCCGTAAACGTTACGGTCGAGGATGGCCTGCTCGTCGTCGCGGTCCTTGGCGAGCCGCTCGATCTCTTCCCGCTCGATGGCGAGCGCGCGCTCGTCCTTCTCGACGCCGTGGCGGTTGAACACCCGCACTTCGACGATGGTGCCCTGCACGCCCGGCGGCACCCGCAACGAGGTGTCGCGCACGTCGGAGGCCTTCTCGCCGAAGATGGCGCGCAGAAGTTTCTCTTCCGGCGTCATCGGGCTCTCGCCCTTCGGCGTGATCTTGCCGACCAGGATGTCGCCGGCGCGGACTTCGGCGCCGATATAGACGATGCCGGCTTCGTCGAGGTTTTTCAGCGTCTCTTCCGAAACGTTCGGAATGTCGCGGGTGATTTCCTCCGGCCCGAGCTTGGTGTCTCGCGCCATCACCTCGAATTCCTCGATATGGATCGAGGTAAAGACGTCGTCCTTGACGATGCGCTCGGAGAGCAGGATCGAGTCCTCGAAGTTGTAGCCGTTCCACGGCATGAACGCGACCAGCGCGTTGCGGCCGAGCGCCAATTCACCTAGATCCGTCGACGGCCCGTCGGCGATGATGTCGCCCTTCTTGACCTGATCGCCCACCTTCACCAGCGGACGCTGGTTGATGCAGGTGTTCTGGTTGGAGCGCTGGAACTTCATCAGCCGATAGATGTCGACGCCCGGCTTGGTCGGATCCGGCTCGTCGGTGGCGCGAATAACGATACGGGTGGCGTCGACCTGATCGACCACACCGGTGCGGCGCGCGGCGATCGCCGCGCCCGAGTCGCGGGCGACCACGCCTTCCATGCCGGTGCCGACGAACGGCGCCTCGGCGCGGACCAGCGGCACCGCCTGGCGCTGCATGTTGGAGCCCATCAGCGCGCGGTTGGCGTCGTCGTTCTCGAGGAACGGGATCAGCGCCGCGGCCACCGAGACCAGCTGCTTCGGCGACACGTCCATGAAGTCGACCTTGTCCGGCGGAATGAGCTGGACGTCGCCGGAATGGCGCACCACCACGAGGTCGTCGGTGAAGCGGCCCTTGGCATCGATCACCGAATTGGCTTGGGCGACCGTGTAGCGGCCCTCTTCCATCGCCGAGAGATAGATGACCTCGTCGGTGACGCGGCCGTCCTTCACCTTGCGATAGGGCGTCTCGACGAAGCCGTATTTGTTCACCCGCGCGTAAGTGGCGAGCGAATTGATCAGGCCGATATTCGGCCCTTCCGGCGTCTCGATCGGGCAGATGCGGCCGTAATGGGTCGGGTGCACGTCGCGCACTTCGAAGCCCGCCCTTTCACGGGTGAGACCGCCCGGGCCGAGCGCCGAGAGACGGCGCTTATGCGTGATCTCCGACAGCGGATTGGTCTGATCCATGAACTGCGACAGCTGCGACGAGCCGAAGAACTCGCGCACCGCGGCCGCCGCCGGTTTGGCGTTGATCAGATCCTGCGGCATCACCGTGTCGATATCGACCGATGACATGCGCTCCTTGATGGCGCGCTCCATGCGCAGAAGCCCGATGCGATACTGATTTTCCATCAGCTCGCCGACCGAGCGCACCCGGCGGTTGCCAAGATGATCGATGTCGTCGATCTCACCCTTGCCGTCGCGCAGGTCGACCAGCGTGCGGATCACCGCGATGATGTCGTCCTTGCGCAGGATGCGCACGGTATCCTCGACGGTGAGATCGAGCCGCATGTTCATCTTGACCCGGCCGACCGCGGACAGGTCGTAACGCTCCGGATCGAAGAACAGCGAGTTGAACATGTTTTGCGCGGTGTCGAGCGTCGGCGGCTCGCCTGGACGCATGACGCGATAGATGTCGAACAGCGCGTCCTCGCGCGTCATGTTCTTGTCGATCGCCAGCGTGTTGCGGATATAGGCGCCGACATTGACATGGTCGATGTTGAGCAGCGGCAATTCCTTGTAGCCGAGATCAATCAAGCTCTTCAGCGGCGTCTTGCCGACCTCGATCTGCCACTCACCGTTTTTCTCCGTCCCTGTGATCTCGTCACCGGCTTCCGCGTAAATCTCGCCGGTTTTTGTGTTGACGAGATCCTCGGCGAGATAATGGCCAATCAGCTCCGGATCGGTCATGCGCAGCGCTTTCAGCCCCTTTTCGGCGAGTTGGCGCGCCTGGCGCACAGAGAGCTTCTTGCCGGCTTCGAGCACGACCTTGCCGGTGTCGGCGTCAACGAGATCGTTGACCGCCTTGTAGCCGCGCAGCCGGTTGGCATCGAACGGCACGCGCCAGCCTTCTTTGGTGCGCTTGTACGGCACCTGCTTGTAGAACGTATTGAGGATCTCTTCGCCGCTCATGCCGAGCGCATAGAGCAGCGAGGTGACCGGAATCTTGCGGCGGCGGTCGACGCGGGCATGCACGATGTCCTTGGCGTCGAATTCGATGTCGAGCCACGAGCCGCGATAGGGAATGATGCGGGCGGCGAACAAGAGCTTGCCCGAGGAATGGGTCTTGCCCTTGTCGTGATCGAAGAACACGCCGGGCGAGCGATGCATCTGCGAGACGATGACGCGCTCGGTGCCGTTGACGACGAAGGTGCCGTTGTTGGTCATGAGCGGAATGTCGCCCATGTAGACATCTTGCTCTTTAATGTCCTTCACCGACTTGGCGCCGGTCTCTTCGTCGATATCGAACACGATCAGCCGCAGCGTCACCTTGAGCGGCGCCGCATAGGTCATGCCGCGCTGGCGGCACTCGTCGACGTCGTATTTCGGCGGCTCGAATTCGTATTTGACGAATTCCAGCATCGAGGTGGAGGAAAAATCCGAGATCGGGAACACCGACTTGAAGACGGCTTGCAGGCCCTCGTTGGGCCGGCCGCCGTGCGGCTCCACCACCAGCAGGAATTGGTCGTAGGACGCCTTCTGAACCTCGATGAGGTTCGGCATCTCCGCGACTTCTTCGATTTTTCCGAAAAACTTCCGTACGCGCTTCCGACCGATAAACGTCTGCGCCATCATGTCCTCTCGCTCAATCGATCCGGACCTGAGCCGCCATGCTCAAGCCATAACGCTCGGACTCCCTGGACCGGCATCCAGGAGTTCGAGGTACCGAGGCGATCAAGGCGACTCTCCGAAAGGCCGCAATCCATCGCGACCGTCCGGACAGGCGTCAGCGCCCTAATCTGCGGTGATTCGGCCAAATGTCCGAATCACGCGCCGCACTCGCCGCTATCCGGCGATATCAGCGATTCCAGGGCCTAAGCCCCGAAATCACAGGAATTTTTTACGCGATCCCCGGCGTGACCGCTCCGCCCGGCCGGGCATACCGCTTAAGTAAGCATTCCTTACTTAAGCTCAAGCTCGCTACTTAAGCTCAACTTTGGCACCAACCTTTTCGAGGGTCGCCTTGATCTTGGCGGCCTCGTCCTTGTTGACGCCTTCCTTGACCGGCTTGGGCGCGCCTTCGACCAGATCCTTGGCCTCCTTGAGGCCGAGGCCGGTAAGGGCGCGGACTTCCTTGATGACCTCGATCTTCTTCTCGCCCACAGCGGCAAGAACGACCGTGAACTCGGTCTTTTCCTCGGCCGCGGGTGCCGCGGCGGCCGCGGGACCGGCAGCGACCGCAACCGCGGCGGCGGCCGAGACGCCCCATTTCTCTTCGAGCAACTTGGCGAGCTCCGAGGCCTCGAGAACTGTAAGACCGGAAAGGTCGTCGACGATTTTCTGCAGATCAGCCATGAACTTTGTCCTTCGGTTCGAACCTTTGAATTGAGCAGAGTTAGGCGGCAGCCGCCTCTTCGCCGCTCTTTGCGGCGTAGGCCGCAACGACACGGGCGACCTTGGCGGCAGGCGCATTGACCACCTGGGCGATCTTGGTCGCCGGCGCCTGGATGAGGCCGACGATCTTCGCCCGGAGCTCGTCGAGCGAGGGCAAGGCGGCGAGCGCCTTGACGCCGTTCGGATCGAGCGCGGTCTTGCCCATCGCTCCGCCGATGATCACGAACCGTTCGTGAGTCTTGGCGAAGTCGACGGCCGCCTTGGGCGCCGCCACCGGATCGCCGGAGAAGGCGATCAGGGTCGGTCCCTTCAGCAGGGAGCCGATCGAGGCGACGTCGGAGCCTTCAAGAGCGATCTTGGCGAGGCGATTTTTCGCGACCTTCACGGTGGCGCCCGCCTGCTTCATCTGCCGACGCAGAGTCTGCATTTGGGCGACCGTGAGCCCGGAATAATGAGCAACGACGACGACCTTGGTGGTCTTAAAAACCTCGCCAAGGCTCGCGATCTGCTCAGCTTTTACCGCGCGTTCCACCAGCTCTCTCCGGTTGGCGGTCCGAATGCGGAACCGCCGGGTTGATGTCTTGCATCCTGCCCCCGGCCAAGCTTGCGCTGGACCGGCCATCGAGGTTTGAACCGAAGGGCAACCTGCCCTTTAGTCTTCACCCATCTATGCAGGCTCTTGCGATTTAAGCCGTTTCCGGCGCCGGCAGTCTCGGACAGGAACACGCTAACAAAGGCCACTAAGGTCCGCTGGCTCTTAGGAAATCCAATCAGGATAGCCTTAAAGAGCATGCCTCGCTTTTGTGGTTTTTGAAAAACGTGCAAAGGCGCGCCGACAAACCGGGCCGGCACGCCCATGGCGTCTATTTAGCGCCCTCTGCCTGCTTTGCCAAGTGGATTCGCGAACTTCTGCGGGCGCTTTGCCGCGGCACGTTAGCGGCTTAGCATCGCGCCAAAATACCATGAACGGGAGGCCGCCATGCCGCACAGCACCGACCGCATCCTCACCACCCATGTCGGCAGCCTGATCCGGCCACCGAAATTGATCGAGTTCTGGCGCGCCATCGAGGACGGCAAGCCCTACGACGCCGCGGCGTTCGAGGCCTGCCTGACCGAATCCGTCGCCGAGGTGGTGCGGCAGCAGGCTGAGGCCGGCGTCGATATCGTCAGCGACGGCGAATTCAGCAAGGGCGTCAATTGGGCGTTCTACATTTTCAAGCGGCTCAAGGGCATCGCCGTGCGAGCGGCGACGCCCGAAGAACTGAAAGACCCGATGGCCTCGATGTCGGGTGGCCGAGACCGCGAGGCATTTCCGGAATTCTATGCCGAGCACGACATCGCAACTGGCCTCGGCAAACGGCTCGGCAATCGCGTCGTTGTCAACGGGCCGCTCAGTTACTCGGGCGCCGATCAAGTCGGCCGCGACATCAGGAACATCAAGGCCGGCATCGCCAAAGCGAAGCCGCAGCACCCAACGCTCGCAGGATTCCTGCCGGTGGTCGCGCCGGCAAGCGCGCTGCCTGGCGCCAAACTCGAACATTATAAGGACGAGGAGGCCTATCTGTTCGCGCTCGCCGAGGCGCTGCACCAGGAATACAAGGCGATCGTCGACGCCGGTCTCTATGTGCAGATCGACGATGCGTTCCTGCCCTACATGCACGAGCGCATGGTGCCGCCGATGTCGAACGCGCAATATCGGCGCTGGGCGCAGATGCGGGTCGACGCGCTCAATCACGCGCTCAGAGGCATCCCCGAGGAGCGCTCGCGCTATCACATCTGCTGGGGCAGCTGGAACGGCCCACACGCCTTCGACGTGCCGCTGAAAGACATCGTCGATCTCCTGCTCCAGGTGCGCGCCGGCCATTATTCCTTCGAGGCCGCCAATCCGCGCCACGCTCACGAGTGGCGGGTTTGGGAAACCGTGAAATTGCCGCCCGGCAAAATTTTGATTCCGGGCGTGATCAGCCACGCCACCAATATTGTCGAGCATCCCGAACTGGTCGCCGAACGCATCGTGCGGCTCGCCAAGATCGTCGGCCGCGAGAACGTCATGGGCGGCACCGATTGCGGCTTTGCGCAAAGCCCGTTCGCGCGCCGCGTTCATCCGACCATCATGTGGGCGAAGCTGAAAGCGCTCGCCGAGGGGGCGCGGATCGCGACGCGGGCGTTGTGGGGGAAGCAAGCGGCGGCGTGATTTTAAGCCCTCCCCCCTTGTGGGGGAGGGTTGGGTGGGGGGCGGGAGGTAATGCGACAGCGCGGACGATGCGCATCCGTCGAAGTTTGCGCGTGACCTCCCGACCCCCACCCCTGCCCCTCCCCACAAGGGGGAGGGGAAAGAGCTAATGCGTCTGCTGCGATTCCGGGAACAGACTCGCCGGCACGATCTTCACGCCGGGACCCATGGTCGAAGAGATCGCCACCCGGTTGATGTAGTGGCCCTTGGCGCCGGCCGGGCGCGATTTCTGCACCGCGTCCGCAAAGGCGCGGATGTTCTCGACCAGCTTCTCTTCGCTGAACGAGGCCTTGCCGACGCCGGCTTGAACGATGCCGGCCTTCTCGACGCGGAACTCCACCGAACCGCCCTTGGCACCCTTGACCGCGGTGGTGACGTCCATGGTCACGGTGCCGACCTTCGGGTTCGGCATCAGGCCGCGCGGGCCCAAAACCTTGCCGAGGCGGCCGACCAGCGGCATCAGGTCAGGCGTGGCGACGACGCGATCGAAGTCGATGGCGCCGCCCTGCACTTTCTCGACCAAATCCTCGGCGCCGACCACATCGGCGCCGGCAGCCTTGGCCTCATCGGCCTTGGCGCCGCGCGCGAACACCGCGACCCGCACCGAACGGCCGGAGCCGTTCGGCAGGTTGACGACGCCGCGCACCATCTGGTCGGCATGGCGCGGATCGACGCCGAGATTCATGGCGATCTCGATGGTCTCGTCGAACTTCGCCTTGGCGCGCTCCTTGACCATCTTCACCGCGTCCTGGAGCGAATAGAGCTTCTCGCGGTCGACGCCTTCGCGCGCCTTGATCGTGCGTTTGCCCAGCGTCATGACACCACCTCCAGCCCCATCGAGCGCGCGGATCCTTCGACCATGCGCATGGCCGCCTCGATCGTATCGCAGTTCAAATCCTTCATTTTCTGCTCGGCGATTTCGCGCACCTGCGCCTTGGTCACCGAGCCGGCCACGTCGCGGCCCGGCGTCTTCGAGCCGCTTTCGAGTTTTGCCGCTTTCTTGAGGAAGTGCGACACCGGCGGCGTGCGCAATTCGAAGGTGAAGGACCGGTCGGCATAGACCGTGATGGTGACGGGGATCGGCGCGCCCTTCTCGAGCTTCTGGGTCTGCGCGTTGAACGCCTTGCAGAACTCCATGATGTTGAGGCCGCGCTGGCCGAGCGCAGGACCGATCGGCGGCGACGGATTGGCCGCGCCCGCCGGCACCTGCAATTTGACGTAACCGGTTATTTTCTTCGCCATGTTTTGCTCCTGTTAGTGGTGCGGATCTTGACGGCTGGCGACCGCCTCACCTTCCACGTCGGATGACGGATAACAGACGACAGACGACGGATATAGTCTGTGTCGATTTCTTGTCTGTCCTCTGTCGTCCGTGCTCCGTCGTTCGCTACAGCTTCTCTACCTGTCCAAAACCCAACTCGGCCGGCGCGGCGCGACCGTAGATCGACACAGAAACTTTGAGGCGCAAACGCATCTCGTCGACCTCCTCAACCGTGCCAATGAATGAGGTGAAGGGTCCGTCCGAAACACGGACAAGCTCGGCTGTCTCGAAGGTATCCTGTTCCGTCCTCAGTCGTCTGTCGTCCGTCATCCGCTTACAGCTTCTCCACCTGCCCGAATTCCAGCTCCACCGGCGTGGCGCGGCCGAAGATCGAGACGGCGACCTTGAGCCGCGAACGGCCCTCGTCGACTTCTTCCACCGTGCCGTTGAACGAGGCGAACGGACCGTCGGAGACGCGCACCTGCTCGCCGACCTCGAACGACACCGAGGGCTTCGGCCGCTCGATGCCTTCCTGCACCTGATGCAGGATCCTTTGCGCCTCGGCTTCCGACAGCGGCATCGGCTTGTTGTCGGAGCCGAGGAAGCCGGTCACCTTCGGCGTATTCTTGATCAGGTGATAGGCCTCGTCGGTCAACTGCATCTTCACCAGCACGTAGCCCGGGAAGAATTTACGCTCGGCGTCGACCTTGCGGCCGCGCCGGACCTCGATGACCTTCTCCTTCGGGACCAAAATTTCCTCGAACAGGTCGGCCAGGCCGCGCTGCTTGGCCTGCTCGCGGATCGAATCCGCCACCTTGTTCTCGAAGTTCGAGTAGGCGTGGACGGCGTACCAGCGGTTCGTCATGTCATGAATTCCGCATCATGAATTTGGGTCGCCAAAACACTCAACCGTTGATGCCGAGCAGAAAGCTGACGGCCAGCCGCATCACCTGGTCCGCCAGAAGAAAGAAGATCGACGCGATGACCACCATGACGAACACCATGATGGTGGTCACGGTGGTCTCCTTGCGCGTCGGCCACGTGACCTTCTGCGCCTCGGCGCGCACTTCCTGCAGGAACTTGAACGGACTGATCTTCGCCATTGCTCGTACCAAATAGGCATTTCCCGCCCGACTTGAAGGACGAGACCGGCAACGCCGTTCCTTTTGGGGAAATGCTCGCTGCGGAAATCCGTCACCGGGCCGCGGGCGATGGCAGCTTCCTACTGCCCGTAGGCCGCAGCGTCAAGCAAAACCGCGCGGCACAGCGAGGTCTGCTTGCAGGACCAAAGCCTTAACCTCGGCCGACCTGCCAGGAGTAGGGGTAACCACAACATAGGATCATCAAAGGCTTACTGGCAGTGAGTCAAATATTCCGGTCCATAAACAGACGGACGCGACGTTTTCATTCCAACTGGACCTGAACGACGGCGCCATGCGCTTCCGCGGTGCCGGGCGCGATGACGAGATAGCGGCGCCGCGCCTCGTTTTCACCGCGTACCACCTGACGGATCGGTCCGATCGTATTGACGATGGCCGCGCCGGCCGGGTTTGTCATGAACCCCTGCAGCGATTCGAAGGTACCGGTGCCCGTCGGCTCGTCCGCGAGCGCAAGCACGTAAGGCTTTCCCGGGTCCAGCCCGGTGACCGCGGCCTCCAGCACTTGCACCAAGCCCTGGTCGGACAGCGAAACGCTGGTGGGTGCTTTTTCTCGGGTCTCGGTTCCCGGCGGCGCAAGCTGCAACTGCACCGACTTTCCGGCTACGCCAAGCGGCTCTAGCCCCTGCGTGCCGGGACCATCGGGCACGGCGTTCGGCACATAGACGACGGCCTGCGCGGCTTGGCCACCCGGGCTGGTCGCGATCACTTTGTTCGTCAGCGTGTCGATGGCGACGATCCGGTCCTCGTTCTCGAGGCCGACATAGACCCGTGTGCCATCGCCGGATGGCCAGATGCCGTGAGGCAATTTGCCTGTCGGAATGGTCGCGACCTGCTCGAAAGTGTCGGTGCGGAACACTTTGATCTCGTTCAGACCGCCGATGGTTATGTACGCGAACGTGCCGTTCGCGTTGTGCACGATATTGACGTGGTTGGTAATTGGTCCGGTATCGAGCGTCTTCAGTACGTCAAAGGGTGGCCGCGCGCTGAAGACTTGGGTCTTGCCGGTATCTTTCAAGGTGAACCAGACCTGAGTGCCGTCCGGCGTAGCGGCGATGTTCGGACAAAATGGGCTCGCCTGCGCGACCTTGCCGACGATGTTGTGGTCGGCGACGGTGATCACGTCTGTCTCAGGCGTAAACGACGAACAGACGTAGCCGTACTTCCCATCGGGCGAGAATATCGTCATCCCCGGACCGTTGGGGACAATGATCCGGGTCTTCTCCCCGTAGGTGGTGCCATCGAGCACCGATACATAGTTTTCGCCGCGTACCGTCACCCAAACTTCTTTGCCGTCCGGCGTGAAAAACGCCTCATGCGGAGAGCGGCCCACATAAGTAATGTGCTTTACAGAGTTTGTCGCAGTGTCGATGAACGTAACGGAATTCGACCCGATCGACACGACGGCAATCGTCCGACCATCCGGCGAAAAGCCCATGCCGTGCACCAGCAGTTGGCCCTTGTATAGCGGACTGAAACTGGCCGGCAGCGGATTGCCGAGATGGATGGCGCCGACCAGCGTGTTGTCGGCGGGATCGGTGACGGACACGGTGTTTGAGAACTGCTCCGCCGAGTAGACGCGATCATGATGGCTTATCGGAATATCGGGATCGGACGCCGCCGCCGGGACCTGTCCACCCCACGCATGCGGCGCACCACCGAACGCCGTCGCGGCGAGCAGCATAGTCAGTATCGAGATGCGCTTCATATCACGGCTCCTTCACAAGGTGCGTGGTTTGGTTGGATTTCAAATCTTTGGTTTGCGCGGCCGGGATTTGGTCCGGCGCGGGCGCGGGCGCGGGCGCGGACGGCGGCAGTGGCTCGCCAACGGCAAGCCGCATCGCTGCGATCTCCTGCTGCTGAGTTACGATGATCTCTTGCGCCATGCGCCGTAACTGCTCGTTGCGGCCGTAGCGCAGCTCGGCCTGCGCCATGTCGATGGCGCCCTGGTGGTGCGGCACCATCATGGCGACGAAGTCGCGGTCGACGTCGCCGGAAGGCTTAATGCCCATGTCGACCATCATCTTCGACATGGCGGTGACATTGTCGGTCAGGAACGGCATTTCGGCGCTGGAAGCGTCGCGAAAATGAGCCGCGCAGATCGCGGCGATATAGTCGGCGAGCGACTGCGATTTTTCGGAGCAGGCCGCGAGCAAAGCGGCGGCAACGAGGAATGTGGCGGTAAGTGCTGCGCTTCGCATGCCGAAGAGGGATCGAAATGCCGGAGACATGGGACAGCTCTCCAGTGAATCAAGAAGCACATCGCCTAAAAAGAAGCAGGTATAACAAGCCTGCTTTCATGAGCTCCATAACGGCATCTTCCAAATGCCGCCGGAACTTCTATGGCAGGTTGGTATCCGGAGCCACGCGGTGGGGTCCAAGGGCCGCGAAAAAAATGGCGCCGGTTTCGGCTTGCAACGCCCTTCGGCCTTCGTTGTTCCAGCACCTTCACAAATTTTTTTAAATCGACGAAGTTCGGCGCCGCCAATGCCGCAATGGCGATTTTCGATTGATCAAGGACGGCCCAAGCCGAGCCATACATCCGCGCCGCGAACCGGAAGCGCACGACCGGGGACGCGATACCGCTGCTGTTAGCTTCAGGCGGAAAATGGACGGATCGCGAACCTCTCGTGAACCGTCTATTGTCTCACTTCGACCCTGATATTGTCCCACCGATTGAAATATCAGAATAATTTTGCCGACCTGGCAGGAGTGGAGGGACTCGAACCCCCAACCCCCGGTTTTGGAGACCGGTGCTCTAGCCATTGAGCTACACTCCTACAGGGGCAAATTTATCGTTATTTCAAAG
>Ga0208604_1000001_pt1 | contig 36441 bp, 32 predicted proteins | sample MicForSoSWNH22_M_FD_188009 | JGI IMG/M metagenome (GOLD analysis project Ga0208604, IMG submission 188009) | Forest soil microbial communities from Harvard Forest Long Term Ecological Research site in Petersham, Massachusetts, USA - MetaG HF016... | ecosystem: Environmental > Terrestrial > Soil... | reverse complement strand
CCCGAGATATTGCACGATGTAAATTTTCGGATCGCTCCCGGCCAAACCATCGGCGTCGTCGGACCATCCGGCTCGGGCAAAAGCACGCTCACAAAATTGATCCAGCGGCTCTATGTGCCCGAGAGCGGCCGCGTTCTGGTGGACGGCGTCGATCTGGCCGGCGTAGACATCGCCTGGCTCCGGCGGCAGATCGGCGTCGTGCTGCAGGAGAGCATGCTGTTCAATCGCTCGATTCGCGACAATATCGCTTTGGCCGATCCGAGCTTCCCCATCGAGCGTATCGTGGCCGCAGCCAAGCTCGCGGGTGCGCACGATTTCATTCTTGAGCTGCCGGAAGGCTATGACACGACGGTTGGCGAACGCGGCGATAGTCTGTCCGGCGGTCAACGGCAGCGTATCGGGATCGCCCGTGCTTTGATCACCAATCCGCGCGTTCTGATTTTCGACGAGGCAACAAGCGCGCTGGATTACGAAAGCGAGCGCATCGTACAGGAGAATATGAAGGAGATCGCCAAAGGTCGGACAGTCATCATTGTCGCCCACCGCCTGTCCACGGTCCGCCGCACTGATCGCATTATCACAATCGATCGAGGCCGGCTCGTCGAGGACGGCACTCACGAGGAGCTGATCAAGACCGGCGGACGTTACGCGACGTTGTATCGGCTGCAGGCGGGTATCCATGAAGTTCATTGACAATATCAGCGCCTTGTTGCGCAGAAAGAAGCGCGTCGATAACGAGGGGCTATCGTTCCTGCCTGCGGCCCTGGAAATCGTGGAGACGCCGCCATCACCTGTCGGCCGCACTGTTGCTTACATCATCATGTCTCTGTTCATTCTTGCGGTCACATGGGCGTGTTTGGGTCGGATCGATATTGTGGCGTCGGCAAAGGGCAAGATCATTCCAAGTGGACGAACCAAGGTCATTCAGCCGTTGGAGACCAGCATCGTACGCGCGATTCATGTCCATGACGGCCAGGCGGTCAAGGCCGGGGATGTCGTGATTGAGCTTGATTCGATCGGCACTGATGCGGAATGGAAACATTACGAAAGCGATCTCATTGCCGCTCAGCTCGACGTGGCGAGGCTGCGGGCGGAATTGTCCGATGGCGATCCACTGACGAATTTCAAGCCGCCGTCCGACGCGCCGACCAATCTGGTGATGCTCCAGAGCAAATTTCTTCTCGATCAGACCGCCGAGCAGCGGGCGAAACTCGCGGTTCTCGATCGGCAAAGTGAACAGAAGGCGGCCGAGCGCGCAACTATCGCAGCGACCATAGGTAAGCTGGAAGCATCGCTGCCAGTGTTCCAGGAACGTTTGGACATTCGCAAGCTGCTGTACGATCACAAGACTGGCTCCAAGGCCAACTATTTGGAACTGCTTCAGCCGTATGTCGAGGAGCAGCATGAGCTGGACGTGCAAAAAAGAAAGCACGATGAGATAACGGCTGCGCTGGCGGGAATTGTCGAACAGCGGGCTCAAACCAATGCAGAATACCGGCGCGAACGTTACACCGAACTCGTCGAGGCCGAACGCAAGGCCAAAGGCCTGAGTGAAGACCTTGTCAAAGCGCGGCACCGGGCCGCCATGCAGGTCCTCACCGCGTCCGAAGACGGCACCGTTCAGCAACTTGCCGTGCATACGATCGGTGGCGTGGTGACGCCGGCACAGACCCTGCTCGTCATCGTGCCGATGGGGAGTCCTCTCGAGATCGAAGCGACGGTGAACAATCGGGACATCGGCTTCATCCATGCCGGGCAGGATGCCGAGATCAAGGTCGACGCATTCAATTTCAGCCGCTACGGCCTCATCGGTGGCAAAGTCGTGAGCGTTTCTCCGGATGCCATTACGCGCGACAAGCCGGCGGACAAATCCCACTCCGCTCAAGACAATGCGAGTGATGAATCGAGCGAACCGGCCAACCAGGAACTGGTCTATGCCGCGCGCGTGGTGCTTGCCCGCACGCAAATGCAGGTGGAAGACAGGCTCGTCGACCTGTCGCCCGGGATGGCCGTGACGGTCGAGATCAAGACCGGTTCGCGGCGGATCATCACGTACCTGCTGTCCCCGCTTCTGAGGTATAAGCAGGAGGCCCTACGTGAACGATAACCCGCAGAGAATGGTATCGAGTTCTCCGAAAAGGACGCTCGGTCTCGACGATCATTGGACGAAATTCCTACAGCGTGCGGCGGCACCCGGCGCACACCAGCCTTGGTCGAGAGGGCACGCTTAGGTTATGGTGGAAAACTAATAAACCTGTGCTGGTAGAGCGTTTAAGGTGCGGATATTGTTGGGTTGTTGTGAGAGGAGTGTCCCGCGATGGGTTCGTTGACCTTCGCGAACGGTAGCGTACAGCCGGTCGACGACGTGAGTTCTGGCGATGCGAATGCCGCTGGGTTCGTCGTCAATGACGGCATGACTGTCGAGGTTAGCGGGCCGAGCGACCAGCAGGTGACGTTTGCCGCCGCGACGGGAACGCTCGCTCTCGACAACTCGTCGAGCTTCAGCGGACAGATTTCGGGATTTGGCGGCGGCGACCAGATCGATTTCGCGGATATTTTCTTTGGGGCATCGACGACGCTGGCGTTCTCGGCCCAAGGCAACGATTTGGGCACCACGCTGACGGTGAGCGACGGCACCGATACCGCGAGCCTTGTTCTGTTCGGTCAGTACTTAGCGTCCGACTTCGCGATTTCAAGTGACGGCCATGGCGGGACCCTGATCACGGATCCGCTTCCCCCCGCACCGACCGTAGCCAGTGGCCCCACTGTTGTTAGCGACGGTGCCAACTCTGCTGCCACCCAGGCGGGCGCGCTCAATATCAACAATTCGAGCGCATCTCCGGCGATGTTGTCGGCAGCGGTTGAACAGGCTCCGCCGGAAATTACCGCCGGACTGGTGATGGCCTACAGTATGAGCGACACCGCGTTTGCGGTCGCCACCGCTACGCCAGATCCGGCAGCTTCGAGTGGCGGAAACGCGTTTGCGGTAGTCACCACCGCCACGCCCAATCCGGCGCCATCAAGCGGTGGCGACGGGTTTGTTGTCACCAATGCGGGACTATCGAGCGGCAACCCGGTGGCGAATATCACCACGCAGAATTCCGGCCTGGTGAGTGTCGGCGCGGCGGACGGCGCTATGCCCGATCCAGCCGCACCGTTGCAAAACACCTGGCAGCAGAACTTGTCGCTGATGGGCAACTACATAGCGTCGACCTTCCCGCCGCAGGCCTCTACTGACAGCGGCAGTCCAGACCCGGCAACGTCGCTGACAACTCCTGCTCAAGGCGCACTCGCGGCTCAAGTCCTCGCGGACCATCAGAGTTCGTCGTAACAGGTCCGGAAAGGATCCCTGCGCACTATCAGGACTGTTTGCACTGATGAACGTCGCCAGCGGCGCCGCCTTCATTGGAATGATGCGGCCTAACCATTCAGAATAAGCGGCCGCCAATGACCTCCGACCGATTCTGGAGATTAGCACTGATCGAAGCCGAGAGGCTTAAGGATGATTCCTTGCAAAAAGGCGGCCCTATTTGCGTACTCGGCGACCACCAGTAAATGATACAGTTATAGCGGGTAGACCGACACCTTTCTAGAAGCTCCTCGCGCGACCGAATCCGGTCGATCTTGCGTTTTATGACAACTATTCCAACTGACGCAAAACGAGAAACATTCCCTGTTCCTAAAAATACTTTCGCTGTTACCTCTCAATAATTCCCTGTTGCTTTGAATAGGGAAAACATCACAAAACGCGTTAATTTGCGAACTATTCCAGCACAAATCTTCGTCCCAACGCTCGGCTTTCGTAAATTTCCCTGTATTTTTCCCTGTTATCAGGGAATTCGACGTCGAGACCGGTTCGCTATGGACTGCGTCGTCAGCCAGCCCGTCCTGTCTCCATGTCGAAACTCCGTCTGTCGGAAATATTCGCGACATTTCCGGACGTTAGCGCTTCGGAGTTAGTCTCTGTAGGATGAAATTTGCGCTGACCGAGCCCTAATTGGCGAAGTTTGCCGCATTGTCTCCAATCGCAGATTTTCAATATCCGAAATGTATTCGCCGAGACTCGGTTCGCACCTAGCGGAGACCGGTTCGCACGGCATTCGACTTGACCCACACGGCGAGGTTCAGCATTTCATCGTAAAGTTCATCCCCGACTTTGATCAGGTCGCCGATGTGGCGCCAGTCCATGAAGATGAAATGCAACGTGCTTTCGGTTGAGACTGCAATCCCATTGCTCAGTGTCTGCGAAAGGAATTCGCGAAACTGGGCACAGTGCATCTCGCCGGCGGCGAAGGCGAAATCGGGGTGCTGTCTTTTGCCCCGGCCGCCGATAGCGCGAGCCGGAAGATTGTAAGGCGGATCACAAATGACCGCGGCGGCCGACGCGCCATTCATCAGGCGAGAAAGAACGCTTGCTTCTCGAGCATCGCCACAGAGTAAGCGGTGCCTTCCGAGCTGCCAGAGGTCGCCGCGGCGGCTCACCGCCGCGCTGGGGAGGGGGCAGGACGTCTTCCCTTGCCGGCGGGCTGGACGACATGTCGGCAAGGAGGAGATCGATCTCTCCGACCTCGAAGCCTGTGAGGGTGACGTCAAGCCCGGCAGCGGGCAGCAGTTCCATGATCTCGGCGAACTCGATCGCGAGCAAGTCGCGGTCCCAGCCAGCCTGCTCAGCGATGCGATTATCGGCGAGCACATAGGCCCTTTTCTGCTCTGGAGTGAGGTGGTCATAGCGAATGATGGGAACGACGGTTAGGCGAGCAAGGCTGGCCGCCTCCCGGCGCCCATGTCCGGCCAGAATCATCATATTCTCATCAACGCTGATCGGATTAATGATGCCGATCTCGCGGATAATGGCTGCCAGGCGTTTGATCTGGCCGCGCGAATGCTTGCGAGGGTTTTTGGGGTTTGGGCACAGCGCGGCAATAGGTACCAGTTCGACGCGCGCCGGCTCCGGCACTTTGCGGGCTTGAATTTTCCTGGCCATCATCGCTTCCACGACAAAGTGAAATCTCGGTCATGGAGGAATTTTAGTGGAAATTATAAGGCACTATTTGTGCAGATTCTGGATCGAAGAACCGGGGTCAATCGCCTTGAGCTTTGATTCGTCGCGCCTTTAGCCGCTTCCGTGCCGGCCTAGAATCAAATGTAGGCTGGTTGAACTCCAGCCGAGTTGCCTCTGTTCTTGGATCGCAGTAGGCACCCTTTCGTCTACGGCCCAAATAAGGCCGGCGCCTCAACGACAATTCAAGTTCTTCGCGAAAAAGGAACTCGTGAGCCGCGGACGCAGCGGTAATTTTCACCCCTCGCTTGATGGAAATATATGGTGCGACGGCCGCGGCGATATCGGTTAGGCGCTGCCGATCAACGTAATGCCCGTCGAGTGCTCTTCGCAGCAGGGTGATAAATTCAGCTTCATCGAGCTTGGCTTTGTCGAACAGCGTATCGACCAGTGAAGTTTCTACGCATGCGTGGACAAGTACTTTGGCGCATTTGACGATAGCGCGGTGTTGACGCGGTCGCTTCGCCAAGAACCATATTGCCTGGGCGACACCGCGCTCGTATGGCCTTTCGGCAGCGACTCGCTTCCCGTGCCGGACCGCAAGTTTTGCCATCCCACGTGCAGCCAATGGATTCCAGCCACCTTCCAGTAGCAGCGGCTCGTACCCGGGTGAGGGCGTACGCAATGCTTCGAGAATGGGGTTTGAATCGGTTTGGCTGCGGTTACTTTCGACGGCGTTCGGCGGTGCGATATCGGGTTTCGCGATCGCCGCGTTCGCTTCGCTGCGCAGGCGCGATGCGAGGATACCCATTGCCAATGCCGCAGAAACCCAGCTCTAATGCGGCAGAAGCGTGGAGGGGTATTATGTCGAAACGACCGTTGCGCAAGTTCCTGATACGAGCCGCCTTGCTGAGCGGACTGTTCGCAGCATCGACAACGTCGGTGGTCGCCGCCGACAAAGTTATCAAGGTCGGCGGTTTGCTTCCGATTTCGGGCCCAGGGTCCTATTTCGGTGTGCAGGACAAGCAGGGAGCCGAGCTCGCAATCGATGAACTCAATAAGTCTGGTGTGAACGGATACAAGTTCGAAGTTCAGTATGAAGATTCGGCGTGCAGTCCGCTGCCCGCGACGCAGGCAGCTCAACGCCTGATCGAACAATTCAAGCCCGATGTGGTCATCGGCGAGGAATGTTCGGACGCGACACTCGCCATTATGCCGGTCATGGCCCAAGCTAAGATTCCTCTTCTGAATGCCGGCTCCTCCTCGATCAAGGTTACGGAGCCTGGCAATCCGTGGACGTTCCGGATTATGCCGAACGAAGTGATGCAGGGCGTCGATATCGCGAACAACGCTTACAAGCGGCTGAATGCACGCACCGCAGTCCTGCTGCACGAGAACACCAATGCTGGCATCGGCAACGCCCAGGTATTCGGTGACACGTTCACCAAGGATGGCGGGCAAGTCCTAGCCGATATCGGATTCGGTCGCGACATCAATGATTTTACATCGATCGCGACCCGGGTTGCCGGGCTGGGCAATGTCGACGTAATCCCCACCTACACGCTCGAGGGCCAGGGCTTGAAGATCACGCAGGCACTTACGCAAGCCGGTGTCGTCAAAGGTGGCGGTGGACATGCTATTCAGCTTGGCACGATCTGGTTACCCTTCGGATTCGAGCAGAAGGCGGGCAAAGCTGCGCTGGGCTACATTCGCATTGTCCAGTTCGACCCCACCGACCAGCGCGACATCGTGCGCAATTTCGTACAGGCCTTCAAAGCCAAGTATAACCAAGATCCGACGCACCTCAACGCCCATGCCTTCGACCAGATCATGCTGATTGCCGACGTGGTACGGCGTGGCGCCACCGACGCCCAATCCATCCGCGATGGTCTCGCCGCGACAAAGGACTTCTCCGGCGTGACCGGCAGCGTCGAATTCGACAAAAACAATCAAAACATCAAAATGGATACAGTCCATTACATGGAGACGAATCCAGACCTGTCCTGGACCGCATTGAAGTGGAACTAGCCCCGCGAACATGCTGACCGTCATCCTCCAGCAGGGGATAAACGGCTTAATTGTGGGCAGCCTCTACGTGCTGGTCGCGTTGGGGCTTACCCTCATTTATGGCGTGCTGGTACAGATCAATTTCGCCCACGCAGATATCGTTACGCTTGGCGCGTTCGTTGCCTATTTCGTCACGCACCTGCTGAGCGGCAATTACTTTGCCGGGATCGCCATCGCGCTGATAGTCGGCGGAGCGCTGGGATGGCTCTTGAATACGGCCATCTTTGCGCCTTTGCGGGATCGCGGGAATGAATTGTTGCCGCTGATCGCGACCATTGGCGTCTCAATCATGCTCCAGAACGCGATGCTGCTGATGTTTGGGCCCATACCCTACGCGTTCGATACGCCTTACAGCAATCACGTAATCCGCTACGGCGGCATCTTTTTCACGGTGCAGAACTTGCTGATCATCGTGGTGTCCACAATCACCATTGGGCTGCTTTACGCCTTCATGAAATTCACTTTTGTCGGCAAGGCATTGCGTGCGGTCTCGCAGGATCGTGAGACCGCGGGGCTCATGGGCATCAATCCCAATTATATCATCATGCTGACGTTCATCATCGCGTCTGCATTGGCCGGAATGAGCGGCGCACTGCTGGGACCCGTCCTAGTGCTTACCCCGTTTGCGGGCACCTCCGTCATCGTCAAAGCTTTTGCGATTGTGATCATTGGCGGCTTCGGCAATGTCGAAGGTACGATCATCGCCGGCCTGATCGTTGGGCTGATCGAGAGCTATACAACGCAATTCCTCGATCCAGGCCTGTTAGACATCATCGTCTTCGCGCTGCTCCTGCTCACGCTGGCAGTGCGCCCAACTGGACTGATCGCTGAGCGACGCGATGAAAATGTCTAGTCCCGCAAGAATCGAACCGTCGGTATTGGCGACGGCGAGTACATTCCTTTCGTCACGGCGTTTGTGGCTGGTGATAGCAGCGATCGGTATCATACTTGCGCCAATGATCTTTTCTGGCTCCTACTGGCGGACCAACCTGATCATTTGCGCTGTCAACGTGCTGCTGGCGATCGGCCTAGATTTTGTCCTCGGCTATGCCGGCCAGCTCAATCTCGGCCAGTCGGCCTTCGCTGGCATCGGAGCCTATGCCTCGACGCTTCTTATCACACAGCTCGGTGTGCCGTTCTGGATCGCGTTCGGGTGTGGGGTCCTGCTCGCCGGACTTGCCGGCATGCTGCTGTCGATCTTCGCAGTCCGCTTGCGCGGACATTATCTCGCCATCGCCTCGCTGGGCTTCGCCGTCATCACCTATCAGGTCCTGCTCAATTGGATCAGTCTCACCCAGGGCCCGCTCGGTATCTATGGCATCGCGCAACCGCCGCCGTTGACAATTCCCGGCCTGCCATCCATTTCGTTCAGTAATCCCGCCAATTTTTTTTATCTAACCGGCGGCTTCGCGCTGCTCACCTATATCCTGCTCGACCAGCTGGTCCGCTCTCCCATCGGCGAGACCTTGGCCGCGATCCGCGAAGATGAAATCTCGGCCGCTTCGCTCGGGATCAACTGCCAGAAATGGAAGGTGTTTGCCTTTGTTGTGAGTTCGGCGGTTGCGGGCGCGGGTGGCTGCTTCTACGCGAGCTTCGTCGGCACCCTAGTTCCGGATGCGTTCTTCATCACCGAATCATTCAGTATACTGGCGATGGTCATCGTCGGCGGCATGGGAACGCTGATCGGCCCGGTTGTGGGCGCGATACTGCTGACGTTGCTGCCCGAACTGCTACGAGGCGTCGGCGATCTACGCCTGATCGTTTACGGCGTCTCCATCACGCTAGTTGTGCTGTTCATGCCGGGTGGCATTGTGCAAGCTGTGCGTCTCATCGCGGCACTCCTTCGCCGACGCTTCGCTGGCGCGCCCGCGGATACCAGTCCATGATCCTGACGACGCCGCCCGCGGTCGATACACCAGCGCTGGGCGCTGGCGGCGATATCCTGTTCCGCGCCGATGGCTTACAAAAACGCTTTGGCGGCGTGCAGGCTGTGCGCGACATCTCACTGAGCATTCCTGCCGGTATCGTATTCGCCGTTATCGGGCCGAACGGCGCAGGGAAATCAACGTTGCTCAATCTCATGAGCGGCCTCTATCAGCCGGACGCCGGCAAGATGGCGTTTGCCGGCGTCGATCTGGTGGGCATGCCATCGTATCAGCGCGCGCGCTGCGGCCTAGCACGTACTTTCCAGAAAATTCGGCTGTTCAAGCAATTGTCGGTTCTCGAAAACGTCATTGCGGGATTCCATACCCGCCACGAAATCCCAGCCTGGCAGTATGTCATGCACGGAGCCGCGTTTCGCCGCGATCAGACGTGCTGCCGTGACGAGGCTATGACTTTGCTTGCTTTTGTCGGTCTCGCACAGCGGGCCAATACGACCGCTGGCTCGCTGTCATATGGCGAGCAGCGCTTGCTCGAGATTGCTCGCGCGCTCGCAACGGCGCCGCGCCTGCTGATGATCGATGAGCCTGCAGCCGGATTGAATGCAGCGGAGGTTGAAGCGCTGTTGGCGCGGATCGTCGCGTTGCGCGAGCGCGGAGTTACTGTCGTGATGGTCGAGCACAATATGAATCTCGTGATGAAGATCGCAAACCGTATCCTCGTGATGGATTACGGCCAGCATCTCTTCGAGGGCGCGCCGGCCGAGGTGCAAGTTCATCCGGGCGTGATCGCCGCCTATCTCGGGGGCGAAGTGCAATGACAGCGCTGCTGATCGCCGAAGGGCTCGAACTGGCCTACGGCCACGTTCCTGCGTGCCGCGATATTACGATCAGCGTCGATGAAGGTGAGATCGTCACCCTGATCGGCGCCAACGGCGCCGGAAAATCGACGACGCTGCGCGCCATCGCCGGCGCGCTACTCCCACGCGCCGGCGATATCCGATTCGCGGGGCGCAATATTACGCGCCTGCCCTCTTACGAACGTAGCAAACTGGGAATCGCCCTTGTGCCCGAAGGGCGCCACGTGTTCCCGTTCCTGACTGTGCGCGAGAATCTTGAGCTTGGTGGCTTTAAGTTCCGCAATGACGGAGCGAAGATTCGCGCTCTCATAGAAAGGACGTTTGCCATGTTTCCGCCGCTAAGCAGGCGCGCCTCCCAGAATGCCGGCACGCTGAGCGGCGGCGAGCAACAAATGCTGGTCCTTGGCCGGGCGATGATGTCAGAACCGCGGTTGCTTTGCCTTGATGAGCCGTCCCTCGGCCTCGCCCCTCTCATCGTGCAGGATATTTTTCGCACGATTCGCGCAATTAATGCGGCGGGTACCGGTGTGCTTCTGGTCGAGCAGAACGCTCGCTATGCGTTCGAAACCGCAAGCCGCGGCTATGTCTTGCAGACTGGTTCGATCATCGCATCTGGAGCATGCAGCATGTTGAAGACGGACGAGCGCGTACGACAGGCCTATCTCGGCCAAAACGTCGCAGCCGATTCTCAAGTTGCGGCTACGGCATGACTGGCCCAGTGCTTACCGGCAAAGCTGTCGCTGTCGCTGTCACCGGCGCCGGCAATGGAATCGGACGTGCCACTGGAACTCAGTTTACTTCAGCCGGCGCCGCGGCGATGTGTCTCGATATCGATGCCGGCGCGGCGGAGGAAACCGCGCGGAGGATTGCAGGGGCCGGTGGGCGCGAGCACAGTGCTGCGACGTCAGCTTGGAAGCCGATACCCTTTCGACGGCCGAAGCGGCGCAATCCATATTCATATCGCCTCGCGACTCGGACGATTTGGCGCGCCGGCGCGTACCGTCTGTTGCGAGTCGAAAGGCGCGATCATTCAGCTTGCGACGGGAGACCGCGCGCCGCCTTTCGGGCCCGAAGCACCTATTGAACCGGCTTGGTCAGCCTGAAGAAATTGCGCAGGCCGCGCTGTTTCTCGCCAGTGACGCGGCAAGCTTTGTACCGGCGCCGATATGCTGGTCGACGGCGGCGATACGACCACCTGATCCCGGGGCGCCCAACCAGTTACCTGCCGAGAATCGTAGACACCATCGCGCGGGGGTCGCGTTTACGCCACGCTCCGACATCGACGGTATGGAAAAAATCTGAGATGTGCTGGTTGAAAACGGCAGGGTCCTCCAGATTGATGGTGTGGCCGGCATTCGGCATCACGACGAGCGCTGCGGTCGGGATTGTGCGCTTCATCAGCAGGGCCGGCTCGAGGCAGGGCCAATCTTCGTCCCCCGTCATCACCAGCGTTGGCGCGGCGATGGTCTTCATCTTGTCGACAAGGTCGAACAGTGATGGACGCCGCTTCTGCACGCCGCGCATGGTCAGCGCCGACCCCGCGGTCGAGTGCTCCTTGAGCTGATTGGCGAATTCCTTCCAGCCGCGCGAATCCTTGTTCTGGAACTGCACGCGTGTTGGGCCTAGTGCATAGGATTCAGCTGCCTTGGCCATGCCCTGCTGTTCGAACTGCTTTGCAACCGCCTCCACCTCTTCGGCGAATTGCGCCCGCTTGTCCGGAGCCGCGCCATAGCCGCAACCGGCGACAACTATCGAACGAGTGCGGTCGGGATAGGTGAAACCGAAGTGCAGAGCCGCAAATCCGCCCATCGATAAGCCGACGATATGCGCCTTGTCGAGTTTGAGCGCATCGAGCACCGCGCGGATGTCATCGCGCGCGCGGTCTTGCGAAAATCGCTCGCCGTCCCCGGGTACATCCGACGGGGGATAGCCGCGTGCATTGAAGGCGATACAGCGGTAGCGTTGACCGAAATAGCGCAATTGCAATTCGTAGGATCGATAGTCGCCAGCAAATTCGTGAACGAAGACGATCGGAATCCCACTGCCGATCTCTTCGTAATAGAGCTTGACGCCGTCGTCGGTTGTCAGATGCGGCATGGCCGTCCTCGCTCGTCTATGTCAAAAGCTCGTGGTTGGCCGACAACCTGGTGTCGACCGTCACTACCAAGCCACTGATGTAAGCACAATTATTGCATGACGGAAACGTGATCATGACGCCGATCTCTCCCGGTGCGCACGACGTTGACAGATATTTAAGACGCGTGTCCAAAATCCGAGTGCGCGTTGATTGACAAACTATAAAGCTGCAACAAATACATCAGCTACGTGCGTTGAAATGTAAGAAAGTCGCGGGCGTTACTTGATTTAAGGTCGTCTAGTGTAGCGTTATCTATCAGCATCTTTGCGCGGCAAGGCCCGCGACTGGCGAGCGCCTCCTGATTCGCATAATGCCAATACGGAATGTCAACGGCACCGCTTATCGCGTCCATCGACGGGCTCCGGCGCCTGGTTCCGACGCGACTTTACGCGGTGTTGCTCGGCCGGACTCGGCGATTTTCTCACCATCCCGCTGGGGTGCCGATCTTCTCGGGGGCCTCGTGCTGGAGGCGGTCCGCATCCCACTCTTTTGCAATAATCCTGCGGCCGCTTACGCCGTCTGACCGCGCCGACATTAGCCAGACGATCGGCGCCATCATCACTTCGGGTTGGATCAAGGTGGATCGGTCGTCAACCTCGGACATGGGAATCATGCGCGTATTGGCTGGGCCGCCGGGCGCCAGCGCGTTCACCGTGACGCCGGTGCCGCCAAGATCCTTCGCCCAAATGACCGTCGAGGATTCAAGTGCCGCCTGGAGGGCCCATAGGGCGAAAATCCATCCATCATCATTGTGTAGGAGCTGGTCTCGATATTGACGATCCGTCCCTAGCCTTGCCTCACCAGTTGCGGCGCTACGGCCTTCGCCATAAGAAATGGACCGTTGACATTGACCTCGATCGCATTGCGCCATGCGTTTGTATCGACTTCGTAGAAGGGTTTGCGCTTCCCAACCAAGACGTTACCGATGTCTTGCATTCCGACTCCGGCATTGTTTACGAGCCCGTGAACGGTGCCGAATCGGTCAATCGCCTTATTGACTACATTCTGACATTGCTCCCATTGCGTAACGTTGCATTCGACAGCGAGCAATCGGTCTTGCGATTGATCCTGCGCTGCAATGCCAGTAGGTTCGCGCACCTCCGCGGCACTCTCCGGTAGATCGGCTACGACGACTCGCTTGCCACCGCGAAGCAGCGCCAGTGTCATTGCGCGACCGAGGCCGCGTGCGCCTCCGGTGACAATAACTACAACGTTCGACTGCGATGAATCGGTACGCTCCTTGCCGGTAGCGGACATTTAATCTCTCCAAAATCTAGCTGTGGGTGAACCTGATTACCACCTACCGCGCGCTATCAAAACCAGAGATGGACCCCTCTCGCTTGGGCAACGCGTCCAACAAAATAACAGCCAAGCGGCACGGCTTATCGCTGCGGTTCGCCCAGGCGTGGTTCGTGCCCCGCTGAATGAGGGCCTCCCCAGCTCGCAGCGTGACAAACTGCGAGTCATCCAAAAACATGTCTATTTCTCCGGAAAGGCAGATTACGTAATCGACGGTGTCGGTTCTATGCAAAGTTGCTTCATTGCCGGGCTGAAATTCCATCATCGTAAAACGACTTCCACAGGGCGGCGGCGCAGACCCCAGAATACGATCGCCCTCATCTTCATCGCTCGATAATGCCGTAGGAGTGCAATCTGTTGACCACATCAGCGTCGAGGTTATTTTTTCATTCGAAAATTTATGATTGGTGGCATCTGCGTCGATCCAAATTGCAGCTTTTCCGCTTGCATCATGCTTAGTAACGATGCGCCGATACTTCGGCTTGGCTAATGGCTGCGCCATTCAACTCTCCTAATCTTCGCGGCACGAGGAGCGTTTTCTCAGGCAATCCTCTGCAGATCCTGCAAGGATTAGTGCAATGAATGTGCGAGCGGTGTAGCGCGAAAGGCTGGGCTGAGATCCTCGAACGTATAGCCCCAGCGGTAAGCGATACCTTGATCCCTATAAGATGCGATGCGACGCGCGGTAAATTCCTTGCCGGGATTGTAGCCGGTGCCCGAAAGGACCAGCGCGGCAGTGCGCGAGGGCTTCTGATGATGCATGTACGGTAGGATCGCCGAGCCGACAGAGCAGCCGACCAGAATTGCGCGTTCGCCAGGTGCCACATCGTCGATCGCTTCCCAGCAGGCCTGCGCCATATCGTCCATGGTCAGCCCCGGTATGGCTTTAGGCGATCGACCGTATCCGGGAATATCAATGGCGATGCAACGATACCACGTTGACATATGAGCCATCTGAAAATCCAACAGGATTGGTCCATGGGATTGGGATGTACAAAAGCCATGACTGGCCCGATCCTTCCCATACGCTCGTAATACAGCGGTTCTTCAATATGGGCTGCCACCAGCGACTCCTCTCACATTGTTTCGCGTGCAAGTGAGGCGTGCTCGGCGGCGTGAGGCGGTAGCATTAGCCGTTCGACGAGTCCGATCAGGGCAAAGAGTACGATCCCTAACACGGTCAATGCCACGATGCCGGCAAACAGCAGCGCCGTGTCCATGTTACCGTTGGCGAGGAGCAGCAGGTAGCCGAGTCCGCCCTGGCCACCGACGAATTCTCCGACCACAGCGCCGACGACTGCGAATGTGATGGAGATTTTCAATCCAGCGAAAATCGACGGCAGCGCGTTCGGTAACTGGATCTTGAAGAAAGTCGCAAAGGGTCCAAGCCCCATCGAACGTGCGAGGTAGATCTTCTCGCGCTCCAGCGCCGCCAATCCCATTGCGGTGTTGATGACGACCGGGAAGAACGCGATGAGGAATGCGATGAGCACCTTGGGCAGGAGACCGAAGCCGAACCATACCAGGAACAGCGGAGCAACCGCGACTTTCGGTACCGCCTGTGAGGAGACCAGGATCGGATAGACGGCGCGGGCGAATGGCCGCCACAGGTAAATCGCAAGCGCAAGCGGCACGCCAACGGCGACGCTCAACGCGAAGCCGAGGATGATTTCCAGTGTGGTTACCACGCTTTCTTTGATCAGCACGGCGGAATTTGCATCCATCGACAGCACAATTGCGCTCGGTGCCGGCAATAGATAAGGCGGCAGTGAAAATAGCCGCGCGGCCGCCTCCCAAACAGCGATCAACACGACCATCATGCCTATCGGATAGGCAACAGCCATCATGCGATCGCGCCGAGCGAGCTCGCGGCGCCGCTGCCGGATACCCACTTCGAGGCTGCCGATGCTCGCCGTGTGCTTCGACGGGAGAGAAGCCGGGGAGTCCAATATTTCGGTCATTGTTGCGCTCCTCGTGAAGGTCCGCTCAGTGCTCTCGCAAAACGCCGCGCGCCAGGAATAACTCCAGGATCTGCCGGCTATACTCGGCGAATTCCGGCGTCTCGCGCATCGCCAGCGTCCGTGGCCGCGGCAGCTTGATGTCAATAATACGGTCGATGCAACCGGGTCGTGGCGTCATAACGATGACGCGATCGGACAGGAACACGGCTTCGGCGATGCTGTGGGTGATAAACAGCACGGTCGTGCGCCGCTCTCGCACCAGCGCCTCAAGATCGAGCACGAGCTGGTCCCGGGTCAGAGCATCTAGCGCGCCGAACGGCTCATCCATGAGTAGGTGATCGGGATTGTGAATGAGCGCGCGGCAGATCGAGACGCGCTGGCGCATGCCGCCCGAAAGCTCGTGAGGAAATCTGGCTTCGAAGCCGCCGAGCCCGACCGATGCCAAGAGCTTGCCGGCGCGCGCTGCCGCCTCCTTGCGGTCCATCTTTCGCGCCTCCGCTTGCAGCATGACGTTGCCGAGCGCTGTGCGCCAATCGAGCAAGACGGGGCTCTGAAAGACGATGCCGATGTCGGTGCGCGGCCGTTCGACTTTGCGACCGTCGACCAGCACGGCGCCGCTCGACGGCGCGAGCAGGCCCGCCACGATCATCAGCAGCGTACTCTTGCCGCAGCCGCTCGGACCGACGTGGGACACAAATTCACCGCGGTGCTGGGTGAAGGAAACATTGCTTAGCGCACGCACCTCGCCGTCGCGCGTCGCATAAACCTTGGACAGATTCTCGATCCGCAAATACGTTTGATCGTGGTTGCCGGGGGTGTTCACGCGAAGCGATCGCTCAGCTCTATTGCGGCGGTACGTACTCGGCGCCGGTCGGGACGAAGTCGTTGGTGAAGAGTTGACCGGTGGTCAGGGAAGCGGTTACGCTGCCGTATTGCTTGAGCACCTCGATCGCCGAGGCCCAGTCGGCATCGGCGCCCCAACCGAGCGGCTTACCCTTTGTGTTGGGTGTCACCCAGGTCTTCCAAGAAACCTCGAACTCGCGCTTGATGATCGCCTCGTCGATGGTCTCCGAGTATTTCTTCACGGTTGCCGCCGCTTCGTCCGGATGCTGTCTGGCGTAGAGGAAGCCCTTGATCGACGCTGGAACGAACGCCCGAAGAAGGTCGGGATCGCTCTTGATCAGATCCTGATGGGCGATGATTCCGTTGCTGACTACGTTGACGCCGTAGTCGGAAAACCAGAACGAGCGCACCTGTTTTTTGCCGCGGCTCTCGATGATCGGCACGTAACTCTGCACATAGCCGCCGATGGCATCGACCTGACCGTTGATGATGGCCGGCCCAAGGCTCGGCGGCGTGAGGTTGACGATCTGGATTTTCGACGCGTCGATCCCGGCGCCTTTGACGAAGGCGGGCCATTGCTGGAATTGGCCGCTGCCCGCGATCATCGCCAGCGTTTTGCCTTCCAGGTCCTTTGGCGTCTTGAGGGTGGAATCGGCAAGTACCATGATGGCGGACGGGTTGCCGCGATAGATGCTGCCGACGGTCTTGATGTCCATACCCTTGGCGATGCCATTGCTGGTGGCGTAACCGTCGGCAAAACCGATTTGCGCCGCCTTGTTGGCGACCAATTGGGCGGTGTTTCCTGAGCCCTTGCCGGCGGCGATTGTGACGTCCAGTCCCGCATCCCGATAAAAGCCCTGATCGTGCGCGACGAGGAATCCGAGGTTCGGGCCCTCGTAAACCCAATCGAGCGTCATGTTCACCGGCTTGAGCTGACCAGCGGCGCGAGCAAGCCGGGGGGATGCCAGCGGCAGGGCTAGGGCTCCCGTCGCCAGCGCTGATTGTCTGAGAAGGCGTCGGCGAGTTATCGGCATGCGCCGGAAATCATGAGCGCTCATGAGGTCACCTCCGAGGTCATCGTTCAGCTTTGAAAGAGCATACAGGCAAGGCTGAGGCGCTGTCATCACGCTTGGCGTCGCAGCGATTCCCAAGGCAAGGCCCAAGCCGCGAAAAAAATGCGGTTGCTAACGCGGCGGAAATTCAAGACCATCGGGAAATCTGCAGAGCTCAAATTTTGCGAGAGATTGCAATGGCCAATAAGGACCTCCGAGACTGGATAAGTGCGATCGAAGCCGCCGGCGAGCTCAAGATCATCAAGGGCGCCGAAACCAAAGAAGAGATCGGTGGCTTCGTCGATATTTATCAGCGAAAGATGGGAAATCCGGCGCTGCTTTTCGACGAAGTGCCAGGATTCCCCAAGGGCCACCGCGTGATTGCCAACATCCTGACGTCGGTGCCGCGGATCAATGTCGCGTTGGGATTGCCGCCCCACGCGTCTGAAATGGAGTTGATCCAATGGTGGCGGAACTACATGAAGCACGCGCCCTCGCATAAGCCGAAGGCGGTCAACGGCGGTCCGCTGCTCGAAAATGTTTTCGAAGGCAAGAATGTCAATATCGAAAAAATCCCGACGCCGGTGTGGCACGAGCGCGACGGTGGTCCGTACATCGGCACCGGCTGCATGGTGGTGATGAAGGATCCCGATACGGGGTGGATCAATTACGGCTGCTATCGCATTCAGAGCCACGGGCCCGATGTGGCGTCGGTGATGATGTCGCCCGGCAAGCACGGGCGCATCATCATGGGCAAGTACCACGACCGCGGCCTGCCGTGCCCGGTGGCCGTCGTCGCCGGCATGCATCCGTCGTATCTGATGCTCGCCGGCCTGGAAATTCCCTACGGCAAAAACGAGATGGAAGCCGCTGGCGGCATTCTCGGCGAGCCGGTCGAAGTGTTCAACATGCCCCACACCGGACTGCCGGTGCCGGCCAACGCCGAGATCGCTTTCGAGGGCTTCATTCATCCGGACGACAAGGTGCAGGAGGGTCCGCTCGGCGAGTGGACCGGCTATTACGCTTCCGGCAGCGCGCCGGAGCCGGCGATCCGCATCGTCACCATGATGCATCGCAACGATCCGATCCTGGTTGGCGCCATTCCGGCGGTGCCACCCAACGACAACACATTTTATCTTGGCACTTATCGCTGCGGCGCGGTGTGGAATCAGCTCGAAGCCGCCGGCATTCCCGAAATCAGGGGTGTGTGGGCGCACGAAGCCGGCGGCAGCCGCTTCATGCTGACCATCTCGATCAAGCAGCTCTACGGCGGCCACGCCAAGCAGGCCGGCATGGTCGCCTCCCATTGCCACGCTGGCGCCTATTGCAACCGCTGGACCATTGTGGTCGACGAGGACATCGACCCAACCAACATCAACGATGTCATCTGGGCGATATGCACACGCTGCGACCCGCGCATCCAGGTCGACGTCATCCACGGCGGCTGGAGCTCAGCGCTCGATCCGATGTGCTACGACACCGAGAAGGACCGGCGCAATTCGCGGGTGGTGATCGACGCATGCATTCCGTTCAACCGGCAGAAAACGTTTCCGGTCATAGCACGCTCGAGCAAAGAACTTGACGGACGCATGCGGACGAAATGGGCGCACGAACTACCGAAGGATTTTTAGGACGCAGGCCTATAGTTCGCGACGGCCGCTATTCATCCACTAGCGACCTGCCGCCGGACGTGGGTCATTCCTCAAAAAAACGACATCGACGTAGTTGAATTTCGCCGCTTTCATGCTTTGGCCGCCTTGGCGAGTGCCCGCGCCACCTCGCGCACAACGCGGCGCGGGGTCAGCGGCGTTTCGTTGAAGCTCGCGGCGATGTCGGAAAACGCGTCGGCCACCGCGTTGGCGATCGCCGCCGGCGGGGCGATGGCGCCACCTTCGCCGAGACCCTTGACGCCGTACTCGGTGGTGAGCGCCGGCGTCACCAAATGCTCGATGCGGATGAAGGGAATTTCGCAGGCGGTCGGTACCAAATAATCGGCGAGGCTGGCGGCGAGCGGCTGGCCCTGTGCGTTGTAGGGAATCTCTTCGTAGAGCGCGGTGCCGATGCCCTGCGCGATGCCGCCGACGACCTGCCCGTCGACGATCATCGGGTTGATCATGGTACCGCAGTCCTCGGACACCACATAGTCGAGCAATTCGACCGCCCCGCTGTCCGGATCCACGGCCACCATCACCGCATGAGTGCCGTAGGCGAACACACCCCCGGAATCCGCCGGCTCGTAGGTCGCGGTGGTTTCCAGGAGCGGCTCCATGCCGGCTGGCAATTGATCGGGCCGCGCGTTCGCTGCAAACGCGATTTCGACGATGCTGACCTTGCTCGACGGTCCGTGCACCATGCCGCCCTCGATCCGTGTCCCGGTGACATCGGCCTGCAGCAGATGCGCACCGATGCGGCGGATCTTTACCGCCAGCGCCCGCGTCGCCTTGCCCACGGCGCCGCCAGCGAAGACGATCGAGCGCGATGCGAAGGAGCCGAACCCGTAGGGTCCGACCGCGGTGTCGCCGTAGCGCACCGAGATTGCCGCGGGATCGATGCCAAGCTCGTGAGCGGCGATCTGCGCCAGCGTCGTTTCGTGGCCCTGGCCGTGGTTCTGCACACCCACATAGATGAGTACGGTGCCGTCCGGCAGCATGCGGGCATTAGCGGACTCGTAGCCGGGAATGACGCGAAACTTGCGCTTGGCGAATTCCACGATGCCGTGGCCGCTTTGCTCGGTGTAGAAGGCAAAGCCGACGCCGATTTTGCGGCCGTCGGGCTCACCTTGCGCCTGACGCTTGCGGATGGCCGGCAGATCGATCTTGTCGCGCGCGATATCGAGCGCGGCAACATAATCGCCGGTGTCGAGCTTCATCCCGGCGGCGGTCTTGTAGGGCAGCTCCGCGGCGGTGACGATGTTCTGCCGGCGTAGCTCAAAAGGCTCGCGGCCGAGTTCGCGGGCGACCTCGTCAACGAGACGTTCGATCGCGAAGGTCGCCCCTGGCCGCGCCACGCCACGATACGGGCCCATCGGCGCCTTGTTGGTGGCGACGGTGTGGGCGTTGAGCTTCAAATGGCGAATGCGGTAGGGCCCGGTCAGGTTGCGCGACGCCATGCTCGCTTCCTGAAATGCCCCCGTCGGCCACAACGCGTAAGCGCCGGCGTCGATATAGATGTCGCCCTCGATGCCAAGAAGCGTGCCGTCGCGCTCGGCGCAAATGGTGAGATCATAAGTGTGGTCACGGGCATGAGGCGAGGCCAGCAGATGCTCGCGTCGATCCTCGATCCAGCGCACCGGATGTCCGACCTTAAGCGCAAGCGCGGCGACGGCAACGTCCTCCGGCATGATCCGGTTCTTGCCGCCGAAGCCGCCACCGACGTCGGGCGCGATGACGCGCACCTTGTTTTCGGGGATGCCGAGCATCCGCGATAGCGCCATCCGCTTGACCTGACCGCCCTGGGTCGAGAGGTAGACCACCAGCTCGTCGTGCCGATGATCCCAATAAGCGAGTACACCTCTGCCTTCGAGCGAAACCGTGGCCTGCCGATTGAGCCGCAGCCGACGGCGCAGACGGATCGACGCCGCGGCGAGCGTTTCCGGGTTGCCCTCGTTGACGCTGGTGCTGATGTAGGCGTTGCTCGGCCACTCATCGAAAACGCGTGGACTGTCGGCGCGCATGGCGGCAACGACATCGACGACGGGCGGCAACTCCTCAAGCTCGACTCGAACCTCGTCGGCCACATCCTCGGCTTGCGCCCGCGTCGGCATGACACAAGCCGCAATGGTCTGCCCGACGTAGCGGACCCGCTGGTCGGCAAGCGGCGGATAGGGGCTGTGGCGATGGGCGGAAAGCTCAGGCCCAGCCTCCAGCACATTGATCGGGCCTAAATCTGCAAGCGTGAACACCCGACCAGCGGATTGCGCTGGCTTGGTGATATTGCGCAGTGTCGCATGGGCCATCTGGCTGCGCACGAAGGCCACGTCCTGGACGCCGGGCACATGGACGTCGGCGATGAACATGCCGCGACCGTGGAGATAGCGCGCATCCTCCTTACGCAGCAGGCTGGCGCCGATCCAGCCTTCGGGATGTGCTTGATGCATCACGCTTGGCCGCTCCCTGCGCCGGAAAGCCCGTTCACGCCGTTTGCGGCGGAACGTATTCGGCGCCGGTTGGCACGAATTCGTTGGTGTAGAGCGCGCTCGCCTCGAGCGGCGTGGCCACGCCGCCGTATTGCTTGAGCACCTTGACGGTATCGGTCCAGTCGACGCCGGAAGCCCAGCCGAGCGGCTTGCCCTGGGTGTTGGGCGTCACCCATGTCTTCCACGACAGCTCCATTTCACGCCGCGTGATTGCCGGATCGATGGTTGCCAGATATTTTTTGATGATCGCGACGGCTTCGTCCGGGTTCTGCCGGCCGTAGAGAAAACCCTTGATCGTCGGCGCCACGAAGGCGCGCACCATCTCGGGATCGCCCTTGAGCAAGTCCTGATGAACGATTATGCCGTTACTGACGACCGTGACGCCGTAGTCGGCGAACCAGAAAATACGTACCTCTTTCTTGCCGCGGATTTCGATCGAGGGCACATAACCTTGAGCGAAGCCACCGATGGCGGGAACCTGACCGGTGATCAGGGCCGGCCCGACACCCGCCGGATCGATATTCACTACCTGGATTTTCGATCCATCGATGCCGGCGCCTTTGATCAAGGCGGGCCATTGCTGGAATTGCGCGCTGCCCGCAGTCATCGCGACGCTTTTTCCTTCGAGATCCTTCAGCGTGGCGATCCCGGAATCGGCGAGCACCACCACCGCGGCTGGGTTGCGCCGATAGACGCTGCCGACGCTCTTGATGCCCATTCCCTTGGCGACGCCGTTGCCGACGACATAGCCATCGCAGAAGCCGAACTGCGTTGCCTTGCTGGCAACAAGCTGGGCAGTAGCGGCGGAGCCTTTGCCGCTTGTAATGGCGACGTCGAGCCCGGCTTCGCGGTAAAAGCCTTTCTCCTGTGCGATCATGAAGCCGTCGTTGGGGCCCTGATAAACCCAGTCGAGCGTCATCGTCACCGGCGTAAGCGAACCAGCGGCACGTGCCCGCAACGGCTTAAGCGGCAGCGCCAGTGCTCCGGCGGCCACAGCGGACTTTTGCAATAAGCGGCGGCGGGAGATCGGCACAGGCCTAAAATCACGATTGGTCATGTCATCTCCTCGCAGGGATCGCAATTCCTAGCTCGAGCAGCATACTGGCAAATCGCCCTGGCTTCTATGGCGGTCTTGTAAGCTGGGGCCTGACGTGTTCGCAATGATTGCTGCGCATGAGCGCGGAGTGCTCGAAGCCGTTGGACTTGGCGCCGCATGAACGCATCGTCGGCGTTGTTCACATCGGCAGGCGCCCGGGGCCCGCCCGAGGATCGACCGTGGCCGCCGGTTAGTGAGATTGCCACTCGCTTTACCGCATAGTTGCTCGGTATCATGTCCATCAGTGTACTCTTGACCGATCCTGCGCCGAGGCGGCATCCGACGTGACGCAAACTCACACAATCGGCAAACGAGTGCTGCGGCTCGAGGATGGACCGCTACTTCAAGGTCGCGGCCGTTTCGTTGATGATCTTAAGTTTCCGGGCATGCTTGAGGCGGCCTTTGTGCGGAGTCCGCACGCGCACGCCGCTATTCATCATATCGACGCCACCGCGGCCCTCCGGCTGCCGGGCATATACGCCGTGTACACGTTAGCTGACATTGCGCCAATGTTGACGCAAGAGCGACTGCCGCTGCAGTTCCGCACCGACCAATTGCCACCGGATGTTAGCCCGATCGTTCTTGCTAAAGATGAAGTCGTTTTTGTCGGTGAAGCCGTCGCTATCGTAATCGCGCAATCGCGCGCTGTCGCAGAAGATGCAGTCGCGCTAGTTGACGTCGATTACGAAGTGCTTCCAGCGATTTCGGATTGTCGAGCGGCGCTGCGTCCCAGCGCTGCGCTGGCGCATCGCGCCAAAGCCAGCAATCTTCTTATCGAATTTAGCCAACGCTATGGCGACATCGCCACCACGTTTGCACGCGCGCCGCACCGCACGCAAGTCAAACTCAAGCAGCACCGCGGTGGTGCACACTCGATCGAAGGTCGTGGCGCGCTTGCCGTGTATGACGCCAATGAGGACCGCCTCACGCTATGGTCCTCAACGCAACTTGCGCACGAGGTACGTGCGTTCCTAATGCGGTTGCTGCAACTCGATGAGAACCAAATTCGCGTCGTGGCACCGGATGTCGGCGGCGGCTTCGGTGCCAAGTTCGTCATGTATCCGGAGGAAGTCGTAATCTCAGCGGCCTGCTTGCGTCTGCGGTGCCCGATCAAATGGATTGAAGACCGGCGCGAGCATTTTTTGGCGGCGGTGCAGGAGCGCGATCAGTACTGGAACCTCGAAGTCGCATTCGATGATGAAGGACGCCTACTCGGCCTGCGCGGCGAGCTCACCCACGACCAAGGAGCCTATACTCCGCAAGGTCTCAACTTACCTTACAACGCCTCCACGGGCGTACCGGGCCCCTATATCCTGCCTGCTTTCGATCTGCGGGTGCTGGTGGTCGAGACCAATAAGGTCGCGACCATGCCGGTTCGCGGCGCAGGCTATCCGGAAGCGGCGTTTGCCATGGAGCGCGTGCTCGACCGGATCGCGCGCCAACTTGGAATCGATCGGACCGAGGTGCGGCGGCGCAATCTCGTGCCGGCGGATAAGATGCCATATGTCACGCCGCTCAAGACACGCGCCGGCTCACCGATCGCGTTCGATAGTGGCGATTTCCCGCGCTGCCTCGATATGGCGCTCGATGCTATCGATTACGCCGGATTTGCAGCACGGCAGCGTCGCGCGCGCGAACAAGGCCGCCATCTCGGGATCGGCATCGGCAATGGAGTGAAGGGAACAGGACGCGGACCGTTCGAGTCTGGCATCGTCCGCATCGGCCGTTCGGGCCGTATCTCGGTTTATACCGGCGCCATGCCGATGGGGCAGGGCATCAAAACAGCACTCGCCCAAATCTGCGCCGAACAATTCGCCGTTGCTGTTGATAGCGTCACCGTGGTCGCGGGTGACACCGCAGTCATCCCGCACGGTCAGGGTGGCTTCGCCAGCCGGCAGACCGTTACTGCCGGATCCGCCGTACACCTTGCGGCGCTCTCCGTGCGCGAGAAAGTGCTCAGTGTAGCTGCACATCTCCTGGAGACGAGTGTCGAGGATCTCGAACTGCGGGATGGCCGCGTCGAGGTCGTCGGCGCTCCGGGCAGCGGCCTCACGCTCCGCGAGGTTGCGGAAGCGGTCTCCGGCGTGCCTGGCTACGCCATGCCAGGAAAGTTTGAACCTGGACTTGAGAGTCTCCAAAACTTCCTGCCGAGCGCACTCACTTATGGCATGGGTTGTCATGCGGTCGAGGTTGAAGTTGATGTGGAAACCGGCAGTGTGCGCATCCTTCGTTACGTCGTGGTCAACGATAGCGGCCGCCTAATCAATCCCACGATTGTCGAAGGCCAGCTTGTCGGTGGCACGGTGCACGGTATCGGCAATTCGCTTTTTGAATGGATGGGCTATGACGACAACGCTCAGCCCCTGACCACGACATTCGCCGATTATCTTCTGCCCACCGCGACTGAAGTACCGAAGATCGAGGTCCACTTTCTCGAATGCCCTTCACCGCTCAATCCCCTTGGCGTTAAAGGCGTCGGCGAAGCCGGTTGCGTACCGGCCGCCGGTGCGATTGTCGCCGCGGTCGAAGACGCACTCTCTTCTTTCGGCGTGACGATCACGGAATATCCGGTAACCCCGGCCAGGCTATTCGCCCTGATTGCCGCGGCGCGCTCGTAAACTCGAAACCGCTCGCGCTCATGCGTTTGCCAGCGCGACAGGCGGCGTTCTATCCACATCGCAAGTTCGGTGAGTACGACGCCAAAATCAACTTCGCATAATGCCCATTACGGAATGCCCGTGTTGGAGCGGTCGATAAGGTAGCGCTCCCATGACCTCTCATATTGAGGTCATTGGCGGTCGACAAAACTTGCCAGAAAAGAGGAATTTCCTACCTCGCCTTCGGTCGCTATACACCCAAGAGCGGACATTAGGTTGCAAAACAATAACGGTCGCTATGGGCCAATGAGCGACATTTTGCATTGCGGTAAGCCCGCGCACTTTGTCGAGTTGGTGATGTCGGCGTCGATCAGCGTGCCCAGAAAAAGAGAGACCGCCGCAAGGCGGTCTCTCAGAAGCCCAATCGAATGTTTGGATCAGGCGGCTGTGCGCTTGGCTTTTTCGACCTCGAGGTGGCCAGCGACAGCATCGAGCACGGCCACCTTAGCCTGCTCGATAGATGCGATGGCATAGTCGATGGCGAAAGCAGCGTCTTCGTCTAGCAGCTGGGCGTAATTTGCAGCGAGTTTAACGTTCAAATCGTGCTTCCGCTGGGTTACTTTCGACTTTAAGTCGTCCATATCAGCGGCGATTTTCGCTTTCATTCCGTTCCACTTGGCGGACGCCGCATCGCTAGCGGACTTGATGTTCTGGTTTGCCTTTTGGACGGCTTGCTCGGCAGCAGCTTGCGCCTGCGCAACGCGCGCAACGACCTTATCATGCGCTTCCTTCTGTGCCGCTGCCGCGGCATCCTCAGCATTCTTAGCGCGAACCGACAAATTGGCGAGTTGTTCAGAAAGTGACTTCATAGTACGCCTCCATGTATCAACCTCTACACCAAGCTGATAATAGCTGTGCGATCGGCGAAGCAGATTGATCTAGATCAACGCTCGCTGTTCTTCTTATAATCGCCCGGCCTCTCATGCGTGCTCTTTCTTTGAGCGCATTCCTAGGTAAGCCCTCCAGGACCAGGCTGCGCCTCCGATTAGCCGGTGCGCTTGCCCCTCGCTAAATTGCAGCATGATATACGTTGCAAAATTGTCAGCGGCGTCTTCTTCATGGCCAAACATTGGCACATCGAGAATGTCGAATATCGCGTGGCCTACCTCATGCAAAGTGGCGAAGAAAAACTGTCCGACTGCCGCATCAGCCGGCGTGAGACCATCGCGATTGTCTTCGTTCGGCAGGGATCCGAGTATGTGCTTCAAAAGCTCGTAACATACCGTCACGGTGGGCTTGAAAGCTTCCCGTCGATACCAGGCGTTTATGGCCTTGCGCTCTGCTGTCTTAATCGTCAGCGCTTCTGGTGAGCGGAAGGGGCTCAATATTTCTTGGATACTCTCCAGAGCGTGACGCTCCCGCAAGAGATCGTATAAGTCCTGAAAAGCGGAATTTTCAGGTGGCTCATAAATGATGGATACCCAGCTTGGGTTATCAACTTCCGCAGAATTCGACTGGGTGAGTCCCCGATCGGGGTCGATCACGGCAACAAAGACGAGTGCGCTCGCCAAGATTGCCTTCCATTCGAAGCTGCACATGAAACTACCTCGGATTTGCCATGGACATTCATACAGCGGCGGCTGCGGCGTGATGCTCAAGATCAGGATGCGCCCCCTCGGTTGCCGGTTCCGGCGATCGAGCCGGCGCTTTGATCCGAAACCATGCCACATAAAGCGCCGGGAGGAACAACAGAGTCAGCACAGTGCCAACGATGATGCCGCCCATCATGGCGAACGCCATTGGGCCCCAGAAAATCTCCCGTGCAATCGGAATAAGCGCCAGACTGGCCGCAGCGGCGGTCAGCATGATCGGACGCATACGATGTTCCGTCGCTTCCACCACGGCCTCCCATATCGGACGGCCGGTCTCTTTCAGGTGCTCGATCTGGACAATCAAGATGACCGAGTTGCGGATCAGGATGCCGATCAATGCCAGAACGCCAAGGATCGCAACGAACCCGAGAGGCGCTCCGCTCGGCAACAAAGCCAACACCACGCCGATCAGGGCGAGCGGCGCGACAGCGAACACCAGAAACAGCCGAGCAAAGCTTTGCAGCTGAATCATCAGGATCGTGGCCATGATGAAGAGCATCAGGGGAACGACGGCTTCAATCGGGGCTTGGCTTTTGGCGCTCTCCTCGACAGCGCCGCCGATGGTCACCGCGTAGCCGGCCGGCAGCCCCTTTGCGAACTCCGCCACCTGCGGAGCCAGTTGGTCCACGACGGTTTTCGGCTGCGCAGTGTCGAGGATGCTTGCTTTCAGCGTGATGGTTGGGATGCGCGACCGCCGCCATATTGTCGGCTGCTCCATTTCGTAGTGGAGGGTGGCGACGGCGCCGAGGGGCACCGACTGCCCCCCGAGGCCGATCAACTGCAAGTCGCGTAGCGTATCGATCGATGCGCGTTCGGGCGCCGTGGCGCGCCCCACCACATTCACCAGGTAAATACTGTCGCGAACCTGGGTGATCGAGGTGCCGTCAAGCACGCCGTTCAAGGTCGTCGCAATGTCTTCCGAGGTTATACCGAGTTGACGAGCTTTATCCTGCAACACGTCGACCTTGACGACGCGTGCCGGCTCCATCCAGTCGAACACGACGTTATCGAGGTGCGAATTGGTGCGCACGATGGCGGCCAGACGCTGCGAAATTTCCCGGACTTTGGCGATGTCGGGTCCACTGAGCCGATACTGCACGGGCCGCCCAACAGGAGGACCGACTTCAAGCAATTTGACCAACGTGTCGGTGCCGGGAAAGGTCTTTTTCAGATAGGCATCGAATTGCGCCTTGAGGCGGTCGCGCACCCTGACGCCACCCTTGGTCACCACGACCATCTGGCCGAACCAGGTGTTGGCGGTCTGCACATCGAATGACAGAACAAAGCGTGGAGCGCCGGTTCCGACGTAGCTTGACCAATGGTCGACGCCTTCATTGTCCTGGAGCTGCTCACGCTCGAAACGAGCCATTTGCGCGTTCGTGTCGGCAATCGAAGCGTTCTGAGGCAGGTTCCAGTCGATGATAAGCTCGTCGCGGTCCGACGAAGGAAAGAACTGCTGCGGCACGAATTGCATGCCGACCAGCGCGAGGAGAAAAGCTCCGCCCGTTACGCCAATGGTGGTCCAGGAATGCTGCATGCACAGGACGAGGAGACGAGAGAACCGCTGCGCAGAGTTTCCCTTCGTCTCATGATGCGCTTTCATGTCGGCCGGCAGGATCGTAACGCCCAGCAGCGGCGTGAACAGGACGGCGACGATCCACGACACGACCAAGGACACGGCAATCACGACGAACAGAGTGAAAGTGAATTCGCCGGCGTTGCTGCTGTTGAGGCCAATTGGAATGAACCCGGCGACGGTAACGAGCGTGCCCGTCAGCATCGGAAAGGCGGTAGATGTGTAGACGTAGGTCGCCGCCTTCGTTAAAGCATCGCCAACTTCCAGCCGCGCCACCATCATTTCGACAGCGATCATGGCATCATCGACCAGAAGCCCGAGCGCGATGATCAGGGCGCCGAGCGAGATACGCTGCAGCGAAATTCCGGCATAGGCCATCACGACAAAAGTTATGGCGAGAACCAGCGGAATGGCGATCGCGACAACAAGCCCGGCACGAAGCCCCAGACTGAAGAAGCTGATGGCGAGAACGATGGCCACAGCTTCGAACAGCGCTTCCGTGAACCCCGATACCGCGTGCTCGACGACCAACGGCTGATCCGCGACCAAATGGACGCCGACGCCGATCGGCAGATCGGCGATGATTTCCGACATTTCCTGCTTTAGCGCATCGCCAAACTTCAGGAGATTGGCGCTGCTTTTCATGCCGATGGCGAGAGCGATGGCGGGCTCTCCGTTGAAACGAAACAGCGTCGCCGCGGGATCAGCGTAGCCGCGCGTGATGGTTGCCACATCGGTCAATGGAAAGAACCGATCATTGACCCGCAAATTGATGGCCTTCAGGCTCGCTTCGGACGCAAACTGGCCGTTGACCCGCACGCTAATGCGCTCCGGCCCAGCTTCGAATACGCCGGATGGCGCGACGGCGTTTTGCCCCTGCAAGGACGCAATGATGGAGCGGGTGTCGAGCCCGAGTGCGGCGATTTTCCGGGTCGAAAATTCCAAGTAAATCACTTCGTCCTGTGCGCCCAGGATGTCGACTTTACCGACATCCGGCACGGTCAATATTTTCCCGCGTATGTCCTCGACTCGGTCGCGCAGCTGACGTTGGCTCAAACCGTCGCTGGTGAAAGCGTAGATGTTGCCGAACACGTCCCCGAAGCGATCATTGAAAAACGGTCCGATGACGCCTTTGGGAAAATCGCCCTTGATGTCGGCGACCATGTTTCGAACGCGAACCCAGGTCGGGGTGACATCGCTGGCCTTGGTGCTGTCGCGCAAATAGACGAAGACCGTCGTTTGCCCGGCAACGGTTACGCTTTTGGTGTAATCGAGCGATTCCAGCTCTTCGAGCTTCTTCTCGATGCGCTCGGTGACTTGGCGCGTAATTTCCTCGGCGGATGCGCCCGGCCATTGCGCCTGGATCACCATGGTCTTTATGGTGAAGTCGGGATCCTCTTGCCGTCCCAGATGCAGGTACGAGAACAGGCCGGCCGCCATGAAGGCGATCATGAAATACCAGACAAGCGAACGATGTCCGAGTGCCCAGTCGGAAAGGTTGAATGACTTCATGGCGTCGCGTCCTCTTGGATTTTGACTTGCTGCCCCTGTGCGAGGCTATGGATTCCGGCGGTGACGATGCGCGTTCCGGCGTCGAGACCGCCGGTCACTTGGATGCCGGTTGCGTCCCGAGAAAGATCGACCCTGCGCAGCGAGACGGTGCTGGCGGGTAGGTCGACGACCCAAACAAAGCTCTCAGCGTCCTTGCTCAGCACGGCGGAGGGGGGCACGTGCAAAGCCGAGCGCTCGCTGCTCAGCTTCGCGGTGACGGTCGCTCCCAGCCGGAAGCTTGCGGGAGGATCGTTCAAGGCAATTCGGACGCGCCGCGTGCGTGTTACAGGATCAGCCTGCGGCGCAATCTCCCGAATCTGGCCCTCGACCTCGACGCCGGGAAGAAGCTGCAAGCTGACGATAAATGGCAAGCCGACCGTCAGGGAAACCGGGAAGTCCGGCCCGATGTCGACAACAGCCTCTCGGATGTCGGGGCGCGCGACTGTGACGACGCTCTGGCCGGGCGACACGACTTGTCCGACGTCGACGCCCACGGCCGTAACGACACCCGAGAAGTCGGATTTCAGCTGCGCATAGCCGAGCTGCTCCAGCGCCTTGGTCAGGTTCGCCTGCGCACGAGCCACCGATGCTTCGGCGCCGGCCCGAGCCTGCACGGCGTTGTCCAGCGTCGCTTTTGTCGTCGCATCGGTCGTAATCAGCGTCCGTTGCCGCTCCTCCGTTGCGCTGGCATTCGCAAGTTGCGCTTGGCTTTTTGCGAGCTCTGCTTTGGCTGACCGCACCGCAAATTCGAGCGCAGTGGAATCGATCGCGGCAATGACATCGCCTTGGCCGACCAGGTCTCCAACGTTTACGGGACGTGCGATGAGGCGCCCCAACAGGCGGAAACTAAGATCAGTCTTGAAGCGAGGTTCGACAGTGCCCACCGCCACGGTACTGCTAGACCGCATCGCTTCGACAACAGTCGAGAGCACGGGTCGAACTGGCTCCGGCGCCTTTGCCTCCGGTTTGCATCCCGAGACCACAAGGGTCAGTGCGAGGATGCTCGAGATCAGGATCGAGCGCGTCATGATGGACTCTCGTCGAAGGTCACGAGCTGGCCAGGGCTGAGCAGTTTGCCGCCGTCGACAACGACACGCTCTCCGGGCTCAAGCCCTTGTTTGACGATCACGGCACCGGCTTCGTAACCCTCTATGGTCACCGGCCTCAGTGATACCGTCTTGGTTTGCGGGCCGACGATCCAAACCGCGGGCTTCGGCCCAAGCGCCATCAAGGCGGTCCATGGGACCGATATCTGCGCGCCTGGTTGCCGGTTGGCTGTGCCCGCTACGGCGCTTCCTAGTGTCATCGTTGCCGGCGGATTCTGGATCGCGATCTTGATGCGAACCGTCGCACTCTTCGCGTCAATGGCCGGCGACACCTCCCTGACGTAGCCGGTGGCGGTGACACTCGGGTCTGAGAGGAGCGCAAGGGAGACGTGATTGGCGTCGTATTCACCAAAGAAAATCGATTCGTACACATCGAAGACAGCGTCGCGATCGCCATCTTGCGCCAGCGTGAATACCGGCTGAGCCGCTTGCACCACTTGGCCGGCCTCAAGGCTTCGCGCGGTAATCACGCCCGAGGCCCCGGCCCGCAATTCGGTATAGCTAAGCGCGTCTTTCGCCGTACCCAGCTGCGCCTTGGCCGCTTCAAGCGAAGCTTCTGCGTTGCGCAACCCCTCCTGGGCGTTGTCGAACGCTACGCGGGTGGTGAAGCCCTCGGCGATCAGAGTCTTTTGCCGCTCGAAAGTCGCACTTGCCACGCGCAATTGGGCTTCGGCAGCAACCTCCGCCGCAGTCGCTGCATTGACATCGGCCTGCTGCTCGGCCGGATCGAGCCGAGCTAGCACCTCACCGGCCTCGACGTGGGCGCCGACATCGGCGAACCGTGCGACAACGCGGCCGCTGACCCGAAAGGAGAGGTCGGCGCGGAAACGGGCTTGGACCTCGCCGGTCAGGGTCGCCGTACGTTGTCGATCGAGCGGCTGAACCAGCTCGGTGCGCACGAACAAGGCGCGATTCGGAGCAGCCGAGCCATCATTGCAGGCACTCAGCGCCGCCGCCACAAGCGCGACCCCGAAAGCGGGGCCCGCCTTTTGGCCGACCCCAATGCGCCGATAAAATCGCTGTCTCATGGCTCATCCCTTGAAATAAACTATACAGTGTAGTATATTTTAATTGCCATGCTGCCCATAAGGTGTCAAGAACAGTTTGGGCAGCGCGACTAACACTTTCGAATAACGCTGCCCAACAAAAGGATCGATCCATGGCCAAGAGTGCAAAAGTAAAACAAGCCGCCCGTCCCGGCAGGCCGCCCAAGGACCTTGCCGGGAATGTTGAGGGGCGCATCCTCGATGCCGCCGAGCGCGTCTTTCTCGAACGAGGTTTTCGGAGCGCGAGCATCGACGAGATCGCAGCGAGGGCTCCTGCGAGCAAACCAACGATCTATGGGCATTTTGCCGGCAAGGAGGCGCTGTTCGTCGCTGTTGTCGCGCGCATCATCGACGGATTGGCGAAATTGGAGCGCTATACGCCCGAGGGACGCACGGTGCAGGACAAGCTCACAAGCCTGGGGATCGCGTTGGTCGAAAGAACAGTTGCCGAGTCGGTCGGCGTGTTCCGTGCGACGATCGCCGAATCGCAACGATTTCCGGATTTGAGCCGCCGCGTGCACGAGGCAGCGCGAGATCAAGGGGCCGACGCTGTCTCCCAACTCTTAAATAACGCCACTCAGATGCTTTCGCGCGCATCCTCGGGGCCCTTCGGTGGCAAAAGAAGTATCGCGACGGCTCAAATCTTCATGGACCTCATACTGCTCCCCATGCTGATGCGAGCCTTGATGGGTGATGAAGCGAAGGTTTTGCGCAAGGAGCTGCCGACCTTCATGCGCGAGCGCGTCGGCTTTTTTCTGGCAGCGTGCGAGGCGGGTTGGAAGTAGCAGGATTGCTTACGCGACGGCAGTAGCGGGTTATCAGCGCCATTGAGCCGCTTGCAGTTCGCGCCGGCAGGCTTCGCTGAAATCTCGCAGCGGGTCCATTTCCTTTATCAAGTCCGCCAAATCCGCGAACGTCCTGTTGGGTGCCAGATAAGTCTGGATGATCACGTGACCAGCCTTTTCGGCGGCTTCAATAACGCCATCGCCCGACATCACTTTCATTCGCGCAATGAGCGCGTACATGTTGACCAGTTTGGAAGCCTCGGATTTGTCATTGACCAGGGCGTCGGCATATAGCTTCGATGCCTCTTCAATAAATGCCTTATAGAGCTTCGCACGCCGTGAGCTGGCCCGCGATTTGTTGCGCACGCGGTCTTGCCGGCGCTGGGTTACCCAATTCGACAGTATCGTTGCGATGCTGCCGCAAGCCGATCCGCAAAATGCGACGACGGGGATATAGATTGGATCGAACATTTGTTTTTGCCTTGCACTGAGCCGACGTCTTGCGACGTCGAGGCCTTATGGCGGCGAAAGAACTACACTGTATAGTATAGTTTAGTCAACCCCAACCTTCGGCTAAGTTGACAGACCGATATCGATACTATACGGTATAGTTTATTAAGAGCGGCCTGTGAGGCCCTTTGATGCGGAGAACGTGCCATGAATGTTCACATCAAGTCCGATGTCGCCGCCATGAAGCACAAAGGACCCATTCCCTTCGACTGTATTGCCCTCGTCCTGCAGGGGGGCGGAGCGCTCGGTGCCTATCAGGCTGGAGTCTATGAGGCGCTGGCGGAGGCCGATATTCAGCCGAACTGGGTCGCGGGGGTCTCGATTGGTGCGATCAATGCGGCCATCATTGCCGGCAATCCCCCGAATACGCGGATCGAAAAATTACGCCAATTCTGGCGGCAAGTGACCAGCGATAGGCTCTGGTCCTGGTTCGGCGATGCACCGTCACAATTTATGAGGGGTCAAACGGGCCGCAACTTACTCAATCAGCTCAACGCCAATCTTGTACTGGCAGGCGGCGCAAACGGCTTTTTCAGCGCGCGAACACCGATGCAATGGCTGCAACCGGATGGGACAATCGAAGCGACCAGCTTTTACGACACTCGTGAGCTGAAAAGCACATTGCAGGAACTTGTCGATTTCGACCGCCTGAACGCCGGCACGACGCGACTGAGCGTCGGCGCCGTCAACGTCCGCAGCGGCAATAGCGTCTATTTCGATACGACGACGCACGAGATCATGCCCGAACACATCATGGCGAGCGGGGCACTTCCCCCCGGCTTTCCGGCCATCGAGATCGAGGGCGAGCACTACTGGGATGGCGGCCTCGTGTCCAATACGCCGCTGCAATGGATGGCCGACAGCGCGCCGCGCAGCGACACCTTGGCTTTCCAGGTCGATTTGTGGAGCGCCCGCGGTGAGTTCCCGCGCAACATGCTGGAAGTGATGACCCGGGAAAAAGAGATCCGCTATTCCAGCCGTACCCGCGCTGGTACGGATGAGTTCAGGCACATTCAAAGACTGCGGCGCGCGGCTGCCGGACTGCTTGAGAAGCTGCCGGACGATCTGAGGAATACGCCGGACGCGCAGCTGCTCAGCACCGCCGCGGACCGTAAGGTCTATAACGTCATTCAGCTGATATACCGCGCCAGGGACTACGAGGGTCACTGCAAGGATTACGAGTTCTCGCGGCTCAGCATGGAGGAGCATTGGCGCGCCGGTTATCACGATGCTCGCCGCACATTGCGCCACTCCGACGTTCTCAAGCGCCCCGACAACGACGAAGGTTTTTTTACGTTCGATCTTGCCGTCGACGGGCGCGAATAAGCGCAACGCCGACCGGCAGAGTCGACCTGAGAGAATTCACTGAGCCTGCCCGTCATTGACAATCATCAGTTAGCCCGTGGCAAGCGCAAGCGAGCGCAAATGAGGAGAGCACAAATGCAAATGTTGACTGGCAAGACAGCGGTGGTGACTGGTTCCACGAGCGGCATCGGCCTCGCTTATGCGCGCGCCTTTGCCAGCGCCGGTGCCAACGTCGTGCTCAACGGCATGGGCCCGCCCGCAGCCATCGAGAACGAGCGCGCGGCGATCGAAGCGGAATTCCAGGTGAAGGCGATCCATTCGGCGGCCGACATGAACAAGCCTGCCGAGATCGCCGACATGATCGCGCTTGGCGAAAGGTCGTTCGGCAGTGTCGACATCCTGGTCAACAATGCGGGCATCCAGCACGTCGCGCCGATCGAGGACTTTCCTGTCGACGCATGGAACGCGATCATCGCGGTCAACCTATCGTCTGCGTTCCACGCGATCCGCACGGCCGTGCCGGGCATGAAGAAGCGCCGCTGGGGCCGCATCATCAATACCGCATCGGCGCATTCGCTGGTGGCTTCGCCCTTCAAGTCAGCCTACGTCTCGGCCAAGCACGGCATTGCGGGTCTTACCAAGACGGTGGCGCTGGAGCTCGCGACATTCAAGATCACCTGTAACTGCATCAGCCCGGGCTATGTGTGGACCCCGCTCGTCGAAAAGCAGATTCCTGACACGATGAAGTCTCGCAACATGACGAAGGAGCAGGTCGTCAATGACGTGCTGCTCGCGGCGCAACCCACCAAGGAATTCGTCACTGTCGGCCAAGTCGCGTCCCTTGCGCTGTTCTTGTGCAGCGATGATGCCGCACAAATCACCGGCACCAATCTTCCGATCGACGGTGGATGGACCGCCGAATAGTGGGCCAATCGCCCGGCCCTGTCAGGTTTTCGCTCACACACATTCCACGATGGAGAAAATCAATGCGTCTCGCAGCAATCAGCCCCGACGAACTCGATGCCGAACAGAAGCCGCTTTATGACGACATGAGCCAAGGCATCCGAACCGATTTCAAAGGCTTCGTGAACGTCCGAGAGGACGGCGCGCTACTCGGTCCCTGGAATCCCTGGATTCGCCAGCCGAAGTTCGGAAAGCCGGTATGGGAGTTGGTGAAGACGATGGTCGCGGAGCCCTCTTTGCCGGCACCAGTAAGAGAAGTAGCCATCCTGGTAACCGGAGCGCACTTCCGCGCCGCCTACGAACTATACGCGCACGTTATTATTGCCGAACAACGCGGACTTTCTGATGAGAAGCTCGCTACCATCGTCGCGGGACAACGACCAGTCGATCTCACCAGGCAGGAAGCGGTGGCGTACGACTTCGCCTCAGCCCTCGTCAGCGGCGGCGTGCTTCCGGAATTGACCTACAGGCGCGCAGTAAGCGAGTTCGGCGAACCTGGCGCTGCGGAATTGTCCTACCTCATCGGCGTGTACTGCCTAGTCGCGGTCACCTTAAACACGTTCGATGTCCCAGTGCCGGGATAACCTTAGGACCAATGGGCAATTTGCAACACAAAATCCTAAACCACCTTGGCGGGCTGGTTGCGCGAACGGTTACGGGGATTGGCGCCCTCGACGTTGCGTTCAATAACGCTTACCGGCGCATCCATCAGCGTAAACCGTACACGAGAATGCGGCTTTGCTGGGCTCCTCCGGGCCACATCGGTGACTTCATTCCGGAAGCTACACCGACGAGCTGTCGCCCCCGGCGCGATAAGTGACAATGCCACCACCAATGGATTGCCCCGTGCTCGATTGCCGAAGAATGCGCCCTGTGTCCGCGTCTACTGCGTAGATCTCGCCTTCGAGATCAGCCGCGAACACCAACCCACCGGCTGTCGGCGTCACGCCGGCGAGCATCGGATGCGGCGCCTGATACTTCCAACGCACGCTCCCGGTTTCCGCGTCGAACGCCGTGAGCC